>Ga0068863_100004657_pt1 | contig 13521 bp, 11 predicted proteins | sample KBSSwiS62_FD_66596 | JGI IMG/M metagenome (GOLD analysis project Ga0068863, IMG submission 66596) | Switchgrass rhizosphere microbial communities from Kellogg Biological Station, Michigan, USA - KBS Switchgrass S6-2 | ecosystem: Host-associated > Plants > Roots > Rhizosphere > Soil ...
CTGCTGGTCAACATCGCTCGCGGACCGGTGGTGGTGACCGATGACCTGGTCGCCGAGCTGCGGTCGGGCCGCCTGCACGCGGCGATGGACGTCACCGATCCGGAGCCGCTGCCGACTGGGCATCCACTGTGGACGCTGCCAAATGTGCTGATCACCCCGCACGTTGGCGGGATCGTCCAAGGTCTGATGCCGCGGGCTTACCGGCTGCTGGAGGCCCAGCTACGGCGATTCGTCGCCGGCGAGCCGATGCACAACGTCGTCGCCCACGGCTACTGACGCCTACTTCGCTGACGACTGGGCAGCGTCGGTCTCGACCTCGTCCGAGGCGTCGTCCTGATCCGAGCCGGTGCCGGCGGCCGGCTCGTCATCGTCATGACCGACCAGTTCGGTGCCGCTCGCGGCGATCAGGCGCGGCAGGTCGGCACGGCCGACCGCGGGCAGAGCGACCTGCTCACCCCCGGCCAGCGAGGCGACCACACCGCGACCGGCGGTCTCGAATCCGGCGATGTCGGTCCATGCGATCCGGCGCGATCGGAACGCGCCCCGGATGCGCAGACCGGCGGCGTCCGCGTCGGTCCCGGCGCGCCAGCCCCAGATGGCCACGAACACCGGGACCAGCAAGACCAGGAGCAGCGGGTACGCCCACCACGGCGTCGAGTCCATGCCGAAGCCGGAGGTCGCCAGCGGCACGGCGCCGAGGATGGCGACCAAACCGGCGATCGAGATCGCGGCACTGCGGCGGAAGCGCACGGGTTTCACCCCGCAATTGTGTCATCGGCGCTGCTGATCATCGGTTGCGGGTGCGGTGGACCGGCGACAGGTCACCTTCTCGAGTCGACGCCGCGGGTGTCAGGCCCAGTCGCGACAACGAGTCACTGATCCGGCGGCTGCGCTGGAGTGCGAGTGGGTTTCGACGCGACGTGGGAAAGCGAATGTCGTAGGTCGGGTGAATACTGCGTGACATGGCTCACGTTTTGATGATCGGCACGGCAAAGGGCCTCTTCCTGGCCCGCAGCGAAGACGATCGGCGGACCTGGGAGATCAGCGGCCCGGAGTTCCCGATGACCGGGGTCTACGCAGTCGCGGTGGACAAACGCGGTGACCAGCCGCGGCTGTTCGCCGGGATGACGAGCAGTCACTATGGTCCCGGCCTGGCCTCCAGCGACGACGGTGGACGCAGTTGGGCCGAGCCCGATCATGCGCCGATCGCGTTCCCGGCCGACACCGAGGCGTCGCTGCGGCGAGTGTGGGCGATCGCGCCCGGCCCGGCCGACCAGCCCGGGCGGATCTATGCCGGCGTGGAGCCGTCAGCGTTGTTCCAGTCCGACGACGGCGGCACCACCTTCGAGCTGGTCCGGGGCCTGTGGGACCACCCGCACCGACCCAATTGGGGCGAGGGCTTCGGCGGTCAGGCCATCCACACGGTGCTGCCCCATCCCACCGACGGCGCCGCGATGCTGGTGGCGATGTCGGCCGGAGGTGTCTATCGGACCGGCGACCGCGGCGCGACCTGGTCCGCCGACAACACCGGCATCAAGGCCTATTTCCTGCCGGATCCGTGGCCGGAATACGGCCAGTGCGTGCATAAAGTCGCGCGTGATCCGGAGAACGTCGATCGGCTCTACGCTCAAAATCACCATGGTGTCTACCGATCCGACGACGGCGGTCACATTTGGAAGTCCATCGCCGACGGACTGCCCAGCGATTTCGGCTTCGGCATCGTCGCGCACCCATACCGCGGCGATGTCATTTACAACTTCCCGGTGACCGCGGACGGGATGCGGTTTCCGGCCGAGGACCAGTGCCGGGTGTTTCGATCGACGGACGCTGGCAACACCTGGGAGGCGCTCACCACCGGATTGCCCGCTGGACCGTATTACGGGGTTGTCCTGCGCGACGCGATGTGCGCGGACGATTCCCGGACCGCCGGCATCTATTTCGGGACCCGGACCGGCGACGTCTTCGCCAGCCGCGACGAGGGGGAGAGCTGGACTCGAGTGGCGACGAGCTTGCCGGACGTGTTGTGCGTCCGCGCGGCGAGCCTGTGATCACCATCCTGGTGCCGAGCGCGCTCCGATCCGACGTCGACGGTGCGGCGCGGCTCGAGATGCCGGCCGGCGGCTCGCTGGCGGCGATTCTCGCGGAGATGGACCGGCAATGGCCTCGGCTCGGCCGGCGGATCCGTGACGAGCAGGGTCAGCTCCGCAAGTTCGTCAACATCTACGTCGATGGCGAGGACGTTCGCCGGGTCGAGGGCTTGGCGACGCCGGTGCCGGACGGTGCCGAGGTGCAGATCCTGCCGAGCATCGCCGGCGGCGCCGTCGGGTAGTCGCGATGGGCGGCACGGGCGTCATCCCGCGCCGCCCGCGGATGCTGGCCGGACTCGTCACGCGCCCCGCGCCGCCCGCGGACGCGCCAGGCGCCCCGCGCCGCCCGCGGAAACCAGCCGGCCTCGCGCGGGCGCCGGTGGCCGGCGCGCACCGTTCGTGGTTCAGGCTCTGGGAGGGGCGCCATGAACGGCGGTTGAGGACCGGATCCGGTTTTCCTGACATCCGAACACGAAGTCGCAGTGTGCGGATGCGCTCAAGACTTCGTGTTCGGCTGTCCGGGGAGGCGGAGACTTTTCCCAATCAGGGAGTGGGCGCAAAGCCGGGCATGGGGAAGCCGACCATGAGATCGGCCACCTCGCTCGAGATCCGCGCCAGCGTCTCCTGGTCGTCCTTGATTCCTGCGGACACCGCCTCATCCATCCATCGCGCCACGTGAGCCATGTGCTCCTCAGTGAGACCGCGCGTGGTCAGAGCCGGCGTGCCGAGACGGATGCCGGACGGGCTCCAAGGCTTGCGCGGGTCAAACGGCACGGTGTTGAAGTTCAGTTCGATGCCGGCGGCGTCCAGCGCCTTGGCGGCGGGCTTGCCCTCGATGCCCTTGTTGGTGAGGTCGATCAGGATCAGGTGGTTGTCGGTGCCACCGGAGACCAGGTCGAATCCGCGCTGGTTCAGCGCGGCGGCGAGCGCCTTGGCGTTCGCGACCACCTGGTGGGCGTAGGCACTGAAGCTCGGCTGAGCCGCCTCCAGCAGGGCCACGGCGATGCCGGCCGTGGTGTGGTTGTGCGGGCCGCCCTGCAGGCCGGGGAAGACTGCCTTGTCGATCGCCGTCGCGTAGTCGGCCTTGGTCATCAGCATGGCGCCGCGCGGACCGCGAAGCGTCTTGTGCGTGGTGGTGGAGATGACGTCGGCGTAGCCGACCGGCGACGGGTGGGCTCCGCCGGCGATCAGGCCGGCGATGTGAGCGATGTCGGCGACCAGCAGCGCGCCGACCTCCTGGGCGATGTCGGCGAACGCCGGGAAGTCGATGGTCCGCGGGATCGCGGTGCCGCCACAGAAGATCATCTTCGGCCGCTCGGCCCGCGCGATGTCGCGGACATGATCCATGTCGATCCGGCCGGTCTCCCGGGTGACGCCGTAGTGCACCGGGTGGAACCACTTGCCGGTAGCGGAGACCGGCGAGCCGTGGGTCAGGTGACCGCCGTGCGCCAACTCGAGCGACAAGAACTTGTCGCCCGGAGTCATGAAGGCCAGGTAGATCGCGAGGTTGGCGGGCGAGCCGGAATACGGCTGGACGTTGGCGTGGTCGACGCCGAACAGCGACTTGGCGCGATCGATGGCGAGCATCTCGATCGGGTCGATGAACTGCTGACCTTCGTAGTACCGCTTGGTGGCGTAACCCTCGGAATACTTGTTCGTCAGCACCGTGCCGGTGGCCTCGAGCACGGCGGTGGACACGTAGTTCTCGGACGGGATCATCCGGAGCTTGTCCCGCTGGCGCTCGGCCTCGTCTTCGATCAGCCGGGCCAGCTCCGGGTCGGCCGCGGCGAGGTGCGGGATTGCCGGTTCGTGCACGATTGTCTCCCTTGCCGTTGACGACCCGCACCCAGGCGCACGGTGCGCGGTCTCTCGTCGCTCCCCGGTGGTCGATTCCACCTGCTGCGCCAGTCGCGAACCTCTAGAGCCTACTGGTCGCTAAACCGATCGCCGGGCTGGCACACCTTGCGAGACGATCCATGAATGCCGGTCACCACGCTCGCCGTCCTCGCTGCCGCCGGCGGATTCCTGGAGCGCTACCAGGCCTGGGCGACCGACGACATGGACGCCGCGGTCGAGCGCGTCGGCGATGTCGGCTTTATCGCCGCATACCTGAGCGACGACCAACCGGGCCACGGCGCCGAGGTCTATTCGATCTGCCGGACGTGGCCGGTGGGGGACCGGGCCTTCGTTCGCCGGTTCGTCGGGCCTGGCGGCGCCGGCGCGCCTCGGCGCCGGGGCCGCACGATCATGGGGTGGTACGCGGTCCGGATCCCGATGTACGACGAGCACGTAGGCATCTATGACGACCGGATCACGTTGTGGCGTGCGCGCTCGGCAGAAACGGCGTGCCGCTTGGCTCGTGGGAAGCGTGGTGGTTGGGCGGAGTCTTGCAGCAGCGGCCGGTCGGCGTCGTTGACGTCTTCGGGCTGGACCGCCTCCCGTCCGACGCGGGATCGATCAGCGATTTCGGGCGAGTCCGGTCCCATTTGGCGAATATGTTGATCGTTATCACGACACCGGAACGGAGCTGACGAGGCGATGAGCGTGTTTCTGGTTGGCGGCGGCCCGGACGTGGAGACCGAGGACCTGCTGGAACCGTTCCGCACCGAGGTGGGTCAACGGGCGCCCGGGCGGACCCACGGCGTGGCCGCGGTGCTGTTCGACGAGGACGGGACCGCGGAGCGCTTCCTCCCGGCGTACGCGTCGATCCTGGTCGGAGTCCCACTGACGGTGGTCAAAGTAGGGCCCGGCCACACCGTCGATCCGGCAGTCTTCGACGGCGCCGACGGCATCCTGGTGGGCGGTGGGCCCACGCCGGACTACCACGCCGGCCTGATCGAGTGCGCCCCCGCTATCAAGGCCGCAGTGGATGCCGGAGTGCCTTATCTCGGCTTTTCGGCGGGCGCGATGATCGCCGGGGAGACGGCCCTGCTCGGCGGCTATCGCCTCGGCGGCCGCGAGGTTTGTCCGCAGGAGTGGTGCGAGGATCTCGACGATGTGACCCTGAGCTCGGGCCTGGGCCTGGTGCCGTTCGTTGTCGACGTGCACGCGGCGCAGGCCGGGACCATCGGCCGCGCCCTGGCGATCGTGGAGTCCGGCGCTGCCGAAATGACGGCCGCCATCGACGAGGACACCTGCCTGGTGGTGCCGGTCGGCGCACCGGCGAGCACCGGGCGGGTCCGGGGTTCCGGATCGGTCTGGCTGGTCCGCCGGACCGAGAGCGTGACCGTGACTAGTTGGCTGTGACCGGCGCTTCCGGGAACGACGCTGGTTCGGCCGCGTACGCCACCATCCAGGTCGGCCGCAGCCGGAAGAACACGATGTGCGGTCCCCACTCGAGTGGGCTGCTGCCGTAGAACTCAGTGAAGTAGTCGACGGAACCGGCGAATGCAGGGTGGCCGGCGTCGATGTAGTCCGCGTGGCCATGGGTGAAGACGGCGTATCGTTCCCCGTCCACGTGGGTGGCGCTGCAGGCCGGCCGGACCTTCAGGTGCCGCGCTTTGATCGCGCTCGCATCGGTGCTGAACAGCCACTGACCATTGAGGAAATGGCCGTCAAGGCAGCTCGTGCGTGGCTCTCCGGCGGCCGTCACGGTCGCCACGACCAGCACCTTCATGCCCACCAACTCGACGACCAGCTGTCGGGCGTTGAGCCGGCGGTGCGGGGTCACGATGTCGCGCAACTGCCGGCTGCCGCCGGCCACCGACCGGTCCAGCAGCACTTGCAGCGCGCCGATCTCGGCGGATGTCTCCCGCATGACGCTATTCTCGCCGCCGGCTCCGACAGAACCGGCGGCGATCGCCCTCTAGAGCGGCACCTTCCGGTACGCGCCATCGGATGCCGACGTGGTCATCGACGCGTAGGCGCGCAGCGCCGCGGACACCGCACGCTCCCGGTTGACCGGCGTGTAGGGCCGGTCCCGCTTCTCCTGAGTGATCTTGCGGTGCTCCAGCGCGTCCGGGTCGACCAGCAGTTCCAGGCGCCGGTTCGGGATGTCGATGTCGATGAGGTCACCCTCTTCGACCAGCGCGATCAGGCCGCCGCCGGCCGCTTCTGGCGAGATGTGCCCGATCGACAGCCCGGAGGTGCCGCCGGAGAACCGGCCGTCGGTGATCAGGGCGCAGGCCTGGCCCAGTCCCCGGCCCTTCAGGTATGACGTCGGGTAGAGCATCTCCTGCATGCCCGGCCCGCCCTTGGGGCCTTCGTAGCGGATCACCACGACGTCACCGGCGACGATCGATCCGAGGAGGATGGCCTCGACGGCGGCCTCCTGAGACTCGAAGACCCGGGCCGGCCCACGGAACGTCAGGCAGTCATCCGGCACGCCGGCGGTCTTCACGACGGCGCCGTCCAGCGCCAGATTGCCGTGCAGCATGGCCAGGCCGCCGTCGGCCGAGTACGCGTGCCCGATGTCCCGGATGCACCCGTCGGCGGCATCGGTGTCCAGCGACGACCACTGGTTGGCGGTGGAGAACGGCTCGGTTGTGCGTACCCCTCCTGGGGCCGCGTGGAAGAGAGCCTGCGCTTGCGGCGTGGCCGAGCCACCGCGGATATCCCAATCGCCCAGCCACTGGTCCACGCTGGCCGAGTGCACCGCGTGCACGTCCCGATTGAGCAGCCCGGCGCGGTCGAGTTCGCCCAGGATCGCCGGGATGCCGCCGGCCCGGTGCACGTCTTCCATGTGGTATTTCTGCGTGTTCGGCGCGACCTTGGCCAGGCATGGCACCCGGCGCGAGATCGCGTCGATGTCCTTGACACCGAAGTCCAGCTCGGCCTCGCGAGCGGCGGCGAGTAGATGCAGCACGGTGTTGGTCGAACCGCCCATGGCGACGTCGAGCGCGACGGCGTTCTCGAAGGCGGGCCGGGACGCGATCGCCCGGGGCAGCACCGATTCGTCGTCGTCGGCGTAGTAGCGCTTGGCGATATCGACAATCAGCGAGCCGGCCCGCTCGAACAACGCCTTGCGGGCCTCGTGCGTGGCCAGCGTGGAGCCGTTGCCGGGCAGGGCCAGGCCGATCGCCTCGGTCAGGCAATTCATCGAGTTCGCGGTGAACATGCCCGAGCAGGAACCGCAGGTCGGGCAGGCGGAGCGCTCAATGGTGGCGAGCTGATCGTCGGAGACCGCCTCGTTGGCGGAGGCCACCATCGCGTCGATCAGGTCAAGCTTCTGGTGGACGACGCCGTCGATCGCGACGGTCTTGCCGGCCTCCATCGGGCCGCCCGACACGAAGACTGTCGGGATGTTCAGGCGCAGCGCGGCCAGCAGCATGCCCGGGGTGATCTTGTCGCAGTTGGAGATGCACACCAGGGCGTCGGCGCAGTGGGCGTTGACCATGTATTCCACCGCGTCCGCGATCAGCTCCCGGCTGGGCAGCGAGTAGAGCATGCCGCCGTGGCCCATGGCGATGCCGTCGTCGACTGCGATGGTGTTGAACTCGCGCCCCACGCCTCCGGCGGCGGCCACCGAATCGGCCACCAGCGCACCGAGATTGCGCAGGTGTACGTGCCCGGGAACGAACTGGGTGAAGCTGTTCGCGATCGCGACGATCGGCTTGCCGAAGTCGGAGTCGGTCATGCCGGTGGCACGCCAGAGCGCGCGGGCGCCGGCCATCATGCGTCCGTGAGTGGACGTCTTGGAGCGCAGTTCGGGCATACCCGCCAGCATGCCACGCACTCGGCCGGTTGCTCATCGCCGGTGAGACGGGGTGTCCACCAGACGAGACCAGACGAGACCGGTCGCGACCACGCGACCGGTCGCGACCACCGCGACCACGCGACCACCGCGACCGGTCGTGATCGGTCGTGACCGGTCGTGACCGGTCGGGAGGGTCGGCGGGTCACTCGACCAGGTGGGCCGCGCGCTCCGTCGGCACTGATCGAACGAACACCTGTGGCCCCGGTCCCGAACAGGCAGCCGCTTCCGCCCGACAGTCCAACTGCCGTTTCGGGCATGAATCCGGCACAGTGTATGGGTGCCCCTCGATGCAGGGTCGTGCCTTCTGGCTGCCGCAGTCTGTGTTGCGGTGGCCGGCATCCCTGCGCTCGCGTGGTTGACCCGGCTGTCCCAGCCCGCCGCATCCGGGAGCCGGTCCCGCCGGTCCGCGCGCTTTGGCGCCAGACTGCTGATCCTGTCGATCGTCACCACCGTCGGCTGGATGGTGGTGGTCGGCGTGGCCGCGGCCCTGATGCCGGAACCGCATGACCATCGGCATGGCCTCGCCATCGTGGGCTGCGTCGGCGTGCTGATGGCGTCCCAGCTGATGTTCGCCGGTATCGAGTGCCTGCCCGGCGTGGTCGAGTCCCGGCCGGCCCGATGGCGGCGCCGGATCGACGCGTTCCTGATCACCAGCGCTGCCTGCCTGGGTGGCTGGATCCTGGTCGGTCTGGTGTTCAACGATGGAAGGCCGGTGCCGGTTCGACCGTTGTGGGACGCGATGGTCGTCACTCCACCGCTGCTGTCGGTAGCCGGCGCGGCCGCGTTCGCCGTGGTGACGATGCTGCGGGTCGCCCGGCCCCGGCTGGCGGTCTCGTTGCTCAGCATCGGCAGCGTCATCACCGTCGCCGGTGCGTCCGGAGTGGTCACCGCGCTGCTCTACGGCACTCCGACCGAGGTGGTGCTGGCCGGTGCCGGAACCGGCTTCGGCGTCTTCCTGATGGGCACCGCCAGCGTCGAGTCACTGCGAGGCCAGCTCGACTCGGAGCGCGTGCACCGCAAGCCCGGCTGGCACCTTGCCGGCGTGGTGGTCCTCGGCGCGCTTGGCCTGATCGTGGTCCAGGTCGCCATCGCCCGCGCGCTCGACCAGGTCGCGCTGATTGCCGGTGTGGCCACCGGGGTGACGCTCGTGCTGCGCCAGTGGCTGGCTCTGCACGACGCGGACAAGCTCGCGATGAGGCTGGCCGCGGACGAGATCAGCCTGCGGCTCCTGGCCTATACCGATGCGCTCACCGGTGTCGCGAACCGGCGCGAGCTGCTCCGGGTGCTCAACGAGGAGGCCACCGGCGGCGACCCATGCGTGCTGCTCGCGGTCGATCTTGACGGCTTCAAGAACGTGAACGACCTGCGCGGACACGATGTCGGCGACGCCGTGCTGGCCGAGGTGGCCGGGCGCCTGCGCAGCAACCTGCGGGAGGGCGACGTGGCGGCGCGGATGGGCGGCGACGAGTTTGCCGTCCTGATGTGGGCCGACCTGGCGGCCGCGACGGTGGCGGCGCGCCGGCTGCTGGACGCGCTGGCGCAGCCCTATGAGACCGTCGCCGGTTCGGTCTTCGTCTCGGCCAGCATCGGCGTGGCCGGATGCCAGTCCGCCACCGACGTGCCGTCCCTGCTGCGTAACGCCGATCTGGCGTTGCGATTCGCCAAGCAGCGCGGCAAGGACCGGGTCGAGCTGTATGACGTCGCCTACGACGAGTGGCTGCGCCGGCGCACCGGAATCGAGCACGAACTGCGTGGCGCGATCTCCCGGGACGAGCTGAATCTCGCCTTCCAGCCGATCGTCGAGCTGGCGACCATGCGGATCGTCGGCGTCGAGGCGCTGCTGCGCTGGGAGAACCCGAAGTTCGGGTCGGTGCCGCCGGACGAGTTCATTCCGATCGCCGAGGATGCCGGCATGATCGGCCAGCTGGACCAGTGGGTGCTGCACCGGGCGTGCCGCCAGGTGGGGCGCTGGCGCAGTGATGGCCACGACGTCTGGCTGTCGGTCAACATCTCGGTCCGCGAGCTGCACCTGATCGACTACGTGACCCAGGTGACCGAGGTGCTGCGGGCTCACCGGCTGCCGGCCGATCGCCTGGTTCTGGAGATCACCGAGCACTCGGTGGCGGTGGATCTGGATGAGCTGGTGGCCCAGATGGAGGCATTACGCAGCCGCGGCGTCCGGATCGCGCTGGATGACTTCGGTGCCGGCTACTCCTCGCTGGGCCGGCTGCGGTGGCTGCCGGTGGACATCCTGAAGATCGATCGGTCCCTGGTCGGCGATCCGCGGGGCGCGCCGTCGCGGACCGTGGCGTCGCTCGTCGACGTCGTGGTGACGCTGGGCCAGCGGCTCGACCTCACGGTGATCGCCGAAGGCGTCGCCGAACCGGACGAACTCGCCGTCGTGGAGCAGTCCGGAGCCACCCTGGTGCAGGGCGAACTCTTCGGCCGGGCGATGCCGGCGGAGCGAGTTGAGGCCATGCTGTCCGAGTCGGTCGACCGTGCCGCCGCTCTCCAGGCGACCCCGGTGCCACCGCCGCGCGTCCATGATGTGGGACATCTTGACTCAGGGCGTGAGATGCGTCAGAGTTAGCGCATGTCCAGCATTCGAGTACTTAGTTAGGCGCACCCTCTCGATCGAGAGAGTGCGCTAGCCCCGTGCCGCCCGGCACGAGGGCTTTTTTAATGCACGAAAGCCAGACATTTGAGGCACGAGCACCGCGTCGGAGCCGTCGCCTCGCCGATCACGCCAGAGCAAAGGTTGGTCATGAACATCCCGACACCCGAAATCCTCGCCCGGAAGCCGCACGCGCGGCCGGGCGACATCGACTCGGGCGATCACCACGAGGATGCGTACACGCCCCATGGTGACGCCGCGCCCGCTCAGCAGTTGTCGACCACCGGCGCCGGCGCGCTGGTCAAGTCGCTCGAGGCGCTCGGCGTAGAGGTAGTTTTCGGCATCCCGGGCGGCGCCATCCTCCCGGCCTACGACCCGCTGTTCGACTCGTCGGTCCGGCACATCCTGGTGCGGCACGAGCAGGGCGCCGGCCACGCCGCCACCGGGTACGCGCAAGCCACCGGCCGGGTCGGCGTCTGCATGGCGACCTCCGGCCCGGGCGCGACCAACCTGGTCACCCCGATCGCGGACGCCTACATGGACTCGGTCCCGATCGTCGCGATCACCGGCCAGGTGGCCCGCAACATGATCGGGACGGACGGCTTCCAGGAGGCCGACATCCAGGGCATCACGGTGCCCATCACCAAGCACAACTACCTTGTCCAGTCGGTCGAAGAGCTGCCCCGGATCCTCGCCGAGGCGTTCCACTTGGCGGCCACCGGGCGTCCGGGGCCGGTGCTGGTGGACATCCCCAAGGACGTGCTGCAGGCGCAGACGATCTTCCAGTGGCCGCCGGTGCTGGACCTGCCCGGTTACCGGCCCACCGTGCATCCGCATATGAAGCAGATCCGGGAGGCGGCGCGGCTGATGGCCGGTGCCCGGCGACCGGTCCTCTATGTCGGCGGCGGTGTCCTCAAGGCGCAGGCCTCCGAGGAATTGCGGGCGCTCGCCGAGCTGACCGGCTTCCCGGTGGTCACCACCCTGATGGCGCGCGGCGCGTTTCCGGACTCGCACCCGCAGCACGTCGGCATGCCAGGCATGCACGGTTCGGTCCCGGCCGTCTACGCCCTGCAGAGGTCGGATCTGATCGTCGCGCTCGGGGCCCGCTTCGACGACCGGGTCACCGGCAAGCTGGACAGCTTCGCTCCGCAGGCGCAGGTGATCCACGCCGACATCGACCCCGCCGAGATCGGCAAGAACCGCCATGCGGATGTGCCGATCGTGGGCGACGCGAAGCACGTGATCGCCGACCTGATCAGCGTGCTGCGGGACGACTCCGGTCGCGAGGGTCGGCTGGACGAGTGGTGGTCGGCGCTTCGCGAGCTGCAGGAGCGGTGCCCGCTCGGTTACGAGGAGCCGCCGGACGGCTCGCTGGCGCCGCAGTACGTCATCTCCCGGATCGGTGCCATCGCCGGGCCGGAGGCGATCTATGTGGCCGGCGTCGGCCAGCACCAGATGTGGGCGTCCCAGTTCATCGGTTATGAGAAGCCGGGCACCTGGCTCAACTCCGGCGGTCTCGGAACGATGGGCTACGCCGTTCCGGCCGCGATGGGTGCCAAGACCGGCGCCCCGGAGACCACGGTGTGGGCGATCGACGGCGACGGCTGCTTCCAGATGACCAATCAGGAGCTGGCGACCTGCGCGCTGGAGGGCATTCCGATCAAGGTCGCCATCATCAACAATGGCAACCTGGGCATGGTCCGGCAGTGGCAGACGCTGTTCTACAACGAGCGCTACTCCAACACCGACCTGGGCACCCACAAGCACCGGGTGCCCGACTTCGTGAAGCTCGCCGAGGCGCTCGGCTGCATCGGCCTGCGCTGCGAGTCGGCCGAGGACGTCGACAAGACGATCGAGGCGGCGATGTCCATCAACGACGCTCCTGTCGTGATCGACTTCGTGGTCGGCAAGGATGCGATGGTGTGGCCGATGGTCGCGGCCGGCACCAGCAACGACGAGATCATGTTCGCCCGCGGCGTGCGGCCGATCTTCGATGAGGACGATGTCTGATGACTGGCTCGCTGGCGTCAAAGCACACGCTCTCGGTGTTGGTGGAGAACAAGCCCGGCGTTCTCGCCCGGGTCGCCCAGCTGTTCTCCCGCCGAGGCTTCAACATCGACTCGCTCGCCGTGGGTGAGACCGAGTCGCCGGAGATCTCCCGGATCACGATCGTCGTCAACGCCGGCGAATCACCGCTGGAGCAGGTCACCAAGCAGCTGAACAAGCTGGTGAACGTGCTGAAGATCGTGGAGCTGGAGCCCGATCAGTCGGTGCAGCGCGAGTTGCTGCTGGTCAAGGTCCGTGCCGACCGGGTCACCCGAGCGCAGGTGATGGAGACGGTGACGTTGTTCCGCGCGCACGTGGTCGACGTCGCCGCCGACACCCTCACCATCGAGGCCACCGGCACCGCATCAAAGCTGGACGCGCTCCTGCGCGACCTCGAACCGTTCGGAATCAAGGAGATGGTCCAGTCCGGGCTCGTTGCGATCGGCCGGGGTTCCCGGTCGATCACCGCGCCGAGCCTGCGGGCCGCGTAAATTTACCGAGTTAGGAGTTCTACGTTGTCCGCAGAAGTCTTTTACGACGACGACGCTGACCTGTCGATTATCAGCGGCCGCAAGGTCGCCGTGATCGGCTATGGCAGCCAGGGCCACGCGCATGCGCTGTCGCTGCGCGACTCCGGCGTCGACGTCCGGATCGGCTTGCCGGCTACCTCGAAGAGCCGGGCCAAGGCCGAGGAGCAGGGCCTGCGCGTGCTGACGCCGGCCGAGGCCGCGGCCGAAGCCGACGTGATCATGATCCTGGCGCCGGACACCGCGCAGCGGAAGATCTATGCCGAGGACATCGCGCCGACGCTCGCCGCCGGCAAGGCGATCTTCTTCGGCCACGGGTTCAACATCCGGTACGGCCTGATCCAGCCGCCCGCCGACGTGGACGTGGCCATGGTCGCGCCCAAGGGCCCGGGTCACCTGGTGCGCCGCCAGTTCGTCGACGGCAAGGGTGTTCCGGTGCTGGTCGCGGTAGACCAGGACGCGACCGGTGGCGCATTCGCGTTGGCGCTGTCCTATGCAAAGGCGATCGGTGGCACGCGAGCCGGCGCTATCAAGACCACCTTCACCGAGGAG
>Ga0068863_100004665_pt1 | contig 13512 bp, 17 predicted proteins | sample KBSSwiS62_FD_66596 | JGI IMG/M metagenome (GOLD analysis project Ga0068863, IMG submission 66596) | Switchgrass rhizosphere microbial communities from Kellogg Biological Station, Michigan, USA - KBS Switchgrass S6-2 | ecosystem: Host-associated > Plants > Roots > Rhizosphere > Soil ...
GGTGAGGGGCTCAAAGGTGAGGGGCTCAAAGGTGAGGGGCTCAAAGGTGAGGGGCTCAAAGGTGAGGGGCTCAAAGGTGAGGGGATCCAACCATGGACTTTGACTTCACGCCCGAACAGCAGCGCTTCAGAGCCGAGGCGCGCGCGTGGCTCGCGGAGAACGTGCCGGCCGATCTCAAGGGCCGGGCCTTCGCCGCCTCCCGCGCGGACCGGCAGGAGGTGGACCGCCTACGCGAATGGCAGCGCACGCTCCACAAGGCAGGCTATGTCGGCATCGACTGGCCCGCGGAATATGGCGGCCGCGGCGTCTCCATCATGGAGCAGATCATGCTCTACGAGGAGATGTCCCGCGCGGAGGCGCCGCAGCCGGTAAACCGGGGCGGCATCTCGATGCTCGGGCCCACTCTCATGAAGCACGGGACCGCCGCCCAGAAGGCGCGGCATCTCGGCAAGATCCTCAACGCGGAGGAGCTGTGGTGCCAGGGCTTCTCCGAGCCGAACGCGGGGAGCGACCTCGCCAATCTCCAGACGCGGGCCGTGCTCGACGGCGACTGGTACGTGCTCAACGGGCAGAAGGTATGGACGAGCATGGCCCACGTCGCCGACTGGGGGTTTTTTCTGGTCCGCACCGACCCGTCCGCGGCCAAGCACAAGGGCATCACCTTCATCCTCGTGGACATGAAGACGGCGGGCATCACCATCCGCCCCCTCCGGCAGATCACGGGCGAGGCCGAGTTCAACGAGGTGTTCCTCGAGAACGTGCGGGTTTCCGCCGTCAACGTGGTGGGCAAGGTCAACGAAGGCTGGGGCGTGGCCATCACCACCCTCGCTCATGAGCGCGACGTGCTCACCATGATCCGTCACATCAGCCTGCGCACCGCCCTCGAGCGCCTGGTGGCCCTGGCCAAGCGCACCGTGAAGGACGGACGTCCCGCCTCCCAGGATCGCGTGCTTCGCCAGAAGATCGCCAATCTCCAGGTCGCCGAGCGCTGCCTCCAGCTCAACGGCTACCGGAGCCTGACCCGGATTCTCCAGGGCGCCCACCCGGGGCCCGAGGGCTCGACATCGAAGCTCTTCTGGAGTCAGGTGGACCAGGATCTGGCGGACGTGGCCACCGACATCATCGGCCCGTACTCGCAGATCGCCGCCCCGAGCGCCCTCGCGCCCGACGATGGCCAGTGGGAGTTCTACGTTCTCCTCGCCCGGGGCAGCGGCATCCGCGCCGGCACCTCGGAGATTCTCCGCAATATCCTCGGCGAGCGCGTGCTCGGCCTGCCCAAGGACTGAGACCAGATGACCATCCGCTCCGTTCCCATCATCGACATCGCGCCGTTTCTCTCCGGCACACTCGAGGACAAGCGCAGGGTGGCGGCCGAGGTGGGGCGGGCCTGCGAAGAGATCGGCTTTCTCATCGTCAAGGGCCACGGCGTGCCGCGCGAGCTGGCGACCCAGATGTACGACGTCTCGAAGCGCTTCTTCGACCTGCCGCTCGACGAGAAGATGGAAACGCACGGGCGCGAGCGAAGCCGCGGCTACGGCCCCCTCGGCGAGGAGGCGCTCTCCTACGGCTTGGGCAAGGCGGCCCCCGCCGACGTCAAGGAGGGCCTCTACGAGGGGCCCATGGACGTGCCGGACACCCCGTATTTCCGCGGTCCCGAAGGCGCGCCGCACTTCGTGCCGAATATCTGGCCCGCGCGTCCGCCCGAGCTCCGTGAGGTGTGGCGCGCCTACTACGGGCAGATGGAGCGCCTCGCCCGCGACATCATGCGCATCTTCGCGGTCGCCCTCGAGCTGCCCGAGCGCTTCTTCGACCCCAGGATCGACAAGCACGTGAGCCGGGTGCGCGCCATCAACTATCCCGACCAGCGCGAGGCGCCGTTGCCCGGCCAGCTCCGGGCGGGAGAGCACACCGACTACGGCAGCATCACCATCCTCAAGATCGAGGACGCGCCGGGCGGGCTCCAGGTCAAGACGCGGCAAGGCGAGTGGCTGGACGTGGAAGCGGTGCCCGACACCTTCGTGGTCAATATCGGTGACCTCATGATGCACTGGACGAACGACCGGTGGATCTCCACCCTCCATCGCGTGCTCAATCCGCCTCGCGACGCGAAGCTGGGGACCCGGCGCATCTCTCTCGCCTTCTTCCACCAGCCGAACTACGACGCGCTCATCGAGTGCCTGCCGAGCTGCGAGGGGCCGGGCAATCCCGCCAAGTATCCGCCCGTCACTTCCGGGGAGCACCGCAACCGCAAGTTCGCCGCGACCACCATCGCGTCCTAGACGACCCGCTCGAAGCCGTACTCGCGCGTCCCGTTCACGTCGAGGGGAAGATCGCGCTCGCCCGTCTGGATGAATCCCATGCGCGAATACAACCGGTGCGCCTGCTCGAAGCGGGTATCCGACCACAGGATGAGACGCGGAATCTCGTGGGCCCGGCACCAGTCGAGGACCGCCTCCACGAGGGCGCGGCCGATCCGGCGCCCGCGGAGATCCGCGTCGAGATAGAGGCGATGGAGCTCCGCGATGTTCGCATCGAGTCGTTCCACGCCCACGGAACCGACGATCACGCCGCCCTGGCGGACCACGAAGAAGGCTCCGCGCGGCGGCTCGTAGTGGGCGGGAAAGCGCAAGAGGTCGGGAACCTCCACCGCGGAATCGTAGACGAAGCCGTACTCGGCGAATACGCGTCCGATGAGCGCGATGACGCCGGCCACGTCCGTGGGTGCCGCCGCGGTCACCGTCAACTCGCCCTCGGCCATTTGGGGACCGTAGCACAGCCGTATTCTCGATGCGCCCGTCGAGCGAGGGATTGCCTTTGCCGGGGGGCGCGTCTACGATAGCCGTCACGCCCGCCACCGCGTGGGCCATCATGAGCGGCCGTCCGGGGCGGGTGCAGGCTTCCAACGCCATCGCCATTCCCCGGCCGCGCGACGTCATCAAGGTGAAGGACAGCGAGGAATACCTCGACGACTTCCGCGAGATCTGACGCATCCTGGGCGAAGAGTTCGTGTGAGGAGGCCCGCATGACCGACGAGCAGAAGCGGATCAAGAGCTATCTCGAGGCCCAGGGAGCCAAGCTTCCGCCCGCCGCCATCGTGGACAAGGTCCGCGCGGCCATGGCCGATCTCGGCAAGGCCGCGCTCGCCGTGCCCGCCGCGCGCTTCGGCGAGCGCCCGGAGCCCGAGGAGTGGTCGGCCAACGAGGTGATGGCCCATGTCATCGCGGCCGGCGCCTACTTCGGGGGCGGCATCGTGAGCGCCCTCGACGGGACGCCGCCGCCCCCGCGCATGAAGGATCAGGGAAACGCCGGGGCGCCCATGCGCTCCGCTTCCGAGTGGACGGGCCTCCTCTCGCGCGACCGCGAGGCGCTGTTCGATCGCGTGCGGCGGGCCGATCCGCTCGCCAACCTCGAGCGGCCCATCGAGCACGGAACGTTCGGACCGCTCAACTGGCGCGAGGCGCTCCTCTTCATGCGCCTGCACGACCTCGACCACGCGGGTCAGCTCCAGAAGATCGCCGGCGCGCTGGCCGCGCCCCGGTCCGCCTGATGCGGGTCGCCATCTCCCTCCGTCTGGCCAGCGAGGACTGGGAGCAGGCCAGCGCCTACGTGGTGGAGGCCGAGCGCATGGGCGTGGACTGTCTCTGGTCCGCCGAGGCGTGGGGGCACGATGCGGTCACCCCGCTCGCCTTCATGGCCGCGCGCACTTCGCGCATCCGGCTCGGCACCGGCATCATGCAGGCGGGCACCCGCACCCCGGCCCTGGTGGCCATGACGGCCATGAGCCTGGCCGCCATGTCGAAAGGAAGATTTCTCCTCGGCTTCGGGGTGAGCGGGCCCCAGGTCATCGAGGGCTGGCACGGCATCCGCTTCGAGCATCCCATTCAGCGCTTGCGCGAGATCGTGGAGATCGTGCGGCGCGCCACGAGGGGCGAGCGCCTGGAATACAAGGGCAGCATCTACGAGCTGCCGCTCCCGGGCGGGGAAGGCAAGGCATTGCGCTCGGCCGCCAAGCCTCAGCCGAACATCCCCATCTATCTCGCTACTCTCTCTCCGCGGAGCCTCGAGATGACGGGGGAGATCGCCGACGGCTGGCTCGGCACGTCGTTCATGCCCGAGCACGCGCGCGTGTTCTTCGAGCATCTGGAGACGGGAGCGCGGCGGGCCGGCCGGTCCCTCACCGATCTCGACCTCCAGGCGGGCGGGGTGGTGGCCTTTTCCGACGACGTCGCCCGGCTGATCCCTCCCCGCAAGCCCGGACTGGCTTTCTCCCTCGGCGCCATGGGTTCACGCCAGCACAACTTCTACAACGACGCCTACAAGCGCGCCGGCTACACCGACGTCGCCCTCGAGGTGCAGCGCCTGTGGCTCGATGGGCACCGTGACGAAGCGACGGCCCGCGTGCCTGACGAGCTCGTGGTCAAGACCAATCTCCTCGGAACCGACGCGATGGTGCGCCGCCGTCTTGAGCTCTACCGCGACGCCGGGGTGACCACGCTTCGCGTCGAGCCCGCCGGAGAGACTCTCGAGGCGCGACTGGCCACCCTCGGGCGCCTCCTCGATCTGGTTCGCGCTCTCTAGCGGGCGGTCATACCGCGGGGTATCCGCACGGTCGTCTCCGCCCGTTCATCGTCTGGGCGAACGTTTGCCGATGGGTTCGCGGCGTCCGGAAAATCGAGATGGTAAAGTCGATATGAAGCCTGACTGTCCGACATGAGGCTGACTGCCTGATATGAGGCCTGACTGTCCGACATGAGGCCGCACCGGCCAATGAGACCTGCCGATACCCGCGCGAGAATCGCGACGCTCGCTCTCCTCATAGTGAGCGGGCTGGCCCTGCTCGCCGCCTCCGCGGCGCCCGAGCAGGGAAAGGCTCTGCCTGGTACGCCGGCCCCGGCCAGCGTCGTCGGCGAGCTCCAGCGGGAGCTGGCGCGCGCTACGGGGCGGTTGCAGGCCATGGACGAGGCGGGGCTGCTTGGCCACGTGTCCGACCGGTATCGCTCCGACTCGTTCACCAAGGCGGCTCTCCGTGAGCAGCTTCGTCTCCTCTTTTCCCTCTACGACACCCTCAAGTCGAAGGTTCAGATCGACGAGGTGCGAACGGTGGGAGAAGACGCGTGGGTGTACTCGACGGGTGAGCTCTCGGGACGGCTGCGCGGCGTGGGCATGTGGATGTCCGTGCTCTCGTGGAAGCGGGAGCCGGAAGTGGCCCGGCGGGAACAGGGCGTGTGGCGACTGTATGGCAACCAGCGATGAGCACGGAGACGACTCGATGCGGAACGCATAGTTGAAGATCTGGGTCGATGCCGACGCGTGTCCGCAGGCGATCAAGGACATCCTGTACCGGGCCGCCGAGCGCGCCCGCGTCCTCACCACCCTTGTCGCCAACACCCCGCTGCGCGTTCCCCCTTCTGACTTCATCAGGACCATGCGGGTCGCCAAGGGCTTCGACGTGGCCGATCACCGCATCGTGCAGGAGCTCGAGGCGGGAGATCTGGTGGTCACCGCCGACATTCCCCTCGCCGCCGAGGTGATCACGCGCGGCGGGCATGCCCTCGACCCGCGGGGCGAGCTGTATTCCGAGGACAATGTCCGCGAGCGTCTCGCCATGCGCAACCTGATGCACGATCTTCGCTCGGCCGGCGCGCTCCTCGGCGGCGGCCCCGCGCCGTTCGGACAGGGTGACCGGCACCTTTTCGCCAATCAGCTCGACCGCTTCCTTGCCCGGGCCCGCCCCGAGGGCCGGGACTGAGGCCGCGGGTCCATCCCGACCGACGGGGCGGCATTCCTATATACTGGGCGCCTCTTCGTGGAAGAGATTGGCAGGCCATCAGCGCCCCGCCACCCCCCGCACGTGCTCAACGGCAGTTCTTCGGGATTCCGTCGACGAAGGGAGACCCCATGGCGACAGGACCAGTCCCGCTGTCTCGGGTAGCGGTGAGCGACACGCGATGCCCCGGCCGGGTCGAGGTCGATTCGGCCGAACAACACGTACCCGCGGCCATGATCAAGGAATGGCTGACTCATCTGCGCTCTCATGGGTGGACGGAGAAGGATCTGGGCGTGGTGTGGCTGGGCCGGGCGCGGCAGGGAGTGACGCGATGAGTGAGGTGGCGACGTCGCGCTTCGTTCAGATCGCGGTGGCCATGGCCCCCCAGCAGGCGAACCTCATCTACGCGCTCGACGACGCGGGAGGCGTGTGGTTCTATCGCGACACGAAGAAGAAGTGGGTGCGCGTACCCGACGAGCGCGAGTAGCCGCTGCGCGAGCCGGCCAACTGGTTTAGAATTGCCCCATGGCTGACAGCTTTGGCGAACTGGAGGCGTCGAGCCTCTTCTGCCCGCGCTGCAAGCAGGCGAATCCGGTCCGGAAGAGGCTCCTGCTCGTGTTGCCGAGTGGTAACAAATACGACTACGCCTGTAGCGTGTGCGGCACCCAGGTGGGAGGGAAGACCGACTCGAACAGCAGCGACTTCCACCGCATCGCCCGCGCCGCCACCGCGGCCCCGCCCCCTCCGCCGCCCGGGAATCCACCGAGGCGTCCTCCGCGCCGCATCGGCTAGATCTGCTTGCGGAGGAATTCGGCCTTGTCCATGCGTGAGCGGATGGACGCCGCGTAGCGCAGATACGCGGAGCTCCGGCTCCCCGGATGCCACGATCGCGGCCGCGGGAGGGAGGCGGCGAGGAGCGCTGCTTCCGCCTCGCCGAGATCGGCCGCGGGCTTGCCGAAGTAGGTCTGGGCGGCCCGGCCCACCCCGTAGATCCCGGGGCCGAATTCGACCACGTTGAGATAGAGCTCGAGGATGCGGCGCTTGGCCAGGGTGCGCTCGACCTGCCAGGTCAGGATCGCCTCCTTCGCCTTGCGGAGCGGGCTTCGACCCGGAGAGAGCCAGAGGTTCTTCACGAGCTGCTGGCTGATGGTCGAGGCGCCGCGCGCGGTCTCCCGATCGCCCAGGCTCTCCTCGAGCGCGCTCTTGATCTCTCCCCAGTCGAAGCCGTGGTGGGAAAAGAAATTGATATCCTCGGCCACGAGGACCGCGCGCTTCATATTGGGTGAGATGGCCGCGTAGGGCGTCCACACGATGGCCACCTGCGGTGTGCGCCCGGCCGCGCGCTCGCGCTCCTTGTAACGCTCGATGAAGGCGGTGGTGGTGGGAGGGCGCGTGGCCAGCCCCGCCACGTGGGGCCACGTGGCCGCTTCCCAGATCATCCAGCCCGCGACGAGGACCACGCCCGTGAGGAGGATCCACCGCAGGAATCGTCCGGCGAAGGAGCGGCGGGCCACCGTCAGACAGGCGTGACGCCGGCGCGATGTCGCTGGGCGAGGGCCTGATAGCCGGCGGGGTTTCTCGCCACCCAGCCTTCGGCGGCGGTGCCGGCGAGGGGACCTCTCACCTTGCACGGCGCCCCGAGGGCGAGCACGCCGTCAGGGATCTCGGTGCCGGGAGTGACCAGCGAGCCCGCGCCGATCATGGCGCGAATGCCGATGCGGGCGCCGTCGAGCACGGTGGAGCCGTTGCCCACCAGGCACTCCTCGCCGAGGGTGGCCGCGTGGATCAGACACAAGTGGCCGACCGTCGCGCCTGCTCCCACGTCGACGCCGCCCATGGGCGTGACGTGGAGGACCGAGCAGTCCTGCACGTTGGCCCCGCGCCGGATGATGATGGGCGAGAAATCCGCGCGCACCACCGCGTTGTACCAGACAGAGGCGTTTTCCTCCACGGTGACGTCGCCCACGAGACACGCGGTGGGGGCGATGAACGCGGTGGGATGCACGCGCGGTGATTTGCCTTCGAACGAGAAGAGGGGCATGGACGGCTCCTTTCGAAATGCTTGTCCGTTGATAGCACCCGTTCGGTGGACATGGCAAGAGGCCGGGTGTAGCCTTCGCCCATGGGCGCGCCGAGAATCGTCGCCGTCGCCACCGCCACCCCGCCCCATCGCTTCGACCAGGCGACTCTTCTCCGCATCGCGGGCTATGATGACACCCTCCGCACGGGATTCTTCCGGCACAGTCAGATCGAGGGCCGCCATCTCTACCTCGATCCCGCGACCTTCACGCCCAACGAGAGCGTGGATCAGCTCGGCGAGCGCTTCCGACGCGGCGCCATCGATCTGGGCGCCCAGGCCGTGCGACGCGTGGTGGAGCGCGCGGGCTGGGATCTCTCCGACGTGGATTTTCTCGCGACGACCACCTGCACGGGCCGGCTCTGCCCGAGCCTCGATGCCCACATCATCGCCGCCCTCGGGCTCAAGCCGTCCATCCAGCGCGTGCACGTGGGCGACACGGGATGCGCGAGCGCGCTCGTCGCCCTCCAGCAGGCCGTCAATCACGTGCAAGCGTTTCCCCATCACCGCGCGGTGGTGGTGGCGGTAGAGATCTGCTCCGCCGCGTATTTTCTCGACGACCGGCTGGAGAGCGCGGTGGCCCACGCCATCTTCGCGGACGGGGCGGGGGCCCTCGCGGTGAGCGGCAACGGGGAAGGGCCGGCCATCGTCGAGCACCAGAGCCTCTTTCGCTCGGAGCATCTGCCCGCCATGGGCTTCGAGTTTCCCGGAGGCCGCCCGCGTGTGGTGCTCTCGAAGGAAGTCCGGCGCATCGGCGCCTCCATGATGACGGAGATGGCGAATCGCCTCATGGAATCGCAGGGGCTCAAGAAGGACGACGTCCGGCACTTCGTGCTCCACTCCGCGGGTCGCCGGGTGATCGAGGAGGCGCGCCGTCTCCTCGACCTCGCCGACGCGCAGGTCGCCCATTCCCGCCACGTCCTGAGGTATTTCGGCAACATGTCGTCGGCCACCGTGCTCTTCGTGCTCGAGGAAACCCTCCGTTCGGGCGGACCGGTGGCGGGCGACTGGGGGTTGATGATCGCGCTCGGTCCGGGCTTCGCGGCCGAGGGCGCCCTTCTGAGATGGTGACGTGCCGCGCCTGACGCCTCTCGAGCGCGATCACCACGCGATCGAGATGATCGACCGCCCCGCCTCCTTCGAGGAGATCGCGGGCTGCCTCAACACCATCACCCGACTCAATGGGCTCTTCGGCGGTCGGTGGATCACCCTGCGTCATGTCCGCCGCCTCCTTCGCGCCGCGCCCACTCACCGGGTGGTTACCGTGCTCGACGTGGGCGCGGGGGCCGCGGACATCCCGGTGACTCTCGTGCGCTGGGCGCGCCGGCACGGGCGCCGCCTCCGCGTGTTCGCGCTCGACCGCGGCCGCGCCACCCTCAGCTACGCCCGCGACTACACGCACGCCTACCCGGAGATCACCCTCATCCAGGGCGATGCTCTCGATCTCCCCGTGCGGCCGGAGTCCGTGGACATCGTGATCTCGGCCATGACCCTCCACCATCTGAGCCCTGAGGAAGCCGCGCGCTATCTCGTGGAGATCGACGGGGCGGCCCGGCGCGGCTGGGTCGTCAACGATCTCGTGCGCGGCCGGATCGCCCATGGGCTGGTGTGGCTGCTCACGCGTCTCCTCACGCGGAGCGCGATGGCCCGCCACGACGGGCCGCTGTCCATCCTGCGCTCCTACACGCCTCCCGAGGTCACCGCCCTCTGCGAGAAGGCGGGTCTCTTCGACGTGCGGATAGTCCACCACCTGAGCCTCATCCGGCAATGCGCAGTGCGGGCGAAGCGATGAAGGACGTGGACGTGGTGGTGGTCGGGGCAGGGCCGGCGGGCGCCGCCAGCGCCATCCTCCTCGCCGAGCGCGGGTGGTCGGTGACCCTCCTCGACAAGGCGGCCTTCCCTCGTCCGAAGATCTGCGGAGAGTATCTCTCGCCGGAAGCCGCGCGTGTGCTGGACCGGCTCGCCGTGCTCAAGGCGGTGGACCAGGCGGGGGCGCAGCCTCTCCGCGGCATGAAGATCGTCGCTCCCGACGGCACGGCGCTGGAGGGCCTCTATCCCACCTCGGGTCCGTGGCGCGGCTATCGCGATCATGCCCTGGCCATTCCCCGCGAGGTGCTCGACCGCATTCTCGTCGATCGGGCGAGGGGACTTCCCGTGGACGTGCTCGAGCGTCACCGCGTGACGGGACTGCTGCACCAGGCGGGATCGGTGGCGGGCGTGACGGCGCAGGACGAGGACGGGCGCGATCTGAAGATCCCCGCGCGGCTCGTCATCGGGGCCGACGGCCGGGCTTCCACCGTGGCGTCGAGCCTCGGCCTCGCGCGGCGGCACCGTCTGCGCCGGATGGCCCTCATCCAGTACGTGAGCGGGCTCAAGGGGATCCAGGACCGCGGCGAGATCTACCTCGATCCTCCCGACTACGCCATCCTGAACCCGGTGGCGCCCGGGCTGGTCAACCTGGGCCTCGTGGTGCCGCTCGGCCACGCGCGCCCGTTCGCCCGACGCCTCGAGACGTTCTTCGGCGCGCGGCTCAGGCAGCTCCGACACCTCGCCCCGCGGCTCGACGGCATGAAGGCCGAAGGTCGCCTCACCGCCATGGGCCCGCTGGCCTACAAGGTGGCCGAGCCGCAGGTGGGCGGGGTCATGCTGGTGGGGGACGCGACGGGCTTCTACGATCCTTTCACGGGAGAAGGGATTTTCACCGCGCTGAGGTCGGCCGAGCTCCTCACGGAGACGGCCCATGCCGCCCTCACCCGCGACGATCTGTCGGTGGGCCCCCTGGCCGTGTACGGGGAGCGCCGCCGGGCCGAGCTCGCTGCCAAGTCGCGCGTGACGCGGGGCCTCCAGCTTCTCATCTCCCGCCGGCGGCTTTCCAACCTTGCCGTCCGGCTGCTCGCCCGCCGCCCCCATCTCGTGCATACGCTTCTCGGCGTATTCGGCGACTTCGTTCCGCCCCGCGAGCTCCTCCGCGCCGCCTTCTCCCGTCGCGTCTAAAAAGCTGCCGCGGTTGACAGAATCATGGCCGGCGTGTCACTCTGCGGTTCGTCGTTTCGACCTGCGTTCACAAATGCGAACATCATCAGAGCTCCCGTCGACAGTTGTCCTCCCGCGGGCCCACAACCGCGACGCGGGACCGCGGGCTCTTGGCCGCGCCCTCGAGGTCCTGGAGGCTCTCGCCCGGCGATCTGACGGCGCCACGCTGTCGGCTCTGTCGCAGCGGCTGGGCTCTCCGAAGAGCAGCCTCCTCTACCTGCTGCGCCCGATGACCCGTCTCGGCTATCTCGTGCGCAACGCCGACGGGCGCTACCGCCTCGGTCCGGCCGCCTTCACCCTGGCCATGGCCGCCCTCGCGAACCGCGAGCTGCCCGAGCTCGCCCGGCCGTTCCTCGAGGATCTCGTCGCGAAGAGCGGGGAGACCGCGCTCCTCGCGACCCTCGCCGGAGACGCGCCGGCCGCCGTCTACATCGCCAAGGTCGAAAGCCAGAACCCCATCCGCTACACGGCGCGTATCGGGGAGCGCCGGCCGCTCTACTGCTCGGCCATCGGCAAGCTTCTCCTGGCATATCTGGAGCCGGCCCGGCGGAAGGAGTACCTCAAGACGACCCGGCTCAAGGCTTTCACGCCGCAGACGCCGGTGACGCGGGCGGCCCTCCGCCGCGCGCTCGACGAGATCCGGATCACCGGGTTGTCCGTATCGGTGGACGAGATCGCCGAGGGCGCCGCGGGCATCGCGGCCCCCATCTTCGACCGTCACGGCGTGGTCATGGCCGGCCTCGTGCTCGGCGCCACCAGCCAGCGCGTTCAGGCGGAGCAGTCCCGCCTCGCCGCCCTCGTGGTCGACGGGGCCCACGAGCTCTCCCGGGTGATGGGCTTCGGAGGCGAGCCGCCGGCATGAAGTTGGTGTCGATGAGAACACATCCGCTTCGCTACCGCGGTGGCCCCACGTAAAGCGACTACTCCTCGCTTGATGCCCTGGGCAGCGCCTCGCATCTGACCCTACTCGCCCGCCTGCACCTGGGAAGTCCTGGAGCTTTTTGACCAGTCCGCGGAAGCTTCGGCCGTAGACTGCGCCGCGAGGAGGGACCTTCGTGAGCGTGGGCAGGTGGTGGCGGCAGCGGCGGGCACGGCTGCTCCAGCTGTGGGGGGTAGGCCTGCTCGCCGCGTGCGTGGTCACCGGGGCCTCGGCCATGGGCTACCTCGAGTCGGTGCAGGCGCGCGCACTCGACCTCCTCATCTATCTCCAGAGCCCACGCCAGCCCTCGGGCCTCGTCATCGTGGCCATCGACGACGCGGCCTTCGACGCGCTGGGCCGGCGACAGCCCTTGCCGCGCGACTACCTCGCGCGCGTCCTGCGTGGCGTCACCCGGGCGGGGGCGGTGGTGATCGGGCTCGACATTTCACTGCGCACGGTGAGCGCGCCCGAGGACGATCGCGCCATGGCCGCCGCTTTCATCGATGTGGGCGCGCGCGGCGACCGCCGCCTCGTCGTGGCGGGCCCGTCGCTGCCTTCCACCGGCCCTCTGGCCGATCCCGTCCTCCGGCGAATCGTGGTGACGAGCGCGCCCGACGTGCCCGTGGATGCCGACGCGGTGGTGAGGCGGGCGGCCCTGGAGGTAGGAGGCGTGCCCACCTTCGCGGCGGCGGTGGCCGATGTCGCGGTGGCCGATCCCCACGCCCTGTACCGCATTAATTTCATCGGCCCCGCGGGCAGCTTTCTCATCATTCCCTCCGACGCGGTGGCGGCCATCGGCGACGCGGGCGTCGACGTGGCTGGCGACAATCCGCTGCGCGGGCGCACCGTGCTCGTGGGCGGCACCTTCGTCGACGGGCGCGACATCCACCGGACTCCCTACGGCTTCATGCCCGGCGTGGAGATCCAGGCGAACATCGTCCACATGCTGGCCACGGGAAGCCTCGTGCGCCCTGCGGGCTGCCTCGTTGGATTTGGCGTGCAGCTCGTGGCCGTGCTCCTCGCCGGCCTGGTCATGGTGGCCATGCGCCCGCTGTGGGGTACCGCAGTCTGCCTGGCCGGCGCGCTCCTGCTCGGGGTGCCCGCCAGCTACCTCGCGTTCAGCCGCGGCGGCTACTGGGTGGACTTCCTCCTCCCCGTGGCCGTGACCTCGCTCCTTGGTGTCGGCGCCGATATCCTCTCGAAGCGGCGGCTCCGCGATGCCCTCGGACGCTACGTGAGCCCGGAGGTGGCGGCGCGCGTCGAGCGCAATCCCGGCGGCCTCGAGGGCGAGCGCCGGCAGGTCTCCATTCTCTTCACCGACCTTCGCGGCTTCACCACGCTGTCGGAGCGCATGGCGCCCGAGCAGATGGCCGTGCGCCTCACCGAATACTTCGACGCCATGACCTCGGCCATCTTCGTCCACCGGGGGATGGTCAACGACTTCATCGGCGACGCCATCCTCGCCGTCTTCGGCGCGCCGCTCGATGATCCCGAGCATGCCCGTCACGCCGTGCTGAGCGCCCTCGCCATGGTGGAGACGCTGGACCGGCTGAACGAGCGCTGGACCGGAGAAGGGCTGCCCGCCTTGCGGATGGGGGTGGGCATACACACGGGCGAGGTGTTCGCGGGAAACGTGGGCCGCGCAGGCAAGGTGAAGTACGCGGTGGTCGGCGACACCGTCAATCTGGCCTCCCGCGTGGAAAGCTTGAACAAGGA
>Ga0068863_100004666_pt1 | contig 13512 bp, 10 predicted proteins | sample KBSSwiS62_FD_66596 | JGI IMG/M metagenome (GOLD analysis project Ga0068863, IMG submission 66596) | Switchgrass rhizosphere microbial communities from Kellogg Biological Station, Michigan, USA - KBS Switchgrass S6-2 | ecosystem: Host-associated > Plants > Roots > Rhizosphere > Soil ...
GCGCTGCGTGACGATCGAGTGTGTTGCGAACATGGCGGGCTCGTCTTCGAGTGGTTGCTACGCCTGCTTATCGGCACGCTCCGAGTCGACCTTGAGGCGGGGCGGGACAAGCGCCTGGAGGTCGATCAGGACTTGTTCCAGTTGGCGATCTGCTGCGTGATGTAGGTGCTCAACGTGGAGATGTTGGCCATCTGGGTGTCGAGTGCGGAGTACTGTGCCTGCAGCCGCGCCTTGGTCGCGGCGAGGCGGTCGTTCATCGCGTCCTGATCCTTCTGATTGCGCGTCAGGTTCGCGCTCAGCCCGGCGACGCGCGCAGTGAGCGCGCCGTCGCTACCGAGCAGCGAGTTGGCCAGGCCGCGCAACTGCGTCGCGATGCCGTTGTTCTCCGGATGGGGCGTGTCGACGTTGGTGAAGAGCTTCTTCAGCTCGACCGGATTGGCCATCGCGCTGGTGAGCTTGCCGTCATTGATCGACAGCGTGCCGTCGGCCTGGAACTGGATGCCGACCTGGGACAGCGACGAGAACGCGCTGGAGGCGCTCGACGGCGCGCCGATCAGGTTGCGCAGCTGGCGCTGCACGGTCACCGCGGCACTGTCGCCCTGCAGCGGACCGGCGGTCTTCGTCGACGCGTCGTATTTCAGATCGGTGCTGAGCAGCTTCGCGATGCCGTTGTAGGCGTCGACGAAGCTCTGGACCGACTTCTTGATCGCCGCGCTGTCCTGGGCCACCGTGACCTGCACGGGGCCGCTCGTCACCTTGGTGAGCGACAGCGTGATGCCGCTGAAGACGTTGGCGAGGTTGTTGGTCTGCGACGTGATCGGCAAGCCGTTGATCGTCGCGCTCGCATTGGCGGGCGCCTGCGTGCGCGTGGTCGCGGTCGTGCCGCCGGCGGGATTGAAGGCCAGCGCCGACAGGCCGCCGGCATCGGTGTTGTTGCCGTCGATGTCCGCGGCGGTGACGCGAAACGCGCTGTTCGTGCCGGTGGTGCCGGACGTGAAGACGAGGCGCGATCCGCTCGCATCGTTGACGACCGATGCGCTCACACCGGCACCGGCCGAGTTGATCTTGGCGGCCAGCGTGTCCAGCGTGTCGCTCGAGGCGACGGCGATGTCGACGCCGCTGCTGCCGGTCTTGCCGGTGAACGTGGTCAGGCCGCTGTCCCACGAGCCGATGTCGACGTGCAGCGTTCCGGCACCGACCAGCGCGCTGCTCGAGGTGTACGTGCCGCTGACCGTGGATTGAGCCGCCGCGAGGCTTTGCACCGAGACCGCGTAGTTGCCCGGCGCCGCGTTCGAGGTCGTCGAGACCGCGACCGATCCCGGGTCGGCCGAGGTGCCCGTCGTGGCATTCCAGGTGCTGGGCAGGGCGATCGCCGCCACCGCGTCGCGAAACGTCGACATCGCCGACTGGATCGCGCCGTACGCGGAGATCGTGGACTTTATCGACGACGCCTTGGTTTGCAGCTGGTCGAGCGGCTGCTGTTCGACCTTCATCAGCCCGTCGACGATCGAGTTCACGTCGAGGCCGCTGCCGATGCCGGCGGAACTCACCGAGCCGGTCGTGCTGATCGAGGTCGTCATGCGCGTCTACCTTGGTCTGAAAATGCGAACGGGATACCGAGGACGTGGCCTCGAATATCCCGTGTATCGGCGCGGCGGCTCTGAACTTGAGCCGTCGCCGCCGGCATCGCAAGCGCTGCTGGCGGCTCGATCAGCCCTGCAGCAGCCGCAGCACGTTTTGCGGTACCTGGTTCGCCTGGGCGACCATCGCGGTGCCGGCCTGCTGGAGGATCTGGGCGCGCGACATGTTCGCGGTCTCGGCCGCGAAATCGGCGTCCATGATCCGGCTGCGTGCGGCCGATTGGTTCTCCACCGACGTCTGCAGGTTCGTGATCACCGCAGAGAAGCGGTTCTGCGAGGCGCCGAACACGGCGCGCTGGCTGTTGATCTCGTCGAGCGCGGCGTCGATGTCCTGGATCACGGTGGCGATCGCGGCCGCGTTGGCGGTGCTGCCGATCGACGCGGCGGTGACGGTCGTGATCTTCGCGTCCACCGTCATGTCGGAGGTGGCGATGTCGATCGAATCGTTGGCCGACGTGTTCGCGCCGACCTGGAACGTCAGCGTGCCGGCGTCCGCACCGAGGATCGCCTTGCCGTTGAAGGTCGTGCCGGCGAGGACGCGGCCGATTTCGTTGGCGAGCTGGCCGAACTCCAGATTGAGCGAGTCCTTGTCGGAGTCGCTGTTGGTCGAGTTGCGCGACTGCACCGCCAGCTCGCGCATGCGCTGCAGTGAATCGTTGATCGAGGCCAGCGCACCGTCGGCGGTCTGCGCCAGCGAGATCCCGTCGTTGGCATTGCGGATCGCGACGTTCATGCCGCGCACCTGGGCGTTCATGCGTTCGGCGATCGCCAGGCCGGCGGCGTCGTCCTTAGAGGAGTTGACCCGCAGACCCGAAGACAGGCGCTGCATCGACGTCGCCAGCGACGACTGCGAGCCGTTCAGGTTGCGCTGCGCGTTCATCGAGATGATGTTCGTGTTGATCGTCATCGGCATGGCCGCTCTCCTTGTTAGTACACGCCTGTTGGCGTAGATCGGATGGAGCCATTGTGGCGAGCCGTTCGTGACGCGATGCGCTGAAATGAGGCTCGATTGCGGCGCAATTCGGTGCCGCACAAAGAGCAAGGCCCCGCCGGATCGCTCCGTGCGGGGCCTTGTGGCGGCTCGTTGCCGAGCCGCGAACCGATGGGGTCCTCTTACTGGAGAAGACGCAGCACGCTTTGCGGCAGCGAGTTGGCTTGCGCGACCATCGCGGTGCCGGCCTGCTGCAGGATCTGGGCACGCGACATGTTCGCCGTTTCAGCCGCGAAGTCCGCGTCGGTGATGCGGCTGGCCGCGGCCGACTGGTTCTCCACCGAGGTCTTCAGGTTGCTCACGACCGAGTTGAAGCGGTTCTGCGAGGCACCGAACACAGCGCGCTGGCTGTTGACCTTGTCGATCGCCGCGTCGATGTTGGTGATCACGGTGGCGATCGCGGTCGCATTCGCGGCGCTGCCGATCGAAGCGCTCGTCACCGTCGTGATCGCGGCGTCGGCCGTCAGGTCGGAGGTGGTGATGTCGATCGAGTCGTTGGTGGTGACGTTGGCGCCGACCTGGAAGGTCAGCGTGCCGGCGTTGCCGCCCAGGATCGCCTTGCCGTTGAAGGTCGTACCGGCGAGCACGCGGCCGATTTCGCTCGAGAGCTGGCCGAACTCGAGGTTCAGCGATTCCTTGTCGGAGTCGCTGTTGGTCGAATTGCGCGACTGCACGGCGAGTTCACGCATGCGCTGCAGCGAATCGCTGACCGAGGAGAGCGCGCCGTCTGCGGTCTGAGCCAGCGAGATGCCGTCGTTGGCGTTGCGGATCGCGACGTTCATGCCGCGGACTTGGGCATTCATGCGCTGCGAAATCGCCAGACCGGCGGCGTCGTCGGCAGCGGAGTTGATGCGCAGGCCGGAAGACAGACGCTGCATCGAAGTCTGCAGCGACGCTTGCGAGCCAGCCAGCGAGCGCTGGGCATTCAGGGAGAACAGATTGGTATTGACGGAAATTGCCACGATTGACACTCCTTATCGGTTGATGACTTCCCGGCATGGACGCCGGCGGCCTTCGGTCCGAGGACCTCGGGCTTGGCTGCGTCCGGCGTCAGTCACCCGTGCTTTGCAGGGCTTGGGCCGCCTCTTCCGGACCCCGGTTTCGATTTCTCGTCGCCGTTGAAACAGTTATCGGAGGCGCCTGAGATGAACTTGAGAGCATTTGTCAAATCAGATTTGAGGAGGATTTCCGCCTCTTCTGATCCTTTTGCCGAGCATCCATTGCATGCAGGCGGCGCGAGAACACAGGGATTTCGGCGCCGGGGCGAGGCACTTGAGCAAAGAGAACGGGCAATCGCGCCCAATTCGCAGGATCGTTGAATCGGACCGACTTCTAGACTGCGGCGATCCTCATCAGACCTCGCGAGAAGGCAGTCCATGACGCTCGTTCAAGACAGGAAGGCTGCGCCCGGCCACAAGCAATGGGAGCGAGGTGTCGCGCTTGCGCGCGAAGGCAAGCTCGAGCCGGCCGCGCAGGCGCTGCGCCAGGCGGTACGCCAGGGCCCGACCGTCGCGCTCTATTGGTTGAACCTGGCCAGCGTGTTGCGTCGCCAGCGTCAGCTCGATGAGGCCTTGCGCTGCGCGCATCGCGCGTTCGAGCTCGATCGGGGCAACATGCTGGCGTGCCACCTGTGCGCCGAACTGCTGCGCAATCAGAATCGAAACGCTGCGGCGCTGAAAGTGCTGCGCGGTCTCGACGCGGCGATCGAACGCGGTGCGCAGCACCTCCTGATGGAGGGCACGGTGTTGATGTCGCTCGCGCAGTGGCAGGACGCGGCAGTGACCTTCCTTGGCCTGCTGGCGAAGGAGCCGGCGCACATCGAGGCCTATCAGCAACTCGGCTTCGCGCTGGCGAACCTTCAGCGCCATGGCGATGCGTCGGAGTGCTTCCGTACCGTTGCCGTCCTGGAGCCGCAGCTCGGCTCGGCGATCTACAGTGCGCATTACAGCGCCTGGGCTTGCGACTGGGACAAGGTCGCGGACGACGAGCCGCGAATCGCCGAGGCGATGCAGCGCATCGGCGAGCCGGGCAGTGCGCCCGGCTACAGCCCGTTCTGCCTGCTGTCGCTGAACGACGATGCGGCGGCGCACCGCCGCGCCGCGACGGTATCGGCGCGCCACCTCGCGCGCGACGCACGCCGCAACCAGTTCAGCACGGAGTGGACGGCGCCGGCGCCGGGTCCGGAAGGCTATCCCGCAGTGCTCGCGAAGACGCGCTGCCGCATCGGCTTCGTCTCGGCCGACTTTCGCATGCACGCCACGAGCTTGCTGCTCGTGCGCACGCTCGAGCGGCTCGATCGCGAGCGCTTCGAGGTCGTGCTCTATTCGCACGGCAACGACGACGGCAGCGCGCTGCGCGCCCGCCTCGTCGCGGCAGTGGACGAGTTCGTCGAGTGCAGCGAGTTGTCGACCGCCGAGCAGGCCGCGCGCATCCGGGCCGACGGTGTCGCGATCCTCGTGGACATGAGCGGCTTCACGGCGAGCTCGCGCCTGGCCATGTTCGCGCTGCGGCCGGCGCCGATCCAGGCGCTGTGGCTCGCCTACCCCAGCACGACCGGCTCCGACTTCATCGACTATGTGGTCGGCGACCCGGTGCTCACGCCGCTCGATCATGCCGAGGATTTCAGCGAGCGGATTGCGCAGCTGCCGGTTTGCTACGAGCCCACCGACGAGTTGCGCGAGCATCCCGAGCCATCGAGCCGCGCGGTCTCCGGCCTGCCCGACGATGCTTTCGTGTTCGCCTGCTTCAACCAGAGCTACAAGATCACCGAGGACGTGTTCTCGCGCTGGTGCCGCATCCTGCAGCGGGTGCCGGGCAGCGTGCTGTGGCTGCTCGTGCCGCAGGAGCACATCCAGCAGGCGCTGCGCGTGCGCGCGGCCGAGCGCGGCATCGATGTCGCGCGGCTGATCTTCGCGCCGTTCGTCCAGCCGATCGAGCACCTGGCGCGCCTGCCGAACGCCGACCTTTTCCTCGACACCTTTCCGTACGGCGCGCACACCACCTGCAGCGACGCCCTCTGGATGGGGCTGCCGGTGCTGACCCAGATCGGCCGCAGCTTCTCGGCGCGCGTGGCGGCGAGCCTGCTCGAGGCGGTCGAGTTGCCGCAGCTGGTCGTGCGGACTGCCGATGAATATGAAGAGCTCGCCGTGCGCCTGGCGACCGACGGCACCTCCCTGATCGCGATGCGCACCCACCTCGTCGAACGCCGCCTCGAGCTGCCGCTGTTCGACAACGAGCGCTTCACCGCCGAGCTCGGCGCCTTGTTTACGCGGATGTTCGAGCGCTGGTCGCATGGACAGGCGCCGGAAGCGCTGCCGGCGGCGCAGCCGGCGGTCGCGAAGGTGTCGGCATGAACGCGCGCGTCGAAGTGATGCCGGTCTGGCAGTTCCTGCGCAACGACGGCAGCGTCATCGCGCCGGTCGTGCGCCTGTTGCCGGATGGGCGCATCGAAGGCCACCAGCACGAGAACGAGACGAGCTGGACGGTCCGCGACAACCGCGTGCATTTCCTGACCAGCGACGGCCGCTCCAGCACGGTGTTCGATCAGGCTGATCGCACGGAGCCCGGTGCGGTTCGCCTGCGCGGGCGCTTCATGCTGGAGCCGCAGCACGAAGTCTTGCATCTGCTAGAGCAGATCCCGGCGCAGGCGGCTGGCGCGATCGGCATCCCCGAGGCGATGCAGTTCGATGCGCAGGGCTTGCGCCTGCGCACCAGCGAGCGCGTGCGCAAGCTGCTGGCCGAGCACAAGATCTACTTCAGCCGCTTCGAGCACGCCTTCGGCGACAACGACAGCATCCTGATCGGCGCCGACAGCGCGATCGAACCGTACGCCGGCTTCCCCGCCAGCCGCGAGCTGTGCACGATGGGCGCGTACTCCTATTCGGAATCCCCGTTGCCGGTGGATGTCTCGGTCGGCCGCTACTGCTCGATCGCGCTGGGTGTCGATGTCTTCCGCGATCGTCATCCGATGGAGTGGGCGACGACCTCGTCGATCACCTACGACATCGACGCGTTGCGCGGCTACCGCGCGTTCGTCGCGGCCCATCGCGAGTTCAACGGCGGCGCGTTCGAGGCCGGCGAACCTCCCGGCCGGTTCGCGCCGGCGCCGCAGATCGGACACGACGTCTGGATCGGGCAGCGCGCGCAGCTGGCGCGCGGCATCCGCATTGGTACTGGCGCGGTGATTGCGGCTGGCGCGATCGTCACGCGCGACGTGCCGCCCTACGCCGTCGTCGCCGGCACGCCGGCGCGCGTGATTCGCATGCGCTTCGAACCGCGTGTCGTCAACGCGCTGCTCGCATCGGGCTGGTGGGAGCTGGACGCGTCGGTGCTCCATCGCTGCGACTATCGCGAGCCGGAGCGCTTTGCCGAGCAGGTCATGGGCTTGAGCGATCGCGAGCGCTGGACGCCCGAGGCACTGACCGTCAAGCAGGTCTTGCGCGCGCTGCGTTGATTTGTCGCTCGAACGAAAGAGGGCGCCGACGAGGCGCCCTTGTTCGTGGTGCGCGAGCGAGGCCGTCGTTCACGCAGCCACCGCCGCAGGGCCGCGCAGGCGCTCGAGCGTCGCGTTGATCAGCGACGAGGAGGTCGTCTTCGTGTACGGGAAATAGACGATGCGCACGCCGAGCTGACCGAACTCGGCGTCGAGCTGCTTCCAGCGGTCGTTCTGGTACCAGTCGTCGCCGACGAACATCACGTTGAACTTGTAGCGCTGGTACGCGTCGAGCTTGTCCATCGTCAGCTGCGGCACCGCAAGGTCCACGTAGCTGCAGGCGCGCACGATCTCGATGCGCTCATCGAACGGGATGACGGCACGCTTGTTCTTGTAGAGCACCAGATCGTCGATCGTGACGCCGACGATGAGCCGGTCGCACAGCGACTTCGCGTTGCGCAGCAGGTTGACGTGGCCGACATGGAACAGATCGAACACGCCCGTCGTATAGCCTATGACCATGCGAGCTCCTTCAGCATGAGGTCCTGGAATCGCCGGTACTCGGCGTAGCGGGAGAGGTGCGGGTCGGCCGATGCGCTGAAGCCGATCTTGGCGCGCGCCAGCGGTCCGGTGAGGTTCAGCCGTTCGAGCAAGCGGCGCAGCGGCAGCTTGCTGGCGTGCGCGTCGAGGCGGTGCGCCGGCGCGGCGCGATAGCACAGGTCGACGAGCCGGCGATCGGCGAACGGCACGCGGGCTTCCTTCGACGCGGCCATCGACGCGAAGTCCATGCGGCGCAGCAGGCCCGGCAGGTGAACGGTGAAGAAGAAGTCCTCGACGAAGTCGATCGTCGAGACGCCGTCGCAGAGCTCGCTCAACAGCGCGAGCAGGCGCGGTGTCGGCGGTTCGGTGTCGCTGTACCCGTAGCGCGCGAGGAAGCCGGCGAGGTCGGGCCGCGGTGTCCGGAGCGCCCAGCGATAGATCCGGTCGTAGCCGAAGAAGAGCTCGTCGGCCCCCTCGCCGGTCAGTACGACCTTCTCTTCGGTGCCCATCGCGGCGCACGCGGCGTAGATCAGACCTTCGTTCGGCACCGCCAGCGGCTCGCCGCGCTGCCGTGCGAGCGTGCGCCAGTGCTCTGCAAGCGTCGCTTCGTCGAGGTCGACGGTACGCAGCTCGCGTCCCAGACGGTGTGCGGTGTCCTGGGCACCGTCGAACTCGTTCGACGACGACAGGCCGACCGAATAGGCGCGCCCGGTCTGCGACAACGCCATCACGACCGCACTGTCGATGCCGCCGCTGAGCAATGCGACGTTGCCGACGTCGCTGATCTCGTGCTCGCGTATCACCTCGTGCAGCGCGGCTTCGAAGCCTGCGGGGTCGAATGCGTCGTGGCGGCGTGCGAGCGTCCACAGACGGCGCTCGCTGCCGTCGCTGCGCAACAGCGTGCCGGGGCGCAGTTCCTCGACGCCGATGAAAAAGCTCGCACCGGGCACCGGCCGGCGGATCAGTCGCCATTCGGCGACCGACTGCGCATCGACCGCCGCGCCGATGCCGGCGGCGACGACCGCGGGCTCGGAAGCGATCAGCGTCAGCGCGGCACTGCGGTGCAGGTACAGCGGCTTGATCCCAAGGGCATCGCGCGCGGCAATCCAGCGGCCGCTGACGGCGTCGTGGATCACGAACGCGTACATGCCCTCGAGTTCCTCGAGGAAGGATTCGCCGTTCGCGGCATAGCCGGCGAGCAGCGTTTCAGTGTCCGACTCGGTCGCGGTGACGAGAGCGTGCCTGCGGCGCAGCGCGCGGAAGTTGTAGATCTCGCCATTGAAGACGATCGTGTAGCGCCCCTCGGCCGACCGCATCGGCTGGTCGGAGCGCGGCGCCGGGTCGATGATCGCGAGACGGTTGTGGCCCAGGTGCACATGGCCGCCGGCCAGCGTCTCCAGGTGCATCGCATCCGGGCCGCGCCAGCGTTGGCGTTCGAGCAAGCGGGTGGCGGCAGCGGCGTCGAGCCGAGACGGATCGCGCTGATCGATGAAGAGGATGCCGCACATGGCCTGCGGCGGCGTCAGCCGAGCCTGGGCTGCGCGAGCACGAGCTCGTGCTCTATCAGCGCGACGACGCGCTCTGCGGCGCGACCGTCGCAACGGTCGAAGAGCCGCTGCTGCAGTTCGGCGCGGATCGGCGCGTACGGCGCGTCGAGCGCCTGCGCATGGGCGCGCAGCGCGGCCACGAGCGAGGCGAGATCGTCGCAAAGTGCGCCGGGCAGCGTCGCGACCTTGGCGTCGTACAGCGGGCGCGCCTCGCCGACGTAGCTCGCATGATCGGGCCGATAGAACAGCATCGGCTTGCCGACCGGCAGGAAGTCGAACATCAGCGACGAGTAGTCGGTGATCATCAGGTCGATCTCGCGCAGCAGCGGGTACAGGTCGCTGTGCTCACGCACGAAGCGAATCTGAGGATAGCGGCGCATCAGCGCCGCCTGCTCGCGCTGGTCCAGCGGATGCAGGTTCACGAGCAGCCGATCGCCGCGCGCGGCAAGCGCCTGCGCGATGGTGTCCAGGCCGATGTCGTGGAGCCAGGTGCCCGGGTTGCCGTCGCGGAAGGTCGGCACGTAGAGCACCGCACGGCCGCGGTGAGCGTGGGCGCCACGCGCGAACGCGAGGGCGTCGAGGTCCACGTTGAGCAGGTCGCGCTCGCTCGGCTCGCGGTGCAGCACGTCGTTGCGCGGATAGCCTGCGGCGCTGTAGCGCTCGAAGCCGAACCAGCGTCGCCACTCGATCTCGGCGGCGAGACTGCTGCCGACGAAGGAGGCGTAGCGTCCGCACGAGGCGAATGCCTGCGCGCGAAACGCCGACATGTCGCGCAGCGCCATCGGGAATCGCAACGCCACTTCCTTGATCGAGATGCCGTGCCAGAGCTGGATCCAGCGCGCTCCGGCGAAGAGGGCCGGTGCGTAGGGATTCGGGTGATAGCCGTCCTGGAAGAAGTGGTCGGCCATCACCAGCACTGCGGTGCGCTGCGCGATCTGGAAGTGCTCCGGCGTCCATTCGTTCGCGTCGCACGGCAGGCAGTTGGCGCCGAGCGAGCGCACCAGCCTCTCCTGGCGCGCGTCGGGCGCCAGGTACCAGCATTCGAAGCCGGCTGCATCGGCATGCGCCAGCGCGGCGAGCCAGGCGTACTTCAGGTTGTCACCGAAATGCCAGCGGCCGACGAACACGACCGTGCGCGACTTCGGCGCGAAGCGCGACATCTCGGCCAGCGAGCGGCACGCCCGATCGAGCTCGAGCTGCCGGGCGGTGCTTTCGATCGCGCGGGTCGCCTCGAGCAGCTCGGCGCCTTGACGCTCCAGCGCCTGCACGCGTCTGGCGAGCGGCGCGATCTGACCGTCCTGCAGGCCGAGCATGCCGTCGACGAGACCGTCGACGGCCGCGCCGACTTCGCCGCGAAAGGCGGCCACGCTGCCGCGCAGCTCGTCGATCGAAGCCTCGTCCAGTGCCGTGCCCATCTGCAGCCTGCGCGCGCGTTCAGCGCACGAACATGAACTTGGTGTTCTCGCGGCCGCCCGCGGGCGACGAGGCGAACGCCTTGGACAGCTGGATCGGCCGGCCTATCTCGTCGGCGAACTCCATGCCGGCGCGGATGATGCCGAACCACGGATCCTCGAAGTCGTCACCGACGAGGATGCCGCCTTCATCGACGAGCGGCCACCACTCGCGCAGATCCGACATCACGTCGCCATACTCGTGCGACGCGTCCAGGTACACGAAGTCGAACTTCACGCCGAGTTCGCGGCAGATCCGCGCCGCGTTGGTCGAGGTCTGCACGAACGGGTTGATGGTTCGGGTGCAGCCGGCGCGGACGACGTTGCCGAGGAACTGGTCGAAGAAGTGATAGTGGCCCGCGCGCAGCATGCCTTCGCGGTGCGCGCGGTGCTCGAAGAAGGTCTCGCGGCTGCCGAGGAAGGTGTCGACGCAGGTCAGCTCGGCCGGCACGTCGTGCTTCTCGAGCAGCTTCGCGATGTGCACGGCGGAGGCGCCGAACAACGAGCCGACCTCGACCAGCCGCCTGGGGCGACGCGTGCGGATCAGCTGCTCGAAAATCGGGTGGTCGCTGTACCAGCCGCTGAGGCCGCCGGGGCTCGGATTGGCAGGGAAGCGGGTGTACGGGTCGCACTCGCCCCACACGAATTGGCGCAGGCTGTTCACGGTCGCGGTCATGGCGGCCTTCAGATGTCGAACGCGGGGGACTTGCGGGTTTCGCCACCGGACTGCTCGTCGAGTTCGGGTGGCTTGGGGAACCGGATCCCGGCGTGCGCCAGTGCACGATTCAGCACGACGCGCAGGATCGCGCGTGGGTAGCGAGCCTGACCGAATTCGCCGCCGGCCCAGTAGTTGAAGTGGTTCGACAAGTAGCGCGTGAGCTGCAGCGCGCTGAGCTGCAGGCCGTTGCACGACTTGATCAGGTGCTTGAGCATCTGGTTGATCTCTTCGTGCGTCGAGCCGATGCAGATCGGATCACCCTCCTGAAGCAGGCCCGCGAGATTGATGTGGAAGTCCGCCGGTGTCTCGACGAAGTGCGAGGCCGAGCACAGCCAGTCCTCGTGTGCGGGGGCCAGGCCGGCCGCCTTGCTGAACGCGTAGTTGGGGCCGCCGACCGGGCGGGTGTGCTTGACCGGCGTGTCGTCGATGATCGCGACGCGGCCGATCTCGCTCATGCGCGGCCACAGCGCGTCCAGGCCGTAGCCGCTAATGTTGCCGGCCATCGTGTGGAAGACTCGCGAGAGCATGTCGATGCTCAGCACCGGCGCCATGATCTCGACGAAGTTCGTGAAGCGCAGCTGGAACGCCGGGTGCTGCAGCGTGATCGCGTGCGAGAAGTACGAGTCGCGGGTCAGCGCGGGCTGGGCGAGCTCGAGCTGGAGGTCGTCGCAGATCGCGAACATGCGCGACACATCCTCGGGCACGCACAGCAGATCGTCGTCGGGCAGCCAGATGTACTTGTACTTCTGGATCGTGTCCCAGTTGGAGGCGATGGTCTGCTCGAGCCCGGGCCACTTGGCGCCTTTCTGCAGATGCACGAACGCGGCGCCGTCGGCCATCTTCGGCGCTTCGTTGCCGAACCAGGACAAGGCGTAGTCGAAGTTCTGCTGATCGAGCCGTTCGACGGCGTGGGGATGCAACGAGTTGGGGCCGGCGCGGAACAGGGCGAGGTAGGGCTTCATCGTTCGGTGTCCTTGAGGGTTCGTGGCGTCAGGCCGCGAGTTGTGCGTGGTTGGTGGAGACGACTTCGACGCGCGGCGGGCGCGAGGCCTGGGCGTCGATCAGCTTGCGGCTGAGCGCGAGTGCGGCGCCCACCACTTGGTCCATGTTGTAGTAGCGGTACTGGGCGAGGCGCCCGATGAAGTGCACATCGGTCTCGGCGTCCGCCAGCGCTTCGTAGCGCTTGAACAGCGCCTCGTTGGCCGGGTTCGGGATCGGGTAGTACGGGTCGCCTTCGGCGGTGGGGTACTCGCGCACGATGGACGTGCCGGCGTGCTGCTGGCCGGTCAGGTGCTTGAACTCGGTGATGCGCGTGTAGTCGTGGTCGTTCGGGTAGTTGACGGTGCCGACCGCTTGATAGTGTTCGGTCATCGGCAACTGCTCATGTTCGAAGCGCAGCGAGCGATACGGCAGCTGGCCGTAGCGATGGTCGTAGTACTCGTCGATCGGGCCGGTGTAGATCGTGGTGCGGACGTCGCAGGTCGCGACGATCTGCCCGTACGCGATGCCGGTGCGCACGGAGATGTTCGGATGATCGAGCATGCGCTCGAACATCGCCGTGTAGCCGTCCTCCGGCATGGCCTGGAAGCGATCGGTGAAGTAGCGGTCGTCGTCGTTCGTGCGCGTCGGAATCCGGGCGGCGACGCCGCCGGCCAGCTGCGACAGTTCCAGGCCCCATTGCTTGCGGGTGTAGCCGCGGAAGAACTTGTTGCACAGATCGGCGCCGACGGAGTTCAGGACGACATCCTCGGATGTGCGTATCGGCTCGCGCGGCTCGCGCACGCGCTCCAGGAACGCGGCGATGCCGGCTTCATCGAGCTCGAGGCCGTAGAGCTGATTGATCGTCGTGCGGTTGATCGGCAGCGGGTAGGCGGTGCCTGATCGTGCGTCGGGCACCGCGAGCACGCGGTGCTCGTAAGGCCGCCAGTGCGTGAAGCGGGACAGGTGGGCGACGACCTTGTCGCTGTTGGTATGGAAGATGTGAGGGCCGTAGCGATGCACCAGCACGCCTTGCCCATCGACATGGTCGTAGGCGTTGCCGGCGATGTGGGGCCGCTTGTCGATCACCAGCACGCGCCAGCCCGCTTCGGCGAGTTCGCGTGCGCATACCGATCCGGCAAAGCCGGCCCCGACGATGAGACAGTCCATGTTTGCGCAGTCCGTGGCCATAGTCGAATCAGTGTAGGAAGCGCC
>Ga0068863_100004668_pt1 | contig 13508 bp, 11 predicted proteins | sample KBSSwiS62_FD_66596 | JGI IMG/M metagenome (GOLD analysis project Ga0068863, IMG submission 66596) | Switchgrass rhizosphere microbial communities from Kellogg Biological Station, Michigan, USA - KBS Switchgrass S6-2 | ecosystem: Host-associated > Plants > Roots > Rhizosphere > Soil ...
GATGCGTCTCAAGACGAGCTCGTGCGGCATTTCGAAGCGGACTCGAGCCCGGCGGAAAGCCCCGAAGACGAGAACCTCGACGATGATCGGCTGCGGCTGATCTTCACGTGCTGCCATCCGTCCCTCGCGCCGGAAGCGCGCGTTGCGCTGACCTTGCGCGAGGTGTGCGGGCTGACGACCGAGGAGATCGCGAAAGCCTTTCTCACCACTGCGCCGACGCTGGCGCAGCGCATCGTGCGCGCCAAGGCAAGGATTCGAGAGACACGGATTCCGTACGAGGTGCCGACGCCAGAGGAGTTGCCGGACCGGCTGGACGCGGTGCTTCAGGTCGTCTATCTCGTGTTCAACGAGGGCTACTCCGCGGCGGCGGGAGCGGAGGTCACGCGGGCCGAGCTGACCGGCGAGGCGATCCGACTGGGCCGTCTGCTGACCGAGCTCCGGCCGGAGCCGGAAGTCATCGGACTGCTGGCCCTGATGCTGCTGCAGGAATCCCGCCGCGCCGCGAGGACCTCTCCGAGCGGAGAGTTGATCCTGCTGGAGAACCAGGATCGCTCGCTCTGGAACAGGGAGCAGATCGCGGAGGGCACGGCGTTATTGGAGAAGGCCATGAAGTCCCACGGCTTCGGCCCCTACACGCTGCAGGCGGCGATTGCGGCCGTCCATGCGGAGGCGGAGTCCATCGCTGCGACCGACTGGCGGCGGATCGTTTCGCTGTACGACCGATTGCTGCAACTTCACCCTTCTCCCGTCGTGCAGCTCAATCGTGCCGTGGCCATTGCCATGCGCGACGGCCCGGAGGCCGGTCTGACGCAGATCGACGCGGTGCTGGAACGGGGCGGATTGGCGAGCTACTACCTGGCGCATTCGGCCCGGGCAGACATGTACCGGAGGCTCGGCAGGACGGCGGAGGCCCGGACCTCCTATGAAAAGGCGTTGGCCCTGACCCAACAGGAGCCCGAGCGGCAGTTCCTGCAGGAGCGGATTCGGCAGTTGAAATAAAGCAGACCCGGCGGTCGAAATCCGACAGGTCCCGTCGACTATGCAGTGAAGGCGGGGCGAACCCCGACCCTTGGACCGTTCTTGACAGGAAAAGGAGAAAGCATGCCGCATTACCTGGTGACCGGTTTCCTCCCCGACGATTTCGACCCGTCCAAAGTGACCGAAAAGATGATCCGGGACATCAACGTCCTCAACGACGAGATGGAGGCTGCGGGTGTGAGGGTCCTGGGCCTCGGCCTTTCCCCGGCCAGCAGCGCGAAGTCGCTGCGGGCGCAGCCCGATGGAAAGGTGCGCATCACCGACGGGCCGTACGTGGAGACCAAGGAGCACGTCGGCGGCCTCCTGGTTCTGAAGACCGCGAACATGGACGAGGCGCTCGCGTGGGCGCGCAGGGGCGTCTTCGGCGGCGCCGAGGTACGCGAGATTCTCAGGTACAACGAATGACGTCCCCTCGGGCCACGGGAAACAAGGAGACACCATGCCTCTCTACCTGCTTTCGGTTCAGCAACCCGACGACTTCGACCCGTCCACGGTCACCGAAGCGATGATCCGCGACATCGACGTGCTCAACGACGAGCTGCAAGCCAGGGGCGCCAGGATTTTCGGCGCGGGCTTCTCGGCGGCCAGCAATGCGAAGTGCCTGAGGCCGCAGCCCGACGGTCAGGTGGTCAGCACCGACGGGCCGTACATGGAGACCAAGGAACACGTCGGCGGCTTCTGGATCGTGAAAGCCGCAAACCTCGACGAGGCCCTCGAGTGGGGGCGCAAGGGTGCCCTCGCTTGCCGGGCGCCGATCGAGGTGCGCCCGTTCCTCGAGCGAACCGAAGAGGACAACCCGCACATCCTCAGGATCGGTCAGGGCTGAGGCCAACGGATGGTCGCGCCGTGGAGGAATGCATGAAATACGTCTGTTTGGGCTACCTCGAGCCCGGCAAGTTCGAGAACATGGGAGAGAGCGAGCGCAACGGCGTGCTGGACGCGTGCTTTGGCTACAACGACGAACTGCGGAAGAACGGGCACCTGGTCGCCGAGGAAGCTCTTCAGCCCGCCGACACGGCGGTCACCGTGTCCTGGACGGACGGAAGGGTCGCGGTGACCGACGGCCCGTACGCGGAAACGAAGGAGTATCTGGGCGGAATTCAGGTGCTCGAAGCGCGGGATCTCAATCACGCGATCCAGCTCGTTTCCCAATCTCCGGGGCTGAAGTTGAACTGCGGGACGATCGAGATCCGTCCAGTAGCGGACTTGAAGGAAATGATGAGAGAGAGCCGGCGGCGACGGCGAACGGACGCGTCGCGATGACGCCGGAGGCCTGATCGCCGAAATTGCCTTGACTGGCCGCCGATCACGGTGTATTTAACGAACCTGTTAATTAACAGAAGAGACAAATATGCCACCTCCCTCCGCCCACCTCGACGCCGCGTTCTCGGCCCTGGCCGATCCGACCCGCCGCGCCATCCTGGCGCGCCTGGCCTCGGGCGAGGCCACCGTGAACGAGATCGCAGCCCCGTTCGAGATCTCGCTGCCCGCCGTCTCGCGCCACCTCAAGGTGCTCGAGCGGGCGGGCCTGATCGCGCGCGGCCGCGAGGCGCAGTCCCGGCCTTGCAGCCTCGACGCCGTGGGGCTGCGCGAGGTGGCCGACTGGGTCGACGCCTACCGGCGCTTCTGGGAAGAGCGGTTCGACCGCCTCGACCAATACCTGCAGGGCATCCAGAACGAAGAGAAGAAGCATGCGCCCCGGCGGCGGCGCAAGGGCGCCTCGCCGACGCGGACGGGAGACTGACTTCCGGAGGACACGATCATGGCATTCGTTGACGATCTGAGGGTTGCATTCCGCTCGTTGATTCGAACGCCCGGGCTCGCGATCGCCGTGGTGCTCACGCTGGCGCTCGGCATCGGCGCGAACGCGGCCATCTTCACGCTGGTGCGCGGAGTGCTGCTCAAGCCTCTCGTCAATCGCGACGAAGGCCGGCTGATCTACATCCGACAGAGCGCCCGCGGAATCGGAAACGACAACGCGACGTTTTCCGTGCCCGAGCTCCAGGACTTGCGCGAGAGCGTGAAAACCCTGAGCGCGTTCGGCGACTTCTCGGAGATGGACTTCACCCTGGTCGGCCTCGGCGAGCCTCGGTCGATTCGCGGCGGCGTCGTCGGCGGGAGCTTTTTCGACGTGATGGGCCTTCATCCGGTGCTCGGCCGCCTCATCGGACCGGAAGACGACGGCCCCAAAGCGGCCGGCGTCGTCGTTCTCACCTACCGCTTCTGGTCGACCGCCCTGCACAAGGATGCTTCGGTCATCGGCAAGAGCGTTCGCCTCGGGAGCACCGGTGATCGCGACGCGACGGTCATCGGCGTCCTCGAGCCGTGCGTCCCTTATCCCCAGGACACCGAGATCATCGCCAACGTCGTCACCAGCCCGCATCATCTGTCCGCAACGATGGTCACGGGCCGCATCCATCGCATGACGGAGCTTTTCGGGCGCCTCGCTCCCGGAGCCACACTCGACCAGGCTCGCGCCGAACTGGGCAGCGCCTATGCCGCGATGAAGAAGGACCACCCCGAAGCGTACGCGCGGGAGGCGGACTTCCAGGTCGGCGCCCGGCTGCTGCGCGACGAGATCACTTCGGGCGCCCGGACCGTGTTGCTGGTGCTGCTCGCCGCGTCCGCGCTGGTCTTCATCATCGCGTGCTCCAATGTCGCCAACCTGATTCTGGCGCGGACGGTGCGCCGGGAAGGCGAGCTGGCGGTCCGCGTGGCGCTGGGCGCGAGTCCGGGCGCGTTACGCCGCATGCTGCTGGCCGAAAGCCTCTTGCTCTGCGGCACGGGCGCCGCGCTCGGCGTCGTGAGCGCGCAGCCGCTGGTGGCCATCCTGGCCCGCTATGCGGCGCGCTTCTCGGTCCGGGCTCTCGATTTCCGGGTCGACGCGACCCTGCTCTGGGTCGGCGTGGCTCTGGCGATCGTCGCCGCCGTGATTCTCGCCTTCGTCCCGCGCCTGCCCTCTGCCGGCACGCAGGGTGGGCTGAGCCTCTCGAGCGGAAGTGCGCGGATCACCGGCAGCACGAACCGCCGCCAGCGGATCTTCGCCGTAATCCAGATCGCCGCGTCGTTCGTGCTGCTCGCCGGCGCCAGCGCTTTGGTCACGACCCTGATCGCGCTGCAGAAGGCGCAGACGGGGCTGGACACGCAGCACGTCCTCGCGATCGACGTTCCGGCGATGTCCTACGGGAAAACCCCCCGCCAGGTGGTCGAGTTCTACGAGGAAGCGATCCGCCGCGTCGAGGCCTTGCCGGGCGTGAATCGGACCGCGTTCGGCAACATCGTTCCGTGGCGCGATGCCCTCTTCGGCTCGTATGGTCTGCAATTCTCCGCCGACGGACACGTCCGTGCCTCGGGTGTCGAGGATCCGCGGGCGAAGTGGCGCGTCGTCTCTCCCGGATTCTTTGCGGCGCTCGGCGTTCCCGTCATCGCCGGCCGCGATTTCAACGCGCTGGACAACCGCAACGACTCGGAGCCGGTCGTGATCGTCAGCCAGAGCCTGGCGAAGCGCATGTTTCCCAATCAGGACGCGGTCAACCGGCACGTCCAATGGACCGACCCCGTGCTGGAATTCTTCGACGGGACCCAGCTCGAGAAATCGCGTTTTCTTGGGCGGCGCCGCATCGTCGGCGTCACGGCCGACATCGACGACGGACACGTCGTTCCGGAACCCACGGTCACGATCTACACCCCATTCGAAGAAGGCTTGATGTTCGGCGGGCGTCTCTTCATCCACACGGGTGGCGATCCCTACGCCCTGGTCCCGCCGGTCACGCGCATCCTGCGCGACATGTCCGCCGATCAACCCGTCGAGCATGCCGCCACCCTCGAAGACATCCGGGCGGAAGTGCTCACGCCGGACCGGTTGAACTCGCTGGTGTTCGGCGTCTTCGCCGCGGTCGCGCTGGCGATCGCCGTCGTCGGCGTCGCCGGCGTGCTGGCGTTTTCGGTCAGCGCGCGGACCCGCGAATTCGGCATCCGGCTGGCCCTGGGATCCGAGCCGCGGAGACTCCTCCAGGGTGTGATCCGCGAGGGCGCGCTGATGGCTGCGGCGGGCGTCGTCGCCGGCGCCGCATTCGGGTACGCGCTGGCCCGGCTGGCGGGCAGGTACCTTCTGGACGTGAAGATGCCGGGCGCGTTACCCGTGTTGGCATCTGCGCTCGTGCTGATGGCGGTCGCGGTGATCGCGTCGTTTCTGCCCGCGGCACGCGCAGCGCGCGTCGACGTCATGCAGGCGTTGCGCTCCGAGTGATCGTCGTGCGGTGAGTCAGGCAATCGGCACCTCCGCACGTGAGCGCACCGTGCAGGAGAGCCCCGAGATGGTCATGGCTCACGACAATCCACAAGAAAGAGGGACTGATCGACACTGGCGGGCCCCTCTCGATAAGCTCCGAGCAAATACTGATCCACTCTGGAAGGCTGGGAGGCTGCGGATGCGGCACCTCTCCCCGAGGACGCATCGGTCTCGAGCAGTTCGCGTGAGCGACGCCGGCAGGGCTGTGCCCGCGTTCCGTCCCGCGGCGCTGGCGAACCTCTTAGCCGCAGCCCTCGCCACCTCGCTCCTTGCGGTGTCGGCCGGTTGTAGAGCCGAGCCGGGCCCTCGGCCAAGCCGCCAGGTCAAGGACTTCGATACTCCACGGGCGCACCGGGCGCGTGCGCGGACTCTGGACGCTGGAGCGCCGAGCGCTTCTCGCCTCGCCTCGATCGCTGAGCTGGTCGACGCAGACGTGGAACAGGCTCAGCCGGCCCTCGCCCAACTCGTTCGTGACGCGGATGAACCCGTTCGGCGCAGCGCCGCGGAATGGTTGGCCATTCTCCGTGATCCGGTTGGCCTCGACGTCCAGGCTCGTTGCCTCCAGGATTCGCGGTGCCTGAGAAGGCATATTGCCGCGAGGCTCCTCGGAGCATCGGAGGACCCTCGGTATGCTCCGCTGCTCGCGCAGCAGGTGCGCCGCATTCTCGATACCGACTATCGGGACGGCGTTTGGAATGGAAGCAACGAGAAACGTGCGCTTCTCCTGTACGCGACGATCGGCCTCGCTCGACTCGGACGCGCCGAGGACCGGAACCTGATTCTGGACGCCGTGGATCGCAGACCGAGCGACGATCCGGCGTTCCTGGAAGCCCTCGGTTACGTCGACGACGCGCGCTCGCGCGAGATACTTTGGCGCGCTCACGAGAAACTGCAGCACACCCCAAGCTGCGAGGAGGCCGGTCTGGGCGTGCCTGCCCTCCTGCCGCTGAGTCGTCTCGGTGAGCCTCTCGCCATTCAACGACTCAAGGACATTCTCAGGGGGATCGGCACACCGCCCGATCCTGCGCCGGCGAACGCTCTTCCCATACCCTGCGCTGACCGCGCCCAAGCCTTCGACGGCCTCCGCGCGCAGGATGCGGCCCGGTTTGCCGAAACAGTCTTCGAAATCGCGGCGCGGGAGCCGGAAGGGACTGGGACTCGTGAAGCGTGGAGGGCGCTCGCGATCATGCATCCCCGCGAAATGGGCGATCGCGTACTTGCACTCGTCATCAGCAAGCCGCACTGGCAATCCGTTCCCCACGACGTGCTTTGTCGAGTCATTCTCGCCATCAATCCAGACCTGCATGATGCCTTTTGGGATGCCTATCCGAACGTCGCGGTGGTTCCGTTGCAGAGGGGCTATCGGTCCCTCGTGCAAAGGGGTCTGGGCCGACTCATGTTCACGGGCACCTACTATTGGACCGGCGACTAATCGACGAGGTCGCCGTGGCGACCTCCCGGTTCATTCGAAGAGGCGGCATCGGGAATTGGGTTGGCGCTTTGCACACCGAGCGACCGGGCATCGGGACGGGCAAAAAGCGCACAAACCGGGGCGTGGCCGCTGCCCGCTCCGGTCGCCCTCGCGGCACGCTTGTTGCTTCCGAGGTCCCCGGGAGGTCTGCCATGAACAAGCAGGACGAAACCAAAAACGACAAGAAAGACGGAATCGTGGGCCGGATGATCCGCTCGGTGAGCGGCCGCTCCGACGACGAGTCCCCCGAGTCTCCGAGCGCAACCGAAATGCTGAAGGCCGAGCACGACGAGGTTCGCGAGCTGTTCCGCCAGTACGAGAGCTCCGGCGAGAACGCCCATGCCACGCGCAAACGGCTGATCGACGAGGCCAGCCGCAAGCTCGAGATGCACGCCGAGATCGAGGAGAAAATCTTCTACCCGGCCTGCCGGGAGCTCGACGACGAGGATGCGCGCAAGATGGTCGGCGAATCGCTCGAAGAACACCTCATCGTCAAGCGGCTCATCAAGGAGCTGCGCGGGCTCGACGGATCGGACGAGCAGTTCGAGGCCAAGGCCGCCGTCCTCAAGGAGAGCGTGGAGCACCACGCCGACGAGGAGGAGAAGGACCTTTTCCCGGCGGCGAAGAAGGAGCTGGGCGACGAGCAGCTCGAGGATCTCGGTCGCCAGATGGCGGCGCTCAAGCAGAAAAAGACGACGGGCCGCGAAGGCGCAAAGTCTTCCAAGTCCGCAGGCGTCGGGCGAAGCGCGCGGTAGCAGAGCTCTCGCGCGCGGGATCCGCATGGATCTCGCGCGCGGTACAGCTCTTGCAGGTCGGTGAAACGTCCCCGCGCGGCGTGGGGACGCGCAGCCGGCGCCTCCGGCTTTCCATTCATCCGGGTGTTCCCATGGCTAATGGCATCGAAGTCCGTCAGTGTTTTACTCTGAACGCGACGCCGGGCGAGCTCTACGCGTTCTGGCGCCGGTTCTCCAAGTTCCCCCTCTTCATGCGGCACGTGGTCTCGGTGACCGAAGCCGGTCCGAACCGCTCCCACTGGGTCGTCAACGGGCCCGCCGGTCGAGCGGTCGAATGGGACGCGGAGATCGTGGAAGAGATTCCGGACCGGGTGATCCGGTGGCGCACGATCGGTGATCCGGACGTGCGTCACGGCGGTCGCGTCGAGTTTCGGCCGGCGACGGGCGGGCGTGGCACGGTCGCCGACGTCCATCTCGCCTTCGAGGCGCCGGGCGGCAGCGCGGGAGCGAACCTCGTCGGCCTCTTCGGCGAAAAACCCGAGTTGCAGATCCGCGAAGACTTAAGGCGATTCAAGCGGCTGGTGGAAGCCGGAGAGCTGCCGACGACGGTCGGCCAGTCTTCCGGGCGCGACGCCGACGACCGCACCGAGGACGAGAAGTCGGATTCCGAGCGGGACGGGACGCGCGTTCCCGTCGGCGCCGCCTCCTCGCGGGAGGCCCGGTCATGAGGGCCGTGTGCTGGGACGGCAAGGAAAAGGTCTCGGTCGAAAACGTCCCCGACCCCGCGATCCTGAACCCGCGCGACGCGATCGTGCGCGTGACTTCGACCGCGATCTGCGGCTCCGACCTGCATCTCTATGGCGGGTTCGTGCCCACGATGGAGAAGGGGGACATCCTCGGCCACGAATTCATGGGCGAAGTCGTCGCGGTGGGCAGCGCCGTCACGAACCTGCGCGAGGGCGACCGCATCGTCGTGCCGTTCGCCATTGCCTGCGGCAACTGTTACTTCTGCAATCGGCAGCTCTGGTCTCTCTGCGACAACTCCATCCCGGATCCAACCAAGGCCGAGACGCTCAACGGATACGCGACGGCCGGATTGTTCGGCTATTCGCACATCTACGGCGGCTACGCCGGGGGCCAGGCCGAGTACGTCCGGGTTCCGTTCGCCGATGTCGGGCACCTGAAGATCCCGAGCGAGCTGCCGGACGAAAAGGTCCTCTTCCTGACCGACATCTTTCCCACCGGCTGGATGGCGGCCGACAACTGCGACATCCAGCGCGGCGACACCGTGGCGGTGTTCGGCGCGGGGCCGGTCGGGCAGTTCGCGATCCGCAGCGCGTTTCTGCTCGGCGCCGAGCGCGTGATCGCGATCGAGAGTGTTCCCGAGCGGCTGGCGATGGCGAGCCTCGGTGGGGCCGAGACCCTCGATGAAAGCGAGGGCGACGTCATCGAACGCCTGAAGCTCATGACCGGCGGCATCGGACCGGATGCCTGCATTGACGCCGTCGGGCTGGAGGCGCACGGCCACGGCATGGTCGACTGGTACGACAAGGTCAAGCAGGCGGTCAAGCTCGAGACCGACCGTCCGATCGTCCTGCGGACCGCCATCGAGGTCTGCCGGCCGGGGGGCGTCGTGTCGATCCCCGGCGTCTACGCGGGATTTCTCGACAAGATTCCCTTCGGCGCCGCATTCGGCAAGGGCCTGACCATGCGCATGGGCCAGACCCACGTGCACCGCTATCTGCAGCCATTGCTCGAAAGGATCGAGGCCGACGACATCGATCCCTCGTTCGTGATCACGCACCGCGTGGCGTTCGAGCAGGTGCCCGACGCTTACGCGATGTTCCAGGAAAAGCGCGACGGCTGCATCAAGGTGGTCATCGACCCGAGCGCCCGCGCTTCCCAGGAGACCGTCTCGTGAAAAACGAAGATTCCGAAGACCGACCGCGGCAGGCGCATGACCTCGCGGGCAAGGTCGTCGTGATCACCGGCGCCTCCAGCGGATTCGGCCGCGGCGCCGCCGTGGCCTTCGCCCGGAGGGGCGCCGTGGTGGTGCTCGGAGCGCGCCGCGCCGAAGTCCTCGAGGAGGTCGTTCGCGAGTGCGAGGCCGAGGGCGGAGAGGCCGTTGCGGTCGAAACCGACGTCTCGGACGCGGCCGAGGTCGCGCAGCTGGCCCGGGCGGCGGTCGGGCGCGGCGGCCGCATCGACGTCTGGATCAACAACGCGGGCGCCGGGGCGGTCGGGCGGTTCGATCAGACTCCGCTGGAAGATCACGGACAGGTAATCGACACGACGCTGCTCGGGACGTTGTACGGCAGCTACGTGGCGTTGCGGCAGTTCCGGCAGCAGGGCGACGGCAACCTGATCAATGTCGCCTCGATTGCCGGAAAGGTCGCGGCGCCCTACTACGCCTCTTACGTGGCGGCCAAGCACGGCGTCGTCGGCCTTTCGGCCGCCTTGCGGCTCGAGCTCGAGCAGGAGGAGAATGCCCCCGCAATCCACGTGTGCACGGTCCTGCCCGACGCCCACGACACGCCCTTCTTCCAGCACGCCGCCAACTACAGCGGGCACGCCATCACGCCGCCGCCGCCGGTCCACGATCCCGCCGAAGTGATCGAGGCCCTTCTCGACGTCGCCGTCAATCCGAAAGACGAGACGATCGTCGGCGCGGCCGGAAAGATGTCGGCGGCGACGAGGCGGGTCGCCCCGGCGCTGGCCGAGAAGATGATCAGCCGCAGCCACGCAAAGCAGATGGAGACGCCTCCCGCTCCCGAGACCGACGGCAGCCTTCTGTCGCCCAGTCCTGTGGGAACGGGCGTCGAAGGTGGCTGGAAGAAGAAAAAGGCCTCACGCCGCACGAACCGCGCCGCGAATCCATCGGAGCCACCCTCCCGGGATGCGGGCCGCCGCCCGAACGACAAAACGGTCTAACCGAATCGCAGCCGAAAGCCGCCCCGGTAGAGCCGGGGCGGCCCCAGGCTGGGCAACGGTGTCAACCCGGTGATCGCGCGCCGGTCGGCGAGATTCTCGGCGCAGAGGAAGATTTCGATCTCGCCCGTCACGCGAAACGCGGCCTGGCCGTCGATGGCGACCATCCCCGGCAGTCTCAGGGAATTGACGTCGTCTTCGTACTGGGCGGCGGCGTAGCGGCCGAGCAGCGCCAGGCGCAGCCGACCCGGGCTCCAGTTCACCTGGACCGTGGCCTGATGGCGCGGCACCTGCGGCACGCGTTTGCCCGCGAGCGCCGGCTCGTCGGACGCGAGGACCAGCGACTCGACGTACAGGTAGCCGGCAGAAACCTGGAGCGCCGCGCCGAGGCGAACTTCGAAATCGGCTTCGCCACCGCGCGCCCGCGTCAGGCCCACGTTCTGCCGCTGACGCGTGATCAGGTCAGCCGTGGTCGAAAGCGTTCGATTGAGGATCGCCCCGTCGATCTCCGACCAGAAGAGCGTCGCCCGCGCGGAGAACACGCCCGACGACGAAGCCACGAGAATCCCGGCTTCCCCGCCCACCAGGCGTTCGGGACCCAGGTCGCCGTTGGCCAGCGTCAGCGCGCTGCCGACGCGAAAGTCCCGGTACAGCTCGTTGAGTGTGGGCGCGCGGAAGGATCGATAAACCGAGCCGGTCAGGGAAATGGCCGGCGAAGCCTGGTAGACGAAGGCCGCGCGCGGACTCCAGGAGTCGGCGGAGCGGCTCGGCAACGCGATCTCCGGCACGACCGCATCGCGCGGGCCCCGGGCCCGGAACGCGTCGAAGTTGCGCCAGAAGTCGTGACGCAGCGCGAGCGTCAGGCTCCAGCGCTCCGCAAGCCGCACGACGTCCTGGACGAAAAGGGATGCGGTGCCCTGCCGACCTCCGGAGTCGGCTACGCTCGCGCCCGCGGCCCCGATCAGCTCGTTCGAGGCGCCCGAGACGAGCCGCCCCTCCACGCCCGCAACGAGCTGGTGCGAACCGAACGACTTCTCCCATTGGGCGCTCAACCCGCCGGCCGACGAGGGGACGTCCTGGATGCGGGTGATGGACTCCGCGGATCGGTCCGCCGCCACCGCGGTGAACGTCTGCCGGTAGGATTCGCGAAGGCCATACGCGCGGACCGCATAGGTCCCGCCGCTGGCGGCCCCTTCGGCGCCGCCCGCGACCTGCCACAGCCGGGTTTCGTTGACCTGGAGGGGCGTGCCGTTTCCCCGGTCTTCGCCGAACAGCGATCCGCGCAGAAAGGCGCGGCCGTCGGCACCAAATCGCTCGAGGGCGGCGTCGACGGAGACGTTGCGCGAGTCCGCCGGCACATCCACCGGTCCACGCAGATCGTCGGGGAGAAGAACCCATCCCCCGGTTCGAAAAGCGGACCCCGACAACCGCGCGGTCCATGATTCGGTCCTCCCGCTCGCAAACACCCCGGCGTCCGCCGTCCCGGCGGACCCGTAAGAGGCTTGCGCCGAAAGCATGCTGTCGGCCGGATCGCGCCGAACCATCTGGATGACTCCCGAGAGCCCCGGCGCCCCGTAGCGGTCCGACGCGCCTCCCCGGAGCACCTCCACACGATCGAGCGACGCATCGATGACACGCCCCCACGAGACCCAGCCGCCGAACGGGTCGTTGAGCGGAACCCCATCGTCGAGGACGAGGGCCCGCGAAGCGCCGCTTCCGCCGACGCCCCGCAGCGACACGCCCTGGGTCGTCGGATTGGCGGTCCGGCTGTCGGACCTGCGGAAGAGGGTGAAGCCGGGAACCTGCCGCAGCGTCGCGTCGATGGCCGTGGTCGGCGCCAGCTCGAGCCGGTCGGACGTGAGCGTGACGACACTCGCGGGGGAATCGCGAACGCGCGTCGGCACTCGCGAGGCGGTCACGGTCACCGTATCCGCAAACCCGACGGGACTCAGCGTGACGCGCAGAGGCTGCTCGCCGTTCCACACGACCTCGCGCTCTGTGAATCCCGCTGCCCGGACGCTCAACCGGACCGGCAATATTGCGGCAACCTCGATCTCGAAACGTCCGTCGCGATCGGTCTGCACGGACCGCTCGATCTGCTCGGGCACGAAAACCGTGGCGGCGGCAAGGGGCTTTTCTCCGGGACCCAGGACGCTTCCCCGCAGGCACCGATCCGGAAGGGGTTGCTCGCCGCCCGGTCCGATCGCCGCGCTGATCCGGAGGACCAGAAGCGAAGCCAGCAGCCCGGTCACTAGGGTCGGACCATCGTTTGGGCCCCTCGCCGTCGGGCAAAGCAATTGGCCTGCCAGCGATTCGACCCCGGCGCGCTCCTTGCAAGAACCGCATCTCGTGCAGATGCACATCCGCAGGGACGCGTTCTCCGTGCGACTTCTCTTGTCGATCTTCTCGGTCCTGCTGTCGACGACCTGCCGTCCGAGTACGGCCCAGGTCAACCGGGACGGTGCGCGCTCGGGCGGAACCGGACGGGCGACCATCCCGAGCTGGGTCGCGCCGGACGACGGCGCCTGGACCCGCCCCGCCAAGGATTTCGCGAGCACCCGCTACAGCACGCTCGCGCAGATCACCACGCAGAACGTGGGGAGCCTGCGGCTTGCCTATCAGTTCTCGACGGGAGTCGAGAAAGGGCACGAAGCGGCGCCCCTCGTCGTGGGGACGACGCTCTACATCGTCACGCCCTACCCCAACACCGTCTTTGCCCTCGACCTCGGTCACCCCGGCGGCGCGCCCCTGTGGACCTACCGGCCCGCGGTTTCACCGTCCTCGCAGGGCGTGGCGTGCTGCGACGTCGTCAACCGCGGGATGGCCTACGACGACGGACGGCTCTTTCTGAACACGCTCGACGACCACACGATCGCCCTCGACCCGGCGACGGGAAAGGAGATCTGGAACGTCCAGGTCGGTCGCATCCAGCACGGCGAAACGGTCACCATGGCGCCGCTCGTCGTCAACGGGAAGGTGCTCGTCGGCAACAGCGGGGGCGAGCTCGGCGTGCGCGGCTGGCTGACCGCGCTCGACGCGGCGACGG
>Ga0068863_100004676_pt1 | contig 13489 bp, 16 predicted proteins | sample KBSSwiS62_FD_66596 | JGI IMG/M metagenome (GOLD analysis project Ga0068863, IMG submission 66596) | Switchgrass rhizosphere microbial communities from Kellogg Biological Station, Michigan, USA - KBS Switchgrass S6-2 | ecosystem: Host-associated > Plants > Roots > Rhizosphere > Soil ...
ATGCACACCCCCATCTGCGACGAGCTCAACATCGAGTTCCCGATCTTCGCGTTCACCCACTGCCGTGACGTCGTCGTCGCCGTGAGCAAGGCGGGTGGTTTCGGGGTGCTCGGAGCGGTCGGCTTCACACCGGAACAGCTCGAGATCGAACTGAACTGGATCGACGAGAACATCGGTGACCATCCGTACGGCGTCGACATCGTGATCCCGAACAAGTACGAGGGCATGGACGCCACCGACCTGTCACCCGAGGTGCTCAAGAAACAGCTCAACGCGCTGGTCCCCGAGGAACACATCGAGTTCGCCAAGAAGATCCTCGCCGACCACGGCGTGCCCGTCGACCACAGCGACGACGACGCGCTGCAGCTGTTGGGCTGGACCGAAGCGACCGCGACCCCGCAGGTAGAGGTCGCGTTGCAGCACCCCAAGTGCACGTTGATCGCCAACGCACTTGGTACGCCGCCGGCCGACATGATCAAGCACATCCATGACACCGGCCGTAAGGTCGCGGCGCTGTGCGGCTCCCCGTCGCAGGCCCGCAAGCATGCCGACGCAGGCGTCGACATCATCATTGCCCAGGGCGGTGAGGCCGGCGGACACTGCGGCGACATCGGTTCGATCGTGTTGTGGCCGCAGGTCGTCAAGGAGGTCGCTCCGGTTCCGGTGCTGGCTGCAGGCGGTATCGGCAGCGGCCAACAGATCGCCGCGGCGCTCGCGCTCGGCGCGCAGGGAGCGTGGACCGGCTCGCAGTGGGTGATGGTCGAGGAGTCCGAGCACACCGACGTGCAGCACGCCGCGTATGCGAAGGCCACCAGCAAGGACACCGTCCGCAGCCGCTCGTTCACCGGCAAGCCGGCGCGGATGCTGCGCAACGACTGGACCGAGGCGTGGGAGAACCCGGACAACCCGAAGCCACTCGGCATGCCGCTGCAGTACATGGTGTCGGGCATGGCCGTCGCCGCCACTCACAAGTACCCCAACGAGAGCGTGGACGTCGCGTTCAACCCGATCGGTCAGGTCGTCGGTCAGTTCACCAAGGTGGAGAAGTCTTCGGCGGTGATCGAGCGCTGGGTGCAGGAATACCTCGAGGCGACCAACACTCTCAACGAGCTCAACGAAGCCGCCAGCGTCTGATACCTGCCGCTTGCGCCGGCTTTCTGCTCGCCGTGCTGTGGATGGACCTGATCTTCGACAGTCAGGTCCTCCTCCACCGCGGCGCCGATGTGCTGCCCGAGTCGGTGCTCGAATCGATTTCGCGGTATTACCACCGCGCGACGACGACCTCGCGTCCGATGAGCTACCTGATCGCGCTGGTGATGGCGATTCTGTTGGGCAGCTTGGCTTTTCGTGCATATCGCGGCTCGGATCCGGGTTGGCTCTTGGCGGTGTCGGCTGTGCTGGCCGGTGTTCCGATCGTGCTGGCGATGACGCGAACGGTGCCCAACGCCGTCGCGCTGGGTAACCGCGCCGGCACCCCTGCCGAGCAGTCGCGGCTGGCCAGGGGGATCTGCCGGGACCACCTGGTCTGCCTGATGTTGATGTCCGCGTTTCTCGTGTTGTGGGTGGTCGTCGCCGCATAACAACTACGCCGAGACTGCGGGCAGATCGCGATTTCGCGATTTTTCGCGATCTGTCCGCAGTCTCGAGGCTGACAACGCGCCGAGAATGCCCGGTCTGGTCGTGCACCTCCGGATTATGTAAGGTGACATACATAGTCGGCTCGGACGAAGGGATCCAGCCTCATGCCAAGCCCCCGCGAGCGGATGGTGATCTCTGCTGCGCTGCTGATCCGCGAACGCGGCGCGCAACCGACCGCAATCGCCGATGTACTGCAGCACAGCGGAGCGCCGCGTGGCTCGGCGTATCACTACTTCCCTGGCGGCCGCACGCAATTGCTCTGCGAGGCAATCGATTACGCAGGCGAGTATGTCGCGGCCAAAATCGAAAGGGCCGACAACGGATTGGCCGCCCTCGACGGCCTTGTCGCGTATTACCGCAAGGAATTGCTGAACTCCGACTACCGCGCCGGGTGTCCCGTCGTCGCCGTGACCGTGGAGGCGGGCGATCCCGCCAAGCAGGACCAATCGAAGCCGGTGATCGACCGCGCCGCGGCGGCGTTCACGCGCTGGACTGACCTGATCGCGCAGCGACTGGTGGCCGACGGCGTGTCCACGAAACGCGCCAGCGAGCTGGCGATGCTGTGCACCACCGCGATCGAGGGCGCGCTCATCGTCGCCCGCGCCTCGCGTGAGCTGGAACCACTCGAAAGTGTCCATGGCCAACTGCGCGATCTGCTGCAGGCCGAAGTGTCGGAAAGGAAGTCCAGCGATGGTCGGTGAATGGCAGTCAACGGCATGCATCCTGTGCGAGTGCAACTGTGGCATCGTCGTGCAACTCGACGGCCGCAATCTCGCGAAGATCCGTGGCGACAAAGACCATCCCGCGTCGCAGGGCTATACCTGCAACAAGGCGTTGCGGCTGAACCACTACCAGAACAACGGCAACCGCCTTACCTCCCCCATGCGTCGGCGTCCCGACGGCAGCTATGAAGAAATCGATTGGGACACCGCGATTTCCGAGATCGCCGCCGGGTTCAAACGCATCGCCGATACTTATGGCGGGGACAAGATCTTCTACTACGGTGGCGGCGGCCAAGGCAATCACCTCGGCGGTGCCTACAGCGGAGCGTTCCTCAAGGTGCTGGGCTCTCGCTACCGCTCCAACGCGCTGGCGCAGGAGAAGACCGGCGAGGCGTGGGTCGATGCCCACCTCTACGGCGGCCATACCCGCGGCGAGTTCGAGCACGCCGAGGTGTCGGTGTTCATCGGCAAAAACCCGTGGATGTCGCAGAGCTTCCCTCGCGCCCGCACGGTGCTCAACGAGATCGCCAAAGACCCGGCGCGTTCGATGATCGTGATTGACCCCGTGATCACCGACACCGCGAAGATGGCCGACATTCATCTGCGAGTGCGACCCGGAACCGACGCTTGGTGCCTCGCCGCGCTGGCCGCCGTGCTGGTGCAGGAAAACCTATGCGATGAGGCGTTTCTGGCCGAGCACGTCAACGGCGTCGAGCCGGTGCGTGCCGCACTGCGCGATGTGCCCGTCGACGACTACGCACTGCGGTGCGGCGTCGACGAGGAACTCATCCGGACCGCGGCACGACGCATCGGCGCAGCCGAGAGTGTGGCCGTGTTCGAGGACCTCGGTATCCAGCAGGCGCCGAACAGCACACTGTGCTCCTATCTGAACAAGCTGCTGTGGATCCTGACCGGCAACTTCGCCAAACGCGGTGGGCAGCACCTACATTCGTCGTTCGGGCCCCTTTTCCGTCACACCCGTGGCGTCGGCCGCACACCGGTGACCGGAGCGCCGATCGTCGGCGGACTGATCCCGAGCAACGCGGTACCCCAGGAGATGCTGACCGATCACCCCGACCGCTTCCGCGCGATGATCGTGGAGAGCAGCAATCCCGCTCACTCCCTTGCCGATTCGGCGGCATGCCGGGAGGCGTTCGAGTCGCTCGAGCTGATGGTGGTCATCGACGTTGCGATGACGGAGACGGCCCGGCTGGCCACCTATGTGTTGCCCGCGGCCAGCCAGTACGAGAAGGCGGAGGCGACGTTCTTCAACCTGGAGTTCCCGCACAACACGTTCCACCTTCGGCATCCGCTGCTCGAGCCGCTCGAGGGCACGCTGACCGAACCCGAGATCTGGGCGCGGCTGACGCGCGCACTCGGCGTCATCGGCGACGCCGAACTGCAGCCACTGCGCGATGCGGCCGGGCAAGGACTGGATGCGTATGCGCAAGCCTTCCTGACCGCGGTCGGCGCCAATCCGATGCTGAACAAGGTGCTGCCGTTCGTGCTGTACGAGACCCTCGGGCCGACATTGCCCGACGGGCTCGCGGGCGCTGCGGCGCTGTGGGGTCTGGCGCAGAAGGCCGCCTTGACTTACCCCGACGCCGTGCGGCGGGCTGGTCACGCGGACGGCAACGCGCTGTTCGAGGCGATCCTCGCCGGGCGGTCCGGCGTGACGTTCACCGCGCACGAGTACGAGGACGACTGGCAGCTGGTGACACACGACGACCACAAGATCGCCCTGGAGATGCCGGCGATGCTCGACGAGATGCGCGCGCTGGCCGGCGCGCCGACCGAGCTGACCACGCCCGAGTTCCCGATCGTGTTGTCGGCCGGTGAGCGGCGGGCCTACACCGCCAACGACATCTTCCGCGATCCGTCCTGGCGCAAGCGCGACGTCGACGGCGCGCTGCGTGTCAGCGTCGAGGACGCCGAGGAGCTCGGCCTCACCGACGGCGGCCGTGCACGCATCACCACCGCTGCAGGCAGCGCCGAGGCCGGCGTCGAGATCAGCGAGACGATGCTGCCGGGTCACGCGTCCCTGCCGAACGGCTTCGGCCTCGATTACATCGATGGCGATGGCCGTGCGACAGTGCCTGGCGTGGCGCCCAATTCGCTCACGTCCAGCGACTGGCGTGATGCGTATGCGGGCACTCCGTGGCACAAGCATGTGCCAGCGCGCATCGAAGCTGTCGAGACTGAGCTTGTGCTCGAGGAACTGACCGAATCTCGCGCATAAGTTCAGGTTCGAGCGCTTAGGCCAGCAGCCGCTGGGTCGCCCGTTCCAGCACCTCCTGCCGGCTGCGCCCGTCGTGATCGGCCGCGATGAAGTGGCTGCCGATCGCCAGCGAAAAGGCAAGCATCCCCTGTGCCTCGACTTCGTCGGGATCGTCGCTGAATGTGCCGATGAGCGCGCGCAGATAATCCATGCGGCGGTTGTCGACGCGCCGCAACCGTCTGGCCACCGACTTATCGCGGCGGGCCCAGTCACGCACCGCCAAATCGATCGGCAGCAGTTCGCGCGAGAAGGTCAGCATGCCGGCCCTGCGGACCTTGGCTCTGGCGTCGCCGCCCTCCTCCTCGACACGCGCCAGCACGTCGTCGGTGCAGCGCTGTTCCCACGCGTCGAGCAGCGCGTCGAGGAACACCTGGCGGCCGGCGAAGTGGTGATAGAAGCCGCCGCGGGTGACGCCGAGGGCCTTCGCGAGCAGGTCTACCCGTACCGCATCGGGGCCACCTGCAGCCAGCGCCCGCAGTCCGGCGTCGATCCACGTGCTGTGTGGTGTGCGGATCTGGGCGACCATCACCTCTCCCGTTCGATAGGGGCTTGACGGCTGTTCGTCGTCAAGCATACAGTACTGTATGTTTGGTTCCGCGCACCTGGCCACCGCTGAGCACACAAGACGGCCGTGGCGAATTCATGAGTTCGCCAAGGACTTTCGCGTCCTTGACGTATGGGCATTGCCGACGCCGGGCGGCCCGGACGACTTTGCCCGGCTGGTCCGGCTGATGACTGACTTCGATCCGGCGGAGACATCCGTCGTGGTGCGAGCGCTGTTCGCGATCCGCTGGACACTGGGCCGCATGTTCGGCCTCGACGACCAGGAAACGGGTCTGGGCGCGCGGGTCGGAAGCCTCCGCGATCGGCTGCCATCCGATTTAGCCGATCCCCCAAGTGATTTGGACGCCCATCTGTTCACACCGCTGTACCTTACGCACAACGAGCTTGCGCTCGAGATGGCCAACCAGACCGTGCACGGGCTCATGCACATCGGCTGGGTGGCCGAGGAAACAGATGGCTACCGCGGCCAGATGGCCGTCCTGGTGAAACCGAACGGGGCTCTCGGGGCTGCTTATCTGACGGCGATCGCCCCGTTTCGTCACCTTCTCGTGTATCCGCTGATGTTGCGCGACATCGGGCGCGCCTGGTCGGTTGCAGGAGCACACCGATGACCGCCGAAGTCCGGCAAATCGATGTTCCGTCCTCGGTCCGGGCGTTGAGCACGCTACCCCGCATCGACTATTGCGACGCGTTTCTTTTCGATGTCGGTTCGCGTCGCGACGAAGACGCCGAGGATTTGATTCGCGAAGTTCTCGAGGGCGCTCCGCTGGCCGTCCGAACTCAGCTGCTGTCCGGGTGGTCGGCGATCGGGCTGAAGGTGAGCAGCGGGTCGAAGGGTGCGGTGCTCGGCTGGGACGTCCGCCGCTCAGTGCCCGACCATGTGCTTCTCGGCGCCGACTCACGCATTGGAATGCCCGGCGAGTTGCTTCTCAGAAAACAAGCCGACGCACTGCTTTTCGCGACATTCGTGGCGCAGCGCAATCTGATCGCGCGAGCGGTGTGGGCGGTCACCGAACCGGTGCACGTTCGCGTCGTGCGCGACATCCTGGCTCAGGCCGGCCGGCGACTCAGGACGTAGGCGCGGGCTCGGGCGCCGGAGCCAGCCATGGGAACAGCGGTGGCGGGGGCGCAGGTGCCGGTTCAGGTTCCGGTGCAGGCGGCGGCGCGGCCCCGGGGGCCAGCGGTGGGGTTGGGTTCGCGGGCATGCCCGCGGGCGGTGCGGAGTTCGCAATCGGCCGCTGACTGAGCAGCAGCAACGCGTCGCGGCCGCTGATTTCCTGGGTTTGGTACGCGTGCCAGAGGTCGCGAATATATGAGCCGCTGCCCTGCGGATCGGGAGTGTCAGTCGTTCCGGGCGGCAGGTTCTCCGGGCTCGACAGGTGCTGCACGCCGTCGGGTGGCGTCGGCAGCGTGCCTGCGGCGGCCTGCACGGTGGCATCAGGCGCTGGCCCAGGTGCCGGTCCGGGCGCGGGGGCCGCCGGTTCGGCGGGCGCCGGAGGGGGTCCGGGAATGAGCGGGACGGGGTCGGCCAGGGCCGTCGGCACGCTGAAGGTCATCGCTGCGATGACTCCTAGTGCGCCCGAAGCCACAGCGAGCGTGGTTGTTGCTCCGCTCTTCGTCCTCACCCGTGCCCCTTCCGGATAGCGCGTTGCTACTAGGTGCTTCCGTATGGCTGACAAAATTGTTACATCTGGGGTTGCTGTGACGAAGCGGTTAATTAGATTTTCCCGTTTCGGGAACACGTTTCACTTGGAGATTCGCCTAACCCGCCGCACCGGTCCCCATCTGTGGTGTAGCAATGCGTTAGAGCACTAGACAATCTCACCACCAGGAGTGAATCTATGCCGTCTCCGGACCTCCCACCCGGTTTCGATTTCACCGATCCAGACGTCTACGCCGAACGCCTGCCCATTGAGGAATTGGCGCACATGCGCAAGGTGGCGCCGATCTGGTGGCACGAACGAGGCGAGGAGTATCGCGCCTTCGGCGACAGCGGGTACTGGGTGGTGACCAAACACAAGGACGTCAAGGAGGTGTCGCTGCGCAGCGACGTGTTCTCCAGTAACAAGCAGACCGCCCTACCGCGATACCGCGACGATGCCGACCCCGAGTCATTGGAGCGGGGAAAGGTCGTGTTGCTCAATCAGGACGCCCCGCACCACACCCACCTGCGCAAGATCATCTCGCGCGCATTCACCCCGCGCGCCGTCGAGTCGCTGCGCGACGAGCTTCGCGAGCGGGCACACAACATCGTCAAGGCCGCCGCCGCGGAAGGGTCCGGTGATTTCGTCGAGCAGGTGTCGTGCGAGCTTCCGCTGCAGGCGATCGCAGGCCTGATGGGCGTCCCGCAGGAGGACCGCAAGAAGCTCTTCGACTGGTCGAACCAGATGGTCGGCGACCAGGATCCGGAGTTCGGCGGCAACGACCCGATGGCGGCGTCGATCGAACTGATCATGTACGGCATGCAGATGGCCGCGCAGCGAAGCGCGAATCCCGGCGACGACCTCGTCACCAAACTCGTCCAGGCCGATGTCGAGGGACACAAGCTCACCGACGACGAGTTCGGCTTCTTCGTCATTCTGCTTGCGGTCGCCGGCAACGAGACGACGCGCAACTCGATCACCCAGGGCATGATGGCGTTCACCGAATTCCCGGACCAGTGGGAGCTTTTCAAAAAGGAGCGCCCCGCCACCGCGGCCGACGAGATCGTCCGCTGGGCCACCCCCGTGACGTCGTTTCAGCGCACCGCGCTGGAGGACACCGAGCTCTCGGGCGTGAAGATCAAGAAGGGCCAACGCGTGGTGATCTTCTACCGTTCGGCCAATTTCGACGAGGACGTCTTCGACGATCCGTACACGTTCAACATTTTGCGAGATCCCAACCCGCACGTGGGATTTGGCGGCACCGGCGCACACTACTGCGTCGGCGCGAACCTGGCGAGGATGACAATCGACTTGATCTTCAACGCGATCGCCGACGAGATGCCCAACCTCACGCCGATCTCACCGCCCGAACGGCTGCGATCTGGCTGGCTCAACGGAATCAAGCACTGGCAGGTCGACTACACCGGGAAACACGCGGTGGCGCACTAGCCGGATAGTCGATGATCGACCGCCAATAGTCCTCTGGTATCTCGGCGCCCGTTCGCAGCACCATCGCCAGACCCGTGGCCATCGCGATGCCGAGGAGGCCGAGCCACAACCCGGCCAGGCCGATGATCACCCAGCACGCCGCGGTGAGCGTCGGCCACGGCGACAGCACGGCCAGCGCCGGGGCGAAGAAGAAGCCGGCGCCGATGTACCAAGCCGACCCCGCGCGGTCCGAGATCAGCACGAAGCGCAACCACCGGGGAATCTCCTGCTCGGTCATGTCTCGACTTTCCCGCGCTGAGGTAAGCGGCGCAATTACCTGAGACGTAGTGACAGTGGCGCTTGTCCCGCGATGTTGGCACGGTGGTATCAGGAACAGGTCGTACTCCGGACAGCGGACGTGAAGGAGAACATCATGACTGTTCTCAAGGCGGTAGCGCTGTTGATGGCGGTGTTCGGCCTGATGGTCGGCGCTCCGGCGGCGTCGGCCGCCCCCAACACCCAAGCCGACGCGTCCTATCTGCACTTGCTCGACCAGAACGGCGTGGCCTCCCCCGATCCCGAGGCGATGGTCGTTTGGGCTCATGAGCTCGTGGACCAACTGAGCGCCTCTCCGCAGGACGACGCCAGTGTGGCCTCGATAGTCAATACCGGTGAGCAGCGTGTTTCTCAGCACGACATGGGCGTGATCATCGCCGCGGCAGTTCTCGCCTATCGGCCGTCTCTGGTCCCGGTGGTCGGGCACTGGGCGGACAGCGCCGCTGATTTTCCCTGCGGATCAGCAGCTCAGGGAGTGCTGCGCTGAGGTAAGCGGCGCAATTACCTCTCAGGTAGTGGCTGCGCTCCCCCGCGGTGCGTAAAACTGGGCGCGTGACCACCGTCGCCCAGGTCTCCAGCCCGCCGTTCGGTTCGCTGATGCGTCAGTGGCGGCAGCGCCGAAGGCTGTCGCAACTCGACCTCGCGATCGAGGCCGACGTATCGGCACGCCACGTCAGTTTCATCGAGACGGGCAGATCGGCGCCGAGCCGCGACATGGTGCTGCGGCTGGCGGGCGTGCTCGACGTGCCGCTGCGCGAGCAGAACCAACTGCTGATGGCCGCCGGGCTGGCACCGGTCTACCGCGAACGCCCGCTCGACGACCCCGACATGGGCGCCGTGCGCGAGGGCATCGAGCGAGTCCTCAACGCGTACAACCCATTTCCCTGCGTGGTCGTCGACCGCGGCTGGCAAATCGTGAACGCCAACGCTGGCGCCGCTGTGTTGCTCGAGGGCGTGGCCCCGCATCTGCTCGAGCGACCGAACGCGCTGCGAATTGCGGTGCACCCCGAAGGGATGGCCCCGCGCATCCGCAATCTGGGCCAGTGGCGCCATCACCTGATCGAGCGGCTGCGTCGCGAGGTTTCGGTCAGCGGGTCGACCGAGCTTTCCGGGCTGCTCGCCGAGATCGAGTCCTACCCGGGCGGTTTCGAGGAGACCCGCGAATTCGGTGGCGTCGCGGTGCCTCTTGAGCTCTACGGCGCCGACGGGCGGGTGCTGACGTTCCTGAGCACGGTCACGACGTTCGGCACCGCGTTGGACCTGACCGCTGCGGAGCTGAGCATCGAGGCGTTCCTTCCCGCGGACGAAACGACCGCCGCGGCACTGCGCGGGTAATAGAGTCTGGCGACATGCAGACCCGACACATTGCGGTGACCGCGGCGGCGCTCGCTCTCGGACTGGCCGGCTGCGGCGGGCAGCCGCCCGCGCTTGGCGGAACGACGGCGAAGGTGATGATCGACGGTAAGGACACCGGCAATCCGCACGCGGTGACCTGCTCTCAGACGGGGTGGGCGTGGACCATCGAAACCCCTGACAAGGCGAAGGGTTTCACCGCGGTCCTCGACACCGGCGACAAGGTCAGCGTCAAGTCGGTCGACTTTCGCGACTTCGGCGGCTTCTCCGGTACCTCCTGGGGCGACATCGGCAAGGCCGAGGTGAGCGGTGCAGGCGGCAGGTACACCATCACCGGGTCCGCCGACGGCAACTTCGCCGACAACCCGAGCAAGGACGTCACCGCGACGTTCCGGATCGAAGCTCAGTGCTGAGCACCTCGAGCGCCGCGGTGCACCACTTGATGTTCGTCTGCTCGTACATCCGCCCGCCCATCAACGTCAGATAGGGCCCGATCCGGTCGGAGTCGCGCGTGAAACTGTCTTCGTCGCGGCCGTCGAGCATGTCGGCGAGCAGACGGTCGTAGGTGGCCAACTTGGAGCGCGCCCGCTCTAGGCGCGCCGTCAATTCCTTTGTGACGGCGGGCGCGTCGCCGACGTCGACGGCTTGTAGCTTGACCAGCAGCTCGTCGCGCATCGCCACCGGCTTGGCCGGGGCGGCGGTGTACCGATGTAGCTCAGCCCGCCCGGCCTCGGTCAGCGTGAACACCCTCTTGTCGGGCCGCCGCTGCTGGCGCACCAGGCGCGCGTGGACCAGTCCTTCGGCTTCGACGCGGTCGAGTTCGCGATAGAGCTGTTGCGGGGTGGCCGACCAGAAGTTCGCGACTGATACGTCGAAGCGCTTGGCGAGCTGATACCCCGAGGCCTCGCCCTCCAGCAACGCGGCGAGCAGTGCGTGACGCAACGCCATCTAGACGGCCTTCCGATCGGCACTTAGTATCATTTGCACCTATTCAACTTGTTGACTAATGAGGTGGTCAAGTGGTGCACCCGTTCCGTCGCGCGATCGAAGCGCGTGATCTCGACGCCGCAGTCGCTTTGATGCGCGAGGATGTGGTCTTCCGCAGCCCCGTTGTCTTCAAGCCGTATCACGGCCGCGAAGCGGTGCGCCGGCTTCTGGAAGCCGTCCTGGCGGTGTTCGAAGACTTCCGCTACGTGCGGGAGATCGGCGCCGACGGCGCCAATGATCACGCGCTCGTTTTCGAGACCAGGGTCGGCGACAAGCAGATCGAGGGATGCGACTTCATCCAGCTCGACGAGGACGGCGCGATCTGTGCGTTCGTGGTCATGGTGCGCCCGATGTCGGGCATGCACGCGCTCGCCGAGGCGATGAAGGCGCAGCTCACCAACATATGACGCCGGAGGCAACTGGTCAGACCACTTGACCTCTGGCCAGTCGACTAGCATGCTTGGCCCATGGCCTTGCACCCGGTTAACCGCCGATCTGTGCCCGAGGACGTCTTCGAGCAAATCGTCGCCGAGGTGCTCGGTGGGGAGATGCCGCCAGGAGAGACCCTGCCGAGCGAGCGCAAGCTTGCGGAGGTGCTTGGAGTTTCCCGCCCGGCGGTGCGCGAAGCGCTCAAGCGACTCACCGCGGCTGGTCTGGTGCAGGTGCGTCAGGGCGACGCCACGACCGTGCGCGACTTCCGTCGCCACGCAGGACTCGACCTGCTCCCCCGCTTGCTCATCCGCGCGGGCGAGCTCGACCTCTCGGTCGTGCGCAGCATCCTGGAAACCCGGCTTCACAACGGGCCCAAGGTCGCCGAGCTGGCGGCGCGGCGGCGGCGCGCGGACCTGGCTGCGCTTCTCGATGACACGCTGAAGAAGTTGGCCGACGAAAAGGACCCCGTCGAGCAGCAGCGCCACGCGCTGACGTTCTGGGATCACATTGTCGACGGCGCCGAATCGATTGTATTTCGCTTGATGTACAACACATTTCGCGCCGCCTATGAGCCCGCGCTGGCCGCACTGGCCACTGTGATGGCCGATGAGGTCGGGCGGCCCGCGGCCTATCGCGAGGTCGCCGATGCCATCACCGCAGGCGATCCCGAAAGGGCAAGAAAAGCCGCGCAGGACCTGCTCGAGCCCGCGACCACTGGACTGCTGACCGCGATCGACCACGTGGAGGAACAACGATGACCACCTCGACCCAGCGCCCCACACGAAAGGGGTTCACGCTGACCGACGCGGGCCACGAGTTCTGGAAACATCCGTCCCCGTGGACGATTGGCGCGATGTTCGTCGCCGCGTTGACCGCTCGCGTCAGCGTCGGCGACTGGCAGCTCACCGACGCGCTGGTAACGCCGGTGATGATCGCGATGTTTCCCTTCGTCGAGTGGATCATCCACGTGTTCATCCTGCATTGGCGCCCAAAGCATCTGGGCCGGCTGACTATCGACCCGCTGCTCGCCCGCGCGCATCGTGCCCATCACGTGGACCCGCGGAGCGTTCCGCTGATCTTCACACCGGCCAAATCGCTGCTGTGGGTGATCCCGCTGACGGTCGCCGTTGCGCTGCTCGCATTTCCGCGGCAGCCGATGGGCCTGACCTACCTTCTGTTCATCTCCCTGATGTGGCTGTGTTACGAGTGGACCCACTACCTCATCCACAGTGACTACAAGCCCAAAACCCGTGTTTACCGCGCGATTTGGCGTAACCACCGGCAGCATCATTTCAAGAACGAGCACTACTGGTTCACGGTGACGAGCTCGGGCACCGCCGACCGCGTGCTGGGCACCTACCCTGATTCGGCGACCGTCGCCACCTCACCGACCGCGAAGAACCTGCACGCCGACGCGGCATGAGCTTGGGCGGCCGGCTACGACTTGACGATGATCGGGTCGCCGATGTTCACAGTGTCGTAATACCACGCCGCGTTGTCGGGGCTCAGATTGATGCAGCCGTGGCTGACGTTCGCATAGCCTTGCGACTCAACGGACCAAGGGGCGGAATGGACATAAACACCGCCCCAGGTGACACGTACGGCATTGGCGACGGTGAGCCGGTACCCCTCGGGGTCGTTGAGGGGAATGCCGATGGTCCGCGAATCCATCACGACGCTGGCCTGCTTCTCCAACGCCGTGAACGATCCGATCGGTGTCGGGTGCTTCGGCTTGCCCATCGACGCGGGCATCTGGCGCACCACCTGGTCGTCGATGCTGACAGTGAATGTATGCGCGTCGATGTCGGCGACGCCCACTGTCGCGGCTCCCGTCTCGAAGGTCGTCTTCGCGCCGCCCGCCGTCACGATGATGTTCGAGTGAGCGGGCCAGAATCCCTCCGGATTCCATTGCACCACACGCTCGTTGAGCCACGTGAACGATCCCGCGGGCGTGGCGGACGAGGTGAACCTGATAAATCGCTCGGCGGCGCCGCGGTTGGCGATCGCCTGCGCGAACGTCACTGTCACCGGCATCGCCACTCCGACCTTCTGGCCGGGCGACGGCTGGATGCTCGCAACGTCGGTCGGTGCGGTGACACCGGCCGAAC
>Ga0068863_100004681_pt1 | contig 13483 bp, 14 predicted proteins | sample KBSSwiS62_FD_66596 | JGI IMG/M metagenome (GOLD analysis project Ga0068863, IMG submission 66596) | Switchgrass rhizosphere microbial communities from Kellogg Biological Station, Michigan, USA - KBS Switchgrass S6-2 | ecosystem: Host-associated > Plants > Roots > Rhizosphere > Soil ...
CGCGCTGCTGCTCGCCGCCGGAGAGCTCGTGCGGCATCCGGTCCGCCTTGCCCTCCAGCCCGACGAGCTCCAGCACCTCGGGGACGACCTTGCGCACCGTGGTGGGCGACTTGCCGATCACCTCGAGCGCGAACGCGACGTTCTCGCCGACCGTCTTGTTCGACAGCAGCCGGAAGTCCTGGAACACGCAGCCGATCCGCTGCCGCAGCCGCGGGACCTTGCGTCGCGGGAGCTTGGCGACGTCCAGGTCGGTCACCCAGATCTTCCCGCGCGTGGGCACGTCCTCCCGCAGCAGCAGGCGCAGGAACGTCGACTTCCCGGATCCGGAGGGCCCGATCAGGAAGACGAACTCGCCCTTGTCGACCTCGACGGACACGCGGTCCAGCGCAGGCCGCGTCGAGGTCTTGTACATCTTGGTGACGCGCTCCAGCCGGATCACCCGGCTGACGCTACCGACCGAGCGTGACGGAGCGGCTACCCGACAGGCCCCCTCGGCGCACGGGTGCTACCGCTCAGCCGTTCTGTACCTCGGGCTGCTGGTTGCGGCGCCAGCGGATGCCCGCCTCGATGAAGCCGTCCACGTCCCCGTCGAGCACCGCACCGGGGTTGCCGGACTCGAACTCGGTGCGCAGGTCCTTGACCATCTGGTACGGGTGCAGCACGTAGGAGCGCATCTGGTTGCCCCAGCTGGAGCCCGTGTCCCTGAGCGAGTCCATCAGGGCCCGCTCCTCCTGGCGCTTGCGCTCCAGCAGCTTGGCCTGCAGCACGACCATCGCGGTCGCCTTGTTCTGGATCTGCGACCGCTCGTTCTGGCAGGACACCACGATGCCGGTGGGGAGGTGCGTCAGCCGGACCGCCGAGTCCGTGGTGTTGACGCCCTGGCCGCCCGGCCCCGAGGACCGGTAGACGTCGACCCGGAGCTCCTTCTCGTCGATGTCGATGTGGTCCGTCGACTCGACGACGGGGGTCACCTCGACGCCGGCGAACGACGTCTGCCGGCGGCCCTGGTTGTCGAACGGCGAGATCCGGACGAGCCGGTGCGTGCCCTGCTCGACCGAGAGCGTGCCGTAGGCGTACGGGGCGTGGACCTGGAAGGTGGTGGACTTGATGCCCGCCTCCTCCGCGTACGACGTGTCGTAGACGTCCACCTTGTACCCGTGCCGCTCGGCCCAGCGCAGGTACATGCGCATGAGCATCTCGGCGAAGTCCGCGGCGTCCACCCCGCCCGCCTCGGAACGGATGGTCACCAGCGCCTCGCGCTCGTCGTACTCGCCCGAGAGCAGGGTCCGGACCTCCAGGCTCGCGATGTCCTCGCGCAGCTTCGCCCGGTCCCGGTCCGCGTCCGCGACCGCGGCCGCGTCCCCCTCGTCCTCGGCCAGCTCGTAGAGGACGGGGAGGTCGTCCAGCCGACGGCGCAGGTCCTCGACCCGGCGCAGATCCGCCTGGGCGTGCGACAGCCGGGAGGTGACCTTCTGCGCGGCCTCGGTGTCGTTCCAGAGGTCCGGCGCGCCCGCCTGCTCCTCGAGGTCCGCGATCTCGTTGCGCAGCGCGGGGAGATCGGTGACCGCCTCGATGCCCTCGAGGGTGGTCGCGAGGTCCTTCAGGTCGGCGGAGACGTCGGGGTTCACGAGGGACCAGGCTACGCGGTCACTCCTGCGGAATTGAGTCGAGGAGCTTCACCATCGCGCGGGTGTGCGAGACGGTGAAGTCCGCGACGGCCTTCCGGTACGGGTCGGTCTCCGCCTTCGCCGCGGCGCGGGCCTCCGCGAGCCGGGCCGTGTAGACCTCGCGGGAGGTGCTCACCAGCTCCGCCCGCTGCTTCACGGTGAGCGAGCCCGCGTGCAGCAGGCGCAGGACGAGCGGGCTGCGCAGTGCGTCCCCGCCGCTGCCGTGCTGCAGCCAGCCCTTGAACGCCCGCTTCCCCGCCGCGGTGATGACGTACTGCTGCGAGGCGCGCGGCCCCTGCTTGCCGAGCCGGAGCAGGCCGGCCTCGGCCATCACGGGCAGCTCCCGGTAGACCTGGCTGCGGGTCACGGTGAAGAAGGAGCCGAACCGCTCGCCGGCCGCCGCGACGAGCTGGCCGCCCGTCATGGGGCCGCTGTGGAGCAGTCCGAGCAGGGCGGCGGCGGTGGCGTTCACTGCGGGAGGCGCTGGCATCCTCCCACGTTCCCACGGTCGGGGGCGATACGCGATTCCAACTTGGACCCCGCGCTCAGAGGGTCAGGGCGGCGATCCGCTCACGATGGACGTCCGCGGTGCCGAAGGACCCCGCGAGCCGCTTGGCGCGCTTGTAGAACAGGTGCGCCTCGTGCTCCCAGGTGTAGCCGATCCCGCCGTGGTACTGGATCATCGCGGCCGTGGCCTGTAGGGCGGTGTCGCTCGCCTTGGCCTTGGCCACGGACACCGCGAGCGCGGCGTCCTCCAGTCCGACGTCGACGGCGTGGGCCGCGTACAACGCCGCGTGCTCGGCCATCGTGACCCCGACGTGCAGGTCCGCCAGCGCGTGCTTGAGCGCCTGGAACGAGCCGACGGGCACGCCGAACTGCTCCCGCTCACGGTCGTAGGCGACGGTGCGGGTGAGCGCCTCGCGGGCGATCCCGACGAGGTCCGCCGCCACCAGGACGGTCGCGCGGGCCTCCACCGTGGACGCGTCCCCGGGGAGCGGCTCGACCGTGCCGCCCTCGACCCGGGACAGCCGGGTGGTCCGGTCGTAGCTGCCGACGGGGGTCGCCTCGAACCCGGTGCGCAGCCCCTCCGGCGTCACGACGACGTCCGCGAGACCGCCGTACTCCACCGGCCCGCCGAGCGTGTAGGCCCCGACCGCCGCCCCGGTGGCGAGCCTGGGCAGCCACGCCGCCCGCTGCTCGGGGGAGCCCGCCAGCCGGATCGCCTCGGCCGCGAGCACGGTGCCGCGCCACGGGCCCGGGGCCACCCCGGCGCCCAGCGCCCGGGCGATGACCTGGGCCTCGACCAGGCCGAGCCCCAGCCCGTCGTGCTCCTCGGGGACGGTCACGGCGAGCCAGCCCTGCTCGCCCGCCGCCTTCCAGAGACTCTCGGGGCTGCCGTCCCCATCGGACTCGAAGACCTCCCGGACGGCGGCGAGATCGAACCGCTCGGCCAGGTAGGTGGTGACCGCGGAGCCGAACTCCTGCTGGTCCGGCGTCAATGCGAAGAACATCTCGGGCCCCCCTACCGCGGCAGGCCGAGCACGCGCTCGGCGGTGACGTTGCGCTGTACCTGGGACGAGCCGCCCCAGATGGTGACCGAGCGGGACCAGAACGCCTGGGCGTTGAGCGGCCGTAGGTCGAGGTCCGCCAGCTCGGTGAGGGTGGCGTGCTCACCGAGGACGTCGTCGTAGACCTCCCAGAGGTCCTGGAAGGTCTCCGACCACTGCAGCTTGGTCGCCGAGGCCTCGAAGCCGAGGTCGCGGCCCTGCTCGACCTGGGTGAGCACGTGCATCGAGTGCAGCCGCAGGCACTCCAGCTCGGTGCGGACGCGGGCCAGCCTGCCCCGGACCACCGGGTCCCGGTCCCTGCCCAGCCTGCGGGCGACGGCCGCGATCTCGTCGTACTGGCGCCGGAACTCGGTGTACTGGGAGATCCCTGAGGCGCCGCGCTCGAAGGAGAGCAGCAGCATCGCCGTCCGCCAGCCGTCGTCCACGGCGCCGAGGACGTCCGTGGCCGGGACGCGGGCGTCGTCGAAGAAGACCTCGCCGAACTCGCTCGCGCCGGACATCTGCTTGAGCGGGCGGGCGTCCACGCCGGGCTGGTGCATGTCGATCAGCAGCATCGAGATGCCGCGGTGCCGCCGGCTGCCCGGGGTCGTCCGGACGAGGGTGAAGATCTTGTCCCCGTGGACGGCGTTGGTGGTCCAGACCTTCTGGCCGTTGACCACGAAGTCCTCCCCGTCCCGCACGCCGCGGGTCGAGAGGGCGGCCAGGTCGGAGCCCGCGCCAGGCTCGGAGAAGCCCTGGCACCAGATCACCTCGCTGCGCAGCAGCGGGCCGATGATCTCCTTGCGCTGCGCGTCCGTGCCGATCGCCATCACGGTGGGCGCGAGGAAGGCCAGGCCGAGCGGGTTCACCGAGCGCGGGGCGTCGGCCAGGACCATCTCGACGTCGTAGATCGCCTTCATGCCGGGCGTGCCGCCGCGGCCGCCGAACTCGGTCGGCCACTCGATGCCGGCGAACCCGGCGAGCGCCTTGTCGCGCTCCCAGTCCCGACGCAGCGCGAAACTCTCTTCGTCGCTGAGCGACTCCCAGAATCCGGGACGCCGCCACTCGGCGGGGACGTTCGCCGAGAGCCAGGAGCGCAGCTCGCGGCGGAACTCTTCCTCGGCCGCGGTGTAGGTGAGGTCCATCAGGTGTCTCTCCTGCTCGAACCGGGTGCGGCGGCGACCGCCGCCCTGCGCCCCCACCCTGGCATACCCGCGGGTAACACGCAGCCGTCCCCACGGCTGTCGACGCGGCGGTATGCGCCGAGTAGCCTGACGGTATGCGCAGCGAGCGGGTGACCGTCACCCTGCCGGCCGAGATGGTCGCGGAGGCACGTGAGGCGGTCCAGAACGGGTCGGCCCCCAGCCTGTCGGCGTACGTCGCGGAGGCCGTACAGGCCCGACAGAACCGTGACCGGTCACTCGCTACTCTTGCCGACCTGTACGGAGGTCCCCCGCCGGCGGACGAGCTCGACGCGGCACGCAGGTCGCTGCGCCTCGTTCCTCCGGTCGCCGTCGGCTGAAGGGCGCGCAGATGATCGGCGGAAGAGTTCTCGACGCCTCCGCGCTCCGGGCGTTCGCCACCGGCAGGCCGGTGTACATGCGCGCCCTGGTGTGGGCGGCGGTCGAGGAGAACCTCGTCCTCGCCGTGCCCAGCGCGGCCCTCGGCCGGGCCTGGGCGCAGCTGGACCCGGAGCACCACGCGGCGCTGCAGGTGCTGCTCGGCCTGCCCAACACCGTGGTCCACGACCTGTCGCCCGCGATGGCGCAGGAGTCCGGGCTGCTGCTCGCCGCCTCGGGTCAGGACGACATCGTGGCGGGCCAGGTCGTCACGACCTCCCGGCGGCGGGGCTGGCCCGCGGTGACCGGGGACCCCGGCGCCCTGCGGAAGCTGGACGCCGCGGTCGCCATCGAGGAACTGCCCTAGAGGAACTTGGCGCGCAGGGCGGCGAGCTCGGAGTCGGTGAGGCCGTTGGCCTGCAGCCAGGCCGCGGCGCCGCCGTCCCGCTCGTCGAGCACGGCGAGGACCCGGGCCATGGCGTCGGCGCGGGGGCGGTGGCGGTCCAGCTCCTCGGCCGAGGGCATCTCCTCGCCGCTGGCCGCGGTCCACTTCCGGAACAGGGCGTCGATCCGCTCGGCGGACAGCGCGTAGTCCTCGACCACGGCCTCGCGTTGCACCCCGACGGTCTCGAGCACCAGCGCGACGAGCGTGCCGGTCCGGTCCTTGCCCGCCGCGCAGTGCACCAGCGCGGCCCCCTCCGCGGCGACCAGCCTGCGAACCGCGCCGACCACGTTCGCGCCGCGTTCGGACAGGTAACCGAGGTAGTGGCCGACCATCGGGTGGACGTCGTCCTCGGTCTCCGGCAGGGCGAGCCCGGCCTCGGGGATGAAGGAGAACTGCGCGGTCTCGACGCCCTCGGCCGCCAGCGGCGACTCGCCGTGCCGGGCGATCTCGCGGTCCGTGCGCAGGTCCAGGATCAACCGCAGGTCGAAGTCCTCCCGCAGCGTGCGGACGTCCTGGGGCGTCACCGACTCCAGGGACTCGCTGCGCAGCAGCACGCCGCTGCGGGTGACGCCGCCGCCCCGCACCGGCAGCCCCCCGACGTCCCGGATGTTGCTCAGACCCTCGAACTGCAGCCAACGATCGGTCACCGTCACGCCCCGACGGTAACCGGAGCGGGGCGTGACCGGAGTCTCACCCGAGCAGCTTCTGGGCGCCGTCCCGGGCCACGACCAGCGGATCGGGCAGGGCGGGCAGGCCGTCCTCCGGCGCGAGCACCGTGAAGTTCATGACCACGCTGTCCTGCCGAACCGAGATCATCACGACGTCGAAACCCCGGCCGCCGACGCGCCAGCCGGTCGCCTCGGCGTAGGGCAGGTCGGCGCGCAGGTCCTCGGCCGGGGCGAGAACCGCGGGCTCGCCGCCGACGGAGCCCTGGGAACAGGACATCCCCGCGACCGACGCGCGGTACGCCGCCGCGGCCGACCCGGCGTCGCCGTAGACGCTGACGGTCTCCTGGACCAGCCCCTTGGCGTTCTGCGCCGCCGAGCCCACCCGCACCGCGTACGGGAACTGCGCGACGACGCCGGGCCCACCGCAGATCGCGGGCTGCGCCGGGTCCGGCTTCGGCTCCTCCCCGACGGTGAAGCCGGGGCCGATGTCCTCGGGGGTGAGCAGGAAGGGCCGCAGCCCGTCCGCGGCGGCGGCCAGGTCCGCGTCGGGCCCCGAGGCCCCCTTCGGCGCGGCGTGGACCACCGCCGCCTGTCGTGGGGCCGCCTGCGGGTTCACCGCCCGCGGCGGCACGGCCTGGGGCTTCGCGGCGGGCGCGGGCGCCGCCACGGACGCGGCGGGGATCGGCGCCGGCTCGACCCGCGGCTCGGCACCCGCGACCGCCCCACAGCCTGTGAGCAGGGCCGCGGCGGCGACCGCCGGGATCAGGGTCAGGAGGCTGCGGTTCATGTCGTCGATCCTCGGTCGACGGTCGGTGCCCGTCGGGGAGGCCAGCACCACTTCCGTCGGGTGCGGGCATGCGGATCGCGGGCGCGGGACGCACCCCAGCGGACCCGCCGCTCGGCGTCGCGCAGCGTCCGGCCGCAATTCAGCTCAAGTAGCCGCGTTCTTCACTGAGCCGGCTGTCCGACTCGCGGCCGGAGGCGTGGGACTCGCGGGTCAGGAGCCGCGGTGGGACCGGCAGACCGCCGACCCCGCGCGTGGCTACGACGACCGGCGGAGAACGGCGGGGAGCATGCGGGCGCCCTCGCCCGCGGCGGCGGCCCGGTCCCCCGGGTTCATCAGCCGGCAGCGGGCCAGGGAGAGGCAGCCGCAGCCGATGCAGGAGTCCAGCCCGTCCCGCAGCGCGACCAGCGCGTCGATCTGCTCGTCCAGCCTGCCGCGCCACCTCTTGGACAGCCGCGTCCAGTCCGCCTTGGTCGGAGTGTGGTCCGCGGGCAGGGCGTCCAACGCCTCCCGCACGTCCTCCAGCCCGATCCCGATCGCCCGCGCGGCCCGGATGACCGCGAGCCTGCGCAGCACGCTCCGCTCGTAGCGCCGCTGACCGCCGGTCGTGCGGGTGGCGGCGACCAGTCCCTCACGCTCGTAGTAGCGCAGGGCCGAGTGCGGGAAGCCGCTGCGCTCCACGACCTCGCCGATGGTCAGTAGGTCCGACGTGTGCACGGCGCCATCCTCCTAGAGATGAAGCTGACTTCATCTCTAGGGTAACGCCGAACGCGGTCGGTGACCGTTCACCGCACGAGAGCAGGTTCACCCTCCCGTTCACCCGCGCGACGAACGGCCCCGGAGCAGCGGTGACACGCGCCTCGCAAGGTTGTGCACAGGGGGTCACCATCCGTAGTGTCCCCGGAGTCATCACGGCCAGATCACGAACGGACCGCTGAAGCCGGACTCCCCCACCGGCTACGGGACCCCGACCCGGGTCCGGGAGCGAGACGGCCGCAGGATCGAAAGGCACGCACCTTGGCTGGCCACCGCTCCCCAGGCGGCCGGCGTGGCGACGGGCTCCCGCTCCCCCTTGGGACGCCCGCCGGCCACGCCGCCAGGCACGCGACCGCACGCGGTCGCGCCGCCCGACGCACCGTCGCGTCCTCCACCGCCGCGGTCGGCGCGGCCTTCGGCGTCCTCGCGACGGGCACGTTCGCCGCCGTGACCTCCGGCGGCGCGGGCCAGGCGATGGCCGACGCGGCCGAGACGACCACGCTGGCGACCACGCTCGCCGCCAACGCCGCCGCGCTCCCCGCCGCGGACACGGTGTCGAGCGGCGCGCACGTCACACCTGCCGCCTTCGGGTTCGCAGGCACGAAGGACGACTCCGGCGACCTCGAGCTGTCCAACCTCGACAAGGCGGGCAGGCTCGCGGACGCGATCGCCGCCCAGCACGCGAAGGAGGCCGCCGCCCAGGCCGAGCAGGACCGGCTGGACGCGGTGATCGCCAAGGGCGGGCTGGACGGCTGGATCGCCGAGGCCCTGCGCATCTGCGACATCCCGCAGAGCTACGCGCCGGGCCTGAAGAAGATCATCATGGCCGAGTCGGGCGGCAACCCGCGGGCCATCAACAACTGGGACGCCAACGCCCGCGCGGGCAGCCCGTCGCAGGGTCTGATGCAGACCATCCCCTCGACGTTCCGCGCGTACGTGCACCCCAGCCTCGCGGGCCGGCCGATCACGGACCCGGTCGCGAACATCACCGCGGGCCTGCGCTACATGATCGCCAACTACGGCCTGGACACCGTGGCCGCGGGCGGGCGCAGCAACCACGCCGGGGACTACGTCGGCTACTGAGCCCGGTCACGCCAGGGCCATCGGCCACGCACGCTGAGCGAGCGTGCGCCGTCCGACATACGGTACGAACCTCGCTCGATGCACGAACCGGAGGGACCGGATGACCCAGACGAGTCCCCCGGAATGGTCGTCCCCCACCGGCTCGGAGCTCTCCCAGACCCGTCGCTTCCGGCCCGAGCTGCAGGGGCTGCGTGCGCTCGCGGTCGCCCTGGTCGTCGTCTACCACGTGTGGTTCGGCCGGGTCTCCGGCGGCGTGGACGTCTTCTTCCTCATCTCCGGGTTCCTGATCACCGGGCAGCTCTACCGGGCGGCCGCGCGAGACGAGCTGCGGTTCGTACCGCTGTGGGCCCGACAGGCCGCGCGGCTGCTGCCCGCGGCGTTCGCGGTACTGCTCAGCGCCGCGGTCGCCGGGTGGGTCCTGCTCCCCGAGGGCCGCTGGCAGCAGACCCTGCACGAGCTCTTCGCCTCGGCGTTCTTCGTGGAGAACTGGCGGCTGGCCGCGGACTCGGTGGACTACGCCGCGCAGCACAACACCCAGAGCCTGGTGCAGCACTTCTGGTCGCTGTCCATCCAGGTGCAGTTCTACCTGGTCTGGCCCCTGCTGATCGCGCTCGTCGCGCTGATCGCGGGCGGTGCGCGGGAGCGGCTCCGGACGCATCTGCTGCTCACCCTGGGCGGGCTGTTCGTCGCCTCGCTGACCTTCTCGGTGATGCTCACGATCACCGACCAGCCGCTGGCCTACTTCCACTCGCTCACCCGGGTGTGGGAGTTCGCGCTGGGCGGGCTGCTTGCGCTGACGATCGACTCGCTCGTGCCGTCGGTGCGCACCCGGATCCTGCTCGGCTGGGTGGGCGTCGTGGCGCTGGTCGCCTGCGGCGCCCTCCTCAAGGTGGACGCGGTGTTCCCCGGCGTCGCCGCGCTCTGGCCGACCGTCGCGGCAGCGCTGGTGCTGGTCGCGGGCCGGACGGGCAGCGGGCTGGGCGTCGACCGGCTCCTCTCCTCCCGGCCGCTGACGTACCTGGGGGACATCAGCTACGCGCTCTACCTGTGGCACTGGCCGGTGCTGGTCCTGTTCCTGGTCGGACGGAACCAGGAGGCCGTCGGGCTGCGGGGTGGCGCGCTCGTCATCGGGATCTCGCTGGTCCTGGCCGCGCTCACCCACCATCTGCTCGAGGAGCCGATCCGGCGGGCCGCGCTGTCGGACCGCACCCGCTACCGGGGCGCCGCCGCCGGGCTCGTCGTGGTGCTGCTGGCCGCGGGGGCCTGGCAGTGGGACACCTCGTCCCGGGCGAACGCCGTCGCCGTGCTCGGGGACGAGTCGCACCCGGGCGCGATGGCCATGCGCACCGGCTACGTCTACGCGGGCTTCCCGAACGCCCCGCTGCTCCCACCGCTGGTCACGGCAGCGGGCGACTGGTCCCACGTCGAGCGGTGGAACTGCAGCCCGCTCCCCCTGTCCCCCGAGAACTCCTCCTGCACCCTGCCGCCGCCGGACCCGGCGGTGCCGCCCGCGAAGCGCGTCGTGATCGTCGGGGACTCGCACTCCCAGCAGTTCACCGCCGCCCTGGTGCCGTGGGCGCACGCGCGCAACGTCGAGCTGACCGCGATCCTGCACGGCGCCTGCCCGTTCTCCACCGCGTCGGAGGTCTACCCCGACGACCCGGTGTGCCTGAGCTTCAACGACGCCGTCGCCGGCACCCTCGCCGAGCTGCACCCGGACGCCGTCGTCACGCTCGCGAGCCGGAACGTCATGGCGGGGCGCACCGAGGTCACCCCGCCCGGGTTCGTGGACCGGTGGCGCGAGCTGGACGCGCTGGGCATCCCGGTGATCGCCTTCCGGGACAACCCGCGCTACCCGGAGGCCTTCAGCCCAGCCGAGTGCGTCCAGCTCCAGGGCAAGGACGCCTGTGGGCAGGACCGCGCCGCGCTCTACTCGCCGACGCCCCCGTGGGAGCAGATCCCGGACCTCCCGCACAACGTCTCGTTCCTGGACTACTCGAGCCTCTACTGCGGTACCCACACCTGCCCGGTCGTGATCGGGAACGTGCTGGTGTACATGGACTACAACCACCTGTCCGCCACGTTCACGACGTCCATGGCCCCGCTCGTCGGGGAGGACATGGACCGGCTCGTGGGGACTACGTAGGCCGCGCCCGTCTGCCCTGCACCGCCACGACCTGCCCGCGCCGCAGCTGCGCGCCGCGGCGGGCCTCGGGGCGCCCGTCGACCTGGACCTCCCCCGCCTCGACGAGCTCGCGGGCGTGCACCCCGTCCTCGGCGAGCCCCGAGAGCTTGAGGAACTGCCCGAGCCGGATGGGCTCCGCGGAGATCGGCACGTCGAGGATCGGTGGTCGGTCGGCCATCTCCCCATCTTGACGTCCCGCGCCGGGAGGCGGACGGTCGGACCATGGCTGCACCGACGACGTCCGCCCGAACCGACTCCGAGATGGCCGCCTTCACCCCCACCCAGACGGGGCTGAGCCTGCCGAAGCCACCCGTGTTCGCGACGGTCGAGGAGGAGCGGCTGCACCGCAAGCAGCAGCTCGCGGGCGCGTTCCGGATCTTCGGGCGGCTGGGCTTCGGCGAGGGCGTCGCCGGGCACATCACCGCGCGGGACCCCGAGCACCCGGACATGTTCTGGGTGAACCCGTTCGGCATGTCGTTCCGGCACATCCGGGTGTCCGACCTGCTCCTCGTGGACCACACCGGGCGGGTCGTCGAGGGGAATCGGCCGGTCAACCGGGCCGGGTTCGTGATCCACTCCGCCGTGCACGAGGCGCGCCCGGACGTCGTCGCCGCCGCGCACGCGCACTCGGTGTACGGCAAGGCCTGGTCCGCGCTGGGCAGGCCGCTGGACCCGATCACGCAGGACGCCTGCGCGCTCTACGAGAACCACACGGTGGTGACCGAGGGCGGCGGCGCCGTGGTGGTGGACCAGGCGGCGGCCCGCGGGCTCGCGAAGGGCCTGGGCGACAACGCGATGTGCTTCCACCGCAACCACGGGATCTTCACCGTGGGCCACACCGTGGCCGAGGCGGCCTGGTGGTTCATCACCACCGAGCGCAACTGCCAGGCCCAGCTGCTGGCCGAGGCCGCGGGCACGCCCCACCTCGTCGACCCGGAGAACGCGCGCTTCACCCGCGAGCAGACCGGGTCGCACTACTCGGGCTGGTTCGCGTTCCAGCCGCTGTGGGACGAGATCGTGCGGACGGACCCCGACCTGTTCGAGTGACGTTCGCCGTCTCGTCCTGAGACGCTTTCTTGACCGGTTCCAGAAAATGGGCCAAGGTAGGCCCGTGCCGACGACCGCTGACTTCAGGCGGCTGCTGCGTGGGGCGGACCTCCGCGTCACGCGGCCCCGCCTCGCTGTGCTGTCAGCGGTCCACGAACGCCCGCATGCCGACACCGCCACCATCCTGGGTGTCGTGCGTACGGACCTCGGGGAGGTCTCCCACCAGGCCGTCTACGACGTGCTTCGGGCGCTGTCCGCGGCCGGCCTGGTGCGCTGCATCCAACCGACCGGATCCGTCGCGCGCTACGAGGCGCGCGTCGGGGACAACCACCACCACGTGGTCTGCCGGTCCTGCGGTGCCATCGCCGACGTCGACTGCGCCGTCGGCTCTGCTCCCTGCCTGACCGCCGAGGACGACCACGGCTACGTCATCGACGAGGCCGAGGTCGTCTACTGGGGCGTGTGCCCACCCTGCTCCACGGGGCGTGACGACGCGGTCACCACCACCACCGAAGAAGAGCCGGAAGGAAGTTCGTAGTGTCTGAGCACCCGAACGCCGAAGTCGGAGAGATGAACGTCGAGGGCGCCGCGGGCTGCCCCGTCCACTCCGGTCGCCTGGGCCACCCCACGGAGGGGGCGGGCAACACCGACTGGTGGCCGAACCAGCTCAACCTGAAGATCCTCCGGAAGCACCCGGCCGAGGCGAACCCGCTGCCCGGCTTCGACTACGGGCAGGCGTTCCTGTCCGTCGACCTGGACGAGCTCGCGGCGGACGTGGACGCGGTCATCACCGACTCGAAGGACTGGTGGCCCGCGGACTTCGGCAGCTACGCCGGGCTGTTCATCCGGATGGCCTGGCACAGCGCCGGCACCTACCGGGTGGACGACGGCCGCGGCGGTGCCGGCGCGGGCATGCAGCGGTTCGCGCCGCTGAACAGCTGGCCGGACAACGGGAACCTGGACAAGGCCCGTCGTCTGCTGTGGCCGGTCAAGAAGAAGTGGGGCCAGCGGATCTCCTGGGCCGACCTCATGATCTTCGCGGGCAACCGCGCGCTGGAGACCGGCGGGCTGAAGACCTTCGGCTTCGCGGGTGGCCGGGCGGACGTGTGGGAGCCGGACGAGGACGTCTACTGGGGCCCGGAGCGCACCTGGCTCGGCGACGAGCGCTACACCGGTGACCGGGACCTGGAGAAGCCGCTCGGCGCCGTCCAGATGGGTCTGATCTACGTCAACCCGGAGGGCCCCAACGGCAACCCGGACCCGATCGCCGCGGCCCGCGACATCCGCGAGACCTTCGGCCGGATGGCGATGAACGACGAGGAGACCGTCGCCCTGATCGCCGGTGGCCACACCTTCGGCAAGACCCACGGCGCGGCGGACGCGGACGAGTTCGTCGGCCCGGAGCCCGAGGGCGCGCCGATCGAGCAGCAGGGCTTCGGCTGGAAGAACTCCTTCGGCACCGGTGTCGGCCGGGACGCGATCACGTCGGGCCTGGAGGTCACCTGGACCGCCACCCCGACCAAGTGGAGCAACGGCTTCTTCGACAACCTGTTCGGCTACGAGTGGGAGCTCGAGCAGAGCCCCGCCGGCGCCAACCAGTGGGTCGCGAAGGACGCCGAGGCGACCATCCCCGGTCCGCAGGAGGGCGACCCGAAGCGGAAGCCCACCATGCTCACCACGGACCTCGCGCTGCGCTTCGACCCGATCTACGAGCCGATCTCGCGCCGCTTCCACGAGAACCC
>Ga0068863_100004687_pt1 | contig 13472 bp, 15 predicted proteins | sample KBSSwiS62_FD_66596 | JGI IMG/M metagenome (GOLD analysis project Ga0068863, IMG submission 66596) | Switchgrass rhizosphere microbial communities from Kellogg Biological Station, Michigan, USA - KBS Switchgrass S6-2 | ecosystem: Host-associated > Plants > Roots > Rhizosphere > Soil ...
ATGCAGCGATTTCGATTGAAGTCTGAATGATTCTCACCGCGGTGCGTTAGTGGCGGTAATGTCCGCTTTCCACCCATTGCAGACAATTAGAGCGGGCCGCTCCATCTGCTATGCTTAGCGCAAAGCGTGGAGGCTTCATGAATAGCGATTTCATCGCCGGTCTGATTGTCGGCATAGTGATCGGCGTGGTGCTGCTCTGGATTTCTCGGCAACGAAGGCGGCCAGATGCCTAAAGGCCCACGCCGAGAGAAGCACGTGCCCGTTTTCCACTCATTGCGGACATAGCCGGTAAAAGACTTGTCCGTATTTCCGCGGTCACCCCCGTGCTAATGTCGCCTCGTCCCGGTTGCACATAGTGACCTCTTGGATTTTCCGGTGGAGGCAGTGATGAGCAAAGCGGCCCAACGACAGCGGCTCGACAACAAGGTCGCAATCATCACCGGAGCTACAGGCGGCATCGGCGAAGCGACCGCAAGGCTCTTTCTCGACCTTGGCGCAAAAGTAATGCTAGTCGCTCGCTCCGCCGACAAACTTGCTGCTTCCAGGGGCCGGCTTGAGGCTCATGGTGAAGTCGCAGGAAGCATTTCCGAAGCAGCCGACGAGGCCGGCATGGCGGCAGCGGTTGAGGCTACGCTCGATCGCTTTGGCGGTCTCGACATCCTGATCGCCAATGCCGGGACGGAGGGCGTGGTCAAGCCGATCGAGGCGCTGTCGGTCGAGGAATTTGAAGACACGATGCGAACCAACGTCACCGGCGTCTGGCTGGCGATGAAGCATTGCGTTGGGCCACTCAAAGCACGCGGCGGCGGGTCGATTGTCGCTTTGTCGTCAATCGCCGGAGTGATCGGCTTTCCGGCCATGGCACCCTACATTGCCAGCAAGCATGCAGTGTATGGCCTCGTCAAAACCGCCGCGCTGGAACTTGGCCCGTCGAAGATCCGGGTCAATGCGGTCGGACCGGGCCCGATCGACAACCGCATGATCGATTCGCTCCAGAATCAGTTGGCGCCGGACGATCCTGAGGCACTGCGCCAAGGGATTGAAGCCTCAATTGCGATGGGGCGCTATGGCAAGAACGAAGAGGTGGCATACTTGCTTGCCTTCCTCGCCAGCGACGCTTCGTCGTACTGCAATGGGTCGATCTACATGATGGATGGAGGCTACGTCGCAGCCTGAACGGCCGGCGTTTTCATTCTGCCTAACGTCCGCCTTCCACCCATTGTGGACATCGAGCTGGGCCGCAAAGGACATGTCGGATTGGTGACGGAACAATCTTGGTAGAACGTGATTTTGCGCGCCGGTAGTGATCTCATCCGGAGCGTTATCGATGAAGGAGACAGACAAGGAATATTTCGCTCGTCGTGGTAGTGAAGAGCGTAAGCGGGCCCGAAGCGCTGCAACGGCAAAGAACCGATCGCTCCACAGCGACCTTTCGGACCTATATCATGAGAGAGCGAACGGCTCGGCCAATGTGAATGGCAAGACCGGAATCCAGAGCACCAACCCCAAAGCGGCAGGATCAAGCGGGACTTAGCGTCGCTGCTTCGATTGACCTTCGCGGATTGAGTCGAGGAGGCCGGCGAAAGACCCACTTTCGCTTACTGGGAAGGCGTGCCTGAGCAACTGCGCGAGCTGCTCGCGGTCGGGGCGAAATACCGATCTTTCTTCCAACCTTTGATGGGTCGCATCGAGGTGCGTCGCCATATAACCCTCAAGAACAATGATCGGCGCGCACCTAGCTTTTCGCTAAGCTGACCGCCGGCAAGCAGGCGAAACTGTCATCCCAATTGCTGATAACTCCGGTAGAAATGTCGGGTTCCCGACATACGGAGGAGCCGTGAGCAAATGTCCGCTTTCCACCCAAAACATACAATTACGCCTGTCCCCTTTCGACCCAAAGCGGGCATCATCGGTCCACTACGGCGATTTCTCCGCGCGCGCCTTGAGGTATGCATAAATTGTGTCGCGTTCGTGCGGCGTGAAATGGGTGAACCGTTCGCGAGCAACCTCGCCCATCAGCGGGTTCTTGAGCTTGCGCCCGCCTGAGGGAAGGCCTTTGGTCATCAGCGTCTCGAACTCGGCCCGGGTGTAGCCGCCTGCGACGGCCAAGTTGGGGGGCTCGCCCGGCTTTGCACCGGGGGCGCCCTCGAGCTTCGGCCCATGGCATTCGGCACAAGTGACGCGCGTGATATAGCGGCCAAGCGCATATTCCGGACCGAGGTCGACCGGCGCGACCAGTTTGTCCTGGGACACTGTGTCCCTGGTGGTCTTGAGGTCTCCCTTCGCAATCATCTCCTTAGCATCAGCTTCCCATGGCTTAGGAGGCTGGGTCGGTTTGCCACCCGGTGTCGTCGACCGGAGGTCAGCGATCAGCGCCTGCATGTCCGCCGCGCTCAAGTGTTGGAATATCTCGGATGGCATGCCCCACAGCTCCCGGCCGTCGCGCGGCACACCGGTTCGAAGTACACGCTCGATCTCTGCGTCGCTGTATTTGGGCAGATCGCGGGTCAGGTTGGAGGCGTAGCGCTCGTAGAACGCACCGCCCTCCAACTTCTCGCGATGACAACCGCGGCAGCCAAGTGTCCAGCTGATCCGTTCGCCGTGCGCGATTGTCGCTGCTGCGTTGGTGACTTGAGCCCCATCGAACGTGGCTTCGATCGGCTTCTGTGGCGGTTTCGGCTGCTGTTGACACGCTGCGGCGAGCAACAGAGCCACAATACTCCAATGTCGCATCTCTCATGTCCCCCCGCGCATCGCATTAGCATATCTGTCGGAATCCGATGGTCAGAATGTCCGATTTCCACTCGTTGCAGACATCCTACAAATTCGAACGCTCGCGCGCCGACGACGTCTGTTCAACTTAGGCCAAGTTCTCGAATAGCCACATTCCGATTGGCCGCCAGGCTGCGCTGTCAAATGCAAGCAATTCAAGCCCCTGTTCGAAGATAACGGCTGTGCCGAAATACACCCAGACCGGGTGGACGAAACCGTATTTCCATCGGTCGCGGAGCGCTGCGGCACCAATTGGCGAGAGCGCCGCGACATAGGCAAGCCAGAACTCGGGTCGGGACACCCACGGCAGCAAGTGCCTAAAACGGAACCACGCCGGCCACAGCACCAGAATGGTGGCAAGCAGCATCAGACGCTTGTGCCAGTCGGGCCATCGCCTCCAGAAGATCGCCAATCCGACAACCAGCACGAAGAGCGCGAGAGTGGTGAAAACGCCGACGATCGCCGACGCAGCTACCGGGCCTTGCGTTGCGAAGTCCCGACGCGCCGCGTGCAAAGCAACCATTACGCCGGTTATCAGGATGCCAAGCGCGAGCGGCAGGCCGATCAATCCGACACGACGGTGGAGCGGGGTCAACCGTACGCGCACCAGAAATGACTGCACAATCAGCAGAATGACCCAACTGAGCGCGAGTGCGCCGTGCAAATGCACAACCGCCGGCGCGACAAAAGTGCCCCGGTACATCGGGAGAATGAAGGTTGTGCTGAAGCCAATAGTGATGGCGGCAATGCCGACGAAACCAAAGCCGAGATAGAAGTGGCTGACGCGGTCTCGCGCCCATGGATTACTCATCGTTATTCCCCGCTAAACAAGGCCTAGGCCGTCGGCCCGGTGACCGGCAAGGAAACTTGTTAGCTACGCCGCAGGAGGCGAAGTTCCGCTTTCCACCTGTTGCGGGCGGTAACGAGTTGATTGATGGTGGCTGCCCAAGGGGGAAGTCATGCAATTCAGTTCGCTGGTATTGGGGACGGCGATGCAATTGGCATCCGCTGTCAGCTCACAAGCACCGATCATCGACATGCATATGCACGCCTGGTCGCTTGCCGAGTTCGGGTCACAGCCGCCCGAGGTGTGTGCCGGTCGCGACGGCATCGAGATGCACGGGATCGACCCCGGCAAGCCTTTCGATTTCAAGGCGCAGGCTAGCTGCAAGCATATGCTCAAGGCCCCCGCTACCGACGCGGCGTTGCTGTCTGAGACACTGAAGATGATGGATCGTTACAACGTGGTCTCCGGCGTTATCTCCGGCGATGGCGCGATTGTCGCCAAGTGGCGCGCGGAGGCACCGGGGCGATTCATTCCCGGTGCGAACTTCTTCATCGACGACAACCGTCCGCCGATTTCCCATGTTGCCGAACTCGAAGCTGCCGTAAAGCGGGGCGAAACGCAGATCTTCGCGGAAGTGACCGCGCAATACCGCGGCCTCAGTCCGGACGATCCGTCGCTCGAGCCGTTCTACGCGATGGCCGAGAAGCTCGACGTCCCGGTCGGCATCCACATGGGCTACGGCGCGCCGGGCGGGCCCTATTGGATCTACCCGAAGTATCGCGCGGCCCTGGGCAATCCATTGTTGCTCGAGGGCCTGCTCGCCCGTCACCCGAAGATGCGCGTCTATGTGATGCACGCGGGCATGCCGATGGTTGACGAGATCATCATGCTCATGAACGCACACCCGCAGGTCTTCGTCGACATTTCGGCCGACAATTGGGGAGTCCCGCGCGCTGAGTTCGACGGCATCCTCAAGCGCTTGGTACAAGCCGGATACGGCAAGCGCATCATGTTCGGCAGCGATCAGATGGTGTGGCCAGATTCGATTCCGATCGCCATCGCCAGCATCACCGAAGCGAACTACCTGACCGCGGCGCAGAAGCGCGACATCCTCTACAACAATGCAGCGCGCTTCCTGCGTCTAACCCCTGAACAGATCGCCAAACACCACGGGCGCTAGCGTCTGCTTTCCACCCATTGCAGACGTCACGCAATTAGGTCTGACCGAAAAACTTTCCCGCTCAACGACTTATTGATCTATTTGATCTATTGAATCGGTTCTGCCGGAGTTCGGACAGACGAGGACTTAATAAGATGGGATGTGCACGGCTTTTTGCTGTGGCAGCAGCTATCGCCTTGCTGGGGCTGCCGCTGAGCGCGCAAAGCGTCGCTGCGCCACTGGCCCAGCCGCTCGCTCTGCCCGCTGCGGTCATCACGCCCGCGCCTGCACCCAAAGTCGCAGCGGCTTCTGAAGCTGTGCCGGCCGACCTCGGCGTTGACCTCTTCTATGCCGCTCGTGCTGAGGCTCCTATGTGGCTCAAGGATGACGCCAGCCGCGCCGCGGCTGCGAAGCTCCCCGCCATCCTGCGCAACGCGACGGTCGATGGGCTGTCCGATGGCCTCGGCCTTGCGGCCAGTGTCGAAGCCGCGATCGCGACCGGCCAGCAGGCCGACGACAAGAGCATCTCGGCGGCCTGGGTGCAATATGTCCGGGCACTGAAGCGGCCCGTCCAGGGCGTCAGCTTCGGTGATCCGGCACTTAAGCCAGCGGCCCAGACCGCCCAGGCGGTGCTCGGGGAGGCCCTACAAGCACCCTCGCTCTCGGCTTATGTGGATCAGGTCGCGGCGGTGAACCCGCTGTATTCCGCCCTCCACGATGCCGCGGTGAAGCAAAGCATGACGGACAATCGACATGTCCGGGCGACGCTCGACCGGCTCCGCCTGGTTCCGGCCAAGGGCCGCGCAATACTGGTCGATGCTGCGACCCAGGAGCTGTGGATGCTCGAGGACGGACGCCCGGTCGACAATATGAAAGTGGTTATCGGCAAGACGACCTCGCCCACACCATTGCTTGCTGGGACAATCCATTATGTGACGTTCAACCCATACTGGCACATTCTTGACGAGGTCGCGCAGCGCAAGGTCGCGCCGGTAGTGATCAAGCGTGGTGTCTCTTACCTCAAGGCCGCGCGTTATGAGACAGTGTCCGATTGGGGGCCAAATTCAGAAGCGGTGGATCCCGCCAGCATTGACTGGCGGGCCGTCGCCGCGGGCAAGGCCACCGCGCACATTCGGCAGCTGCCCGGAACGAACAACATGATGGGCGCGGTCAAGTTCTGGTTCGAAAACGACTTCGCCATCTTTCTCCACGACACGCCGCACAAGGAGCTGTTCGCGAAGCCGAAGCGCGATTTCAGCTTAGGCTGCGTCCGCCTCGAACATGCTGACCGCCTCGCGCAATGGCTGCTCGGTCGCGACGGGGCACCTCAGGCCGACGTGCCCGAGCAGCACGTGCAGCTGGACAAAGGCGTCCCGGTTTTCATCACTTATTTGACGGCGAACGTCGTCGACGGGCAGCTCGCTTTTGCCGAGGACGTTTATGACCTCGATCCGGCGCCGGCACCGGTGGCTTCCGCCGAGCTCGTGCAGACGGGATCGACTGCGGACGCGCACTGACGAAGACCGTTTGTCCATCGAACGAGACCGGAGAGTTTGTAGTTCTGTCGGCCTACTGCCTTCCACCCATTGTGGACATCGCAGAAAGCTTACCGCGGAACGAGCTTTGAAAACCTCAGTTCCTGCCGCTTTGTCTCCACTCCGGCAGCGCCGCCCATCGCTCGAGTGCGGCCGTATCCGCAATATCGCCACTGAACCGATGACATGGGCGCACTTGGCTCGTTGCTGCCGCGGATCATGCCCACCGGCTATGGGTATGACGAGCGGCGCGTCTATGAAGATGGCATGTGGCAATGCAAGACCGAAGCGAAAGCGTTCGGGAACGTCTGCTAACCACCCGTGCTGACATTGGTAGTACTTAGCTTGCTGGGTCGTACCCGAACACACGGAGCTCCTGCGAGCAACGGCAAGCTTTTGCGATCTTGGCTGCCCAACGAACGGCATCATCCCGCGTTGGCAAGCATTATGCCGGGTTGGACGTGTCCCGCGCGGTTCAAGCGCTCGCGCGATGTCGGTCCGCACTTCGGCCTGACACCAAGGAAGTATCAGTCGGGCGAGATCGATGTGACCGGCTCGATCACCAAGGTCGGCGACCGCATGGTCAGGACCGCCCTCTATGAGGCAGCGAGCGTGATGCTCACCCGTACGGTGCGCGTGTCGCCGCTCAAGAGCTGGGCGATGGCCGTGGCGAAGCGGCGCGGCACGAAGAAGGCGCGCGTTGCTTTGGCACGCAAGCTTGGCGTCATCCTTCATCGCATGTGGATCGATGGCACGAACTTCCGCTGGTCCAACGAGGAGACTGCGATCGCATAAGAAGGAGAGCTTGGAAGATCGGCCGGCACAACCGCTGCCCGAGGTCCCGCCGCTGGGACGGTGAAGTTGGTGAAGCCGCTAGGTCCGCAGTCGCTGCGTGAGCAGACGACGCTCGAAAGATGTGCTCACCGCTTCCTCTGATCGTATGATGTGGCAGTCAGAGCTGACCACGGACAGAAGCAAGGAACCAGCGGCAGGATAAACCGGGACAGCTTGACGCAGGGGCCCATTACAGAAGCAGACCTACACCGCCAATGTCGCGAAGGGGTGGAAAACAGACATTGCGGTTCGGTCGTGTATGAGGGGCGAACCGACGAAAGGGGCCAACCTTGAATTCCTACAAAGCCGTTCCAGCTGCGCTCTTCATCGGGCTTTTCGTGCCGATATCCGTTGCGAACTCAAAGGTTGACCATGGCGGTGTCACGCCACTGCACAAGATTCCACCAGGCCAGTGGATGGAGAAGGTTGTGGGCGACATGGACAAGCCCGGCCAACCCTTCGTAATCCGCATTCACCACGATGCTGGCTATGTCGTTTTGCCGCATACACATCCAGAAAACGAATACATCACCGTTTTAACAGGGAGTTGGGCGCTCGGAATGGGGCCGCGCATCAAGATGTCAGAATTAGAACCAATGGAGCAGGGAGCGTTGGGATTTGTGCCAAAGAAAATGGCGCACTTCGGGTATGCAAGGGTCGAAACAACGCTGCAAGTTCACGGCATCGGACCGTTTGTAAACCTGCCCATCAATCCCGTATTTGAACTGACAGCTACGGGTGTTCTGTCCAAACCGTCGTTGCTCAAGCCCGGTGTTCCAACATCATCCAGCCCGCCAGACTGCTTTAAGTTGAAGGTCGGTACGCATGTGCAGGGTGACAAGGGTGACGGCATCGTCGTGGGAGCACTGTGCTCACCGGCCAATCAGTTTACTCAATACTGGGTTATGAAATCGAATGGTGATCGATTTTGGGCCACCCTTCAGTTCTTGAAACCCCTATAAGTCGGCCGCATCATTTGAGCGGGCCAGTCGGCACATCTAAATGTCCGCAAAGGGTCTGCCACTCCGCTAACGGCACGAATGGGTCGAGAGCTGCCACTGCGCCGATGGCAGGAATGGGTGGAAAGCTGTCGCTATTTCAAGGGTGACCAATCACCGAAAATGATGGTCGGTGAGCCGGGCGCCTCATAGTTTCCAACTCTCACTACCAAACCCACCTCCTGAAATGGGTTGGTCACGGTCGGGTGCTGCGCTGGTGTTTCCCGAGCCGAGGTTTTCGCCTGCTCGATTGCACCTTCTGGTGAATGGGCCGGGACGAAGAAAGTCCAACGCCTTCTCCAGCTCTGCATTCAACGACGAATAGGTTCACCGTGGCTTCGGCCATGCGAGGGTATCTAACGAAGACCTAATGTTTGCAATGGGTGGAAAGCGGACATTTGATGCCAACACTTGTCCGGTATTAATTCGGTCGAGCGCGCTCAACGTTAGATACGCTATCTGCGCGCCCAGGAATGCAATTGCGATGATCCCGTGGGCGCGACGGTTAGGCGTCACCCAGCCGATCAGGGACAGGATCATTACGAAAGGCAGGAACAGCCTGTATTCGATTGGAACATCCCGTAAGCCATTGGTTTGCTTGGCTAGGGTTTCCGGTATGTCAAGCGCTTGGGCGAGCGCCATCAGCCCGAAAAACCACCGACGATTGCTGAAATAATAGGCCTTGTAATCCGTGTCTTCGCTCGGTGACGGCGGGAAAAGCATCGCCGCCCACATGAAGATCACAATCGCGTAGCCTACGAGGAACAGGAAGCCCTCGAACCGCCAACTTGCGAGCTGTCGCCACCAGAACATGCCCCACCACACGGCGAGCACGTAGATGATCGTGGCGGCGGCCCAAACGATCTGCACCCAGTATGGGCGTGCGGTTCGCCGAAGCTGGATCAGAGTGCTGAGACCGAACAGGACGTTGGTCAGTGCGAGGCCGAAGATGACCGATAGCAAGACACCGAGGTAATCGAACATGGCACGCCCCCCTGTGTTCGTAATGGTGCAGGCTATCAGAAGGGCTTACGTCCGCAATGGGTCGAATGCTGACATTCCGACCTCACCAAGTCAGCGGTTGGCAGGTGACCGAAACGGGTTCTGCTCCGGAGCGATACACGGCCGAACTTTGAGGCCACGTTCGGCCATGTCGCGTTGGTTGTCGGCAATCGCGCGATCAATCTCCGCTCTGTCATCCCAGTCCAATTGCCGCATCGTCGCGGCGAGTTCGCGGGCGTTCATGAATGCGAAAGTGAACCGGCTACGATCGATATCGTAAACAGCACGAAGCATCTCGTTTCGAATTTCAGGCGTCAGCTCGATTGGCCACCCCAGGGGAGACAGCGTGGTCGCTGCGTGATCTTCGAGCTCCCGGGTCTTTTGAAGGAAATGGATCCTATCGTAAACGCTGACCAAAGTGTCGAAGCGCTCTCGGTTCATTGAACTCAATGCGCCGGTCGCGAGGGCGGACGTCCAGGCAGCATCTGTGAAGGTGTCGATCGGACGATGGTAAACGCTGCGAGCGACACTTCCAGGAAGATTCCCTAAGTTCGTGAAAAGCGCGTTCTCTTCTACGCCTGGCCAATGCGAGGAGCCGTGCAGGAGTCCGGCTTGAAGCAGCTCAATCCTGTCTTGATGGCACTTGCTGATCGCCTGGCGCCAGATGAGGCTTTTCAGCGCCTCGCGGATCTCATCATGAATCGACTGCTCCGCGGCCTGCATTTCCAAACGCTCGCGGCGTCGCTGGTCCCATTGCTGGAGCCACAGCGCGAGCAAGACACCAGCAACGACGACGACGAACTCCATTACCCAATGGCGAACGCTCCGCTGTTGCTCGGCCGAAAGCCTGCGTAACATGATCGCCCCCTCCGAAAGGCAATCATTTCATTGACCTCCGGTTAGCGCAATGGCTCGAGGCGGAATGGGTTAGTTGCCGCCGGAAGGGAGACTAACGTCTCTTCTTTTTCCTACTCAACCGCCGCTTCATCGAAGGTCCTTCACCACTCGGCGGTGATTCTCTCATGTCGGCAATGGGTGGAAAGCGGACACTAGCCGGACTAGTAACCCGGTCGATGCTCCGGCCGAGCCACTCGCTGACCATATTCGCGCTCGCCTGCGCGCTTTTCCTGCGCGTGTGGGTGCCTGCTGGCTGGATGCCCTCGGCCAACGGCGGTGCTTTCGCGATCGAGCCATGCTCCGCTGCAGCGTCGGCGCCGATGTCTCATGCTTCGCACCACGGCTCTCAGCACAAAGGCCAGCACGACGGCGATTGCTCCTTCGCCCCACACCATGCAGGCGCGGCACCTGCTGAGTTGGCGCCGGCAATTATCGCTCCCGTCGCAATCGCCGAGGCGCTGCCGCAGATCAGCCTAACCGCATTCTTCCCGACCGGTCCGCCCGCTCCTCCGCCTCCCGCCACGGGACCGCCCTCACTCGCCTGATCCGTTCCGTTCTTCGATCGAACCATCAGGTGATTACCCATGCCAGCACTCGAAGCGCCGCAGGTTGCGCCGCCGCAGACAATTGTGGTCGTCGGCACTCGTGAAGCCGCACACAAGACCCCGAATACGAAGGAGAGCGTTGACGCATCGCGCCTTCGTGAAACTACCAACGTACGCAACACGGAGGATGCGCTCCGCTATTTTCCGAGCCTGTTCGTGCGCAAGCGGCACATCGGCGACACCCAGGCGCCGCTCGCCACGCGGACGTCGGGCGTCGGCTCGAGCGCAAGAAGCCTCGTCTATGCGGACGGCGTCCTGCTGTCGGCGCTGATCGGCAACAATAACAACTTCGCAAGCCCTCGGTGGGGAATGGTTTCTCCCGAGGAAATCCAGCGTGTCGACGTCCTCTACGGTCCGTTCTCAGCCGAGTATCCGGGCAATTCGATCGGCGCCGTCGTCAACATCACGACACGCATGCCCGAAAAGCTAGAGACAACCGCCACCTCCGCGATCAATCTCCAGGGCTTCGGCCAGTATGGCACACACAGCACGTACCCGGCCTACCAGCTCGCCGGTACAATCGGTGACAGGATGGGGCCGCTTTCGTGGTTCCTCTCGGCCAACCACGTCGACAGCAAGAGCCAGCCGCTCGCTTACGTCACAGTAAATCAATCGCCCGCTTCCTCCACTGCGGGCATCCCTGTCACCAGCGCATTCGACAAGCTCAACCGGACCGGGACGCCGATCTTCGTCATTGGCGCAGCCGGTTTCGAGCACCAGCGGCAGAACAATCTCAAGGCAAAGTTCGCTCTGGATCTGCCGAGTGATATCAAACTGACGTGGCAGACGGGCCTGTTCCTTAACGACACCAATTCGCACGCCCAAACCTATCTCCGTAACGCAACTGGGAACGAAGTCTCGTCGGGCGTCGTGAATATCGAAGGGCGCAACATCAGCATTCCCGGGACGGCGTTTTCCAACCAAGTCTACCACTTCGACGAGCGGCACTGGATGCACTCCGCGTCGATCGAACAGACGACCGACAAGTTCTTCTGGTCCATCACTGGTTCGTTATACGATTATGCCAAGGACGATCAGCGCATCCCCGGCAGCGCAGCCGCGATGCAGTCGGGCGGCAGCGGTTCGATCGTTCGGCTGAACGGCACCGGATGGCGCACGCTCGATCTTCACAGCTTCACGAAAGCGCTCGCCGACCATGAGCTCCACGCCGGCGCGCATTACGATGGGTTCGTGCTCAATAGCCGCCGCTTCGCCACGACCGATTGGGTTGACGGATCACTTGGTGCGCTGACGCAGGAGTCGCAGGGCCGAACACGGACGTTCGGATTGTGGGCCGAGGACCATTGGATGCTCGCTCCCAAGCTGATGCTGACTTTGGGCGGCCGATACGAGTGGTGGCGAGCCTGGGGTGGTCGGAATTTCAACGCGGCCCCGTTGCTCGATGTCATTCAACCCAGCCGCTCTGGGTCCGGATTTTCACCCAAGGCGTCAGTCCGCTGGCAGCCTGCGAGCAGGTGGGCCGTGACGTTGTCGGGCGGCCGTGCATTCCGCTTTCCGACAGTCAGTGAGCTCTATCAATCGACTTCCGTGGGTAACAACATTCAATCGCCAAATCCCGATCTCAAGCCCGAGAAAGCCATGTCAGGCGAACTCGCGATCGAGCGCAGCATCGGCGAGGGCCGCATCCGCCTCTCGCTGTTTCACGAGAACATCAACGACGCGCTCATTTCGCAGACCGGCTCCATCCCGGGGCAAACGCAGACCTTCAGCTTTGTCCAGAACATCCGCCGCGTGCGTACCAATGGCGCAGAGCTGGTCGTCGAGAAGCGAAACCTCTTGCCGCGCTTCGATCTGACTGGAAGCTTCACTCTGGCCGATCCGAAGATTGTCTCTGATCCAGTGTTCCCGGCGGCGGAAGGCAAAATGATCCCGCAGGTTCCGCACCGAAGGGCGACACTCGTCGCCACCTGGCGCCCCATGGACCGGATCTCATTTACTGGTGCGGCGCGGTACTCGAGCCGCCTGTACGGAACGATCGACAACAGCGATCGCGTCGGACACACCTATCAGGGCTTCGAAGGTTATTTCGTCGCCGACATCCGTGCGCTCTACAAGCTCAATCCCCACTGGAGCATCGCCGCGGGCATCGAGAACGTGACCGACAAACGTTATTTCCTCTTCCATCCCTTCCCTGGTCGTACGTTCACTGGCGAGCTTCACTGGAGTCCGTAGATGATAAGGGTCATACGAGTGGCGACGGCGCTAGGCATCGCGACCCTGTCCGTCGCGGCCACGGCACATGTTACTGTTTCGCCCAAGGAAAGTGCGGTGGGCGCTCACGTGAAGTACGTCGTACGCGTCCCCAACGAGAAGCAGGTCGACACCGTAGCGATTGAGATACGCTTCCCGTCAGCCCTGCGCGTCAGATCGTTCGAGCAGAGGCCCGGCTGGATGACCGAACCGATCCGCGATGCCTCCGGGACGCTGATCGGCGTACGCTGGCGCGGCAGTCTCCCTCCGCAGCAATTCGCTGAGTTTGGACTGCTCGCCGTCAATCCTGCCGCAGCCGGAGATCTGGCCTGGAGTGCGATCCAGTCCTTCGCTGACGGAACGAAGGTTGAATGGTCCGGCGCCGCCGGTTCGAAGACACCTGCGCCGCGCGTCACGATTAAGTGACTGGCTCTAGCGTCCGCTTTGGATCGAAAGCTGACGCTCGGCTAGAGTCAGCTTTGGGTCGAAAGCGGACATTCGAAACTCCTTACGAACCGCAACGTATCGTCGTGTGCTATGAGTGCGATGCAATGAAAGGGAACGACCCATGAGCGTCGCCTTCCGGCGCGAAGGCGATGAGGAGCATAGAGAGCCGCGGTTCGAGCTGCCGGTTCCGCCCGGTCCAAACCTGGTGACCAAGCGCGGATATGA
>Ga0068863_100004688_pt1 | contig 13472 bp, 8 predicted proteins | sample KBSSwiS62_FD_66596 | JGI IMG/M metagenome (GOLD analysis project Ga0068863, IMG submission 66596) | Switchgrass rhizosphere microbial communities from Kellogg Biological Station, Michigan, USA - KBS Switchgrass S6-2 | ecosystem: Host-associated > Plants > Roots > Rhizosphere > Soil ...
TGAACCTTCCGCGATGGAAATTTATAACACTGATCATTTGTTTTTTTCTTGCCATCAACGTAGCCTACACCATTATTTACCTGCTGATTGGTACAGATGGTTTCACCGGTATGCTGGCTAAAACCTATTGGCAGAAGGTAAAAGAGGTCTACTTTTTCAGTACGGAAACATTTACTACCGTTGGATATGGTCGTGTGAACCCGGTGGGCGATGGAGTTAATTTTGTGGCTTCCATCGAAGCGATGAGTGGCTTTCTTTCTTTTGCAGTGGCGACCGGTCTGTTGTATGGTCGTTTTTCAAAGCCCCGTTCGTATCTTGTTTTCAGCGATTTTGCGTTGATTGCGCCCTACCAGGATAAAACAGCATTGATGTTCCGGTTTGCATCCTACAAAGACAACCATATTCTTACCAATGTAGAAATAAAAGTAAATGTTGGTTTGCAGGTAGAAGAAAATGAAAAACATGTGTACAAATTTTTTGATCTTCACCTGGAGCGCAGCAGGGTAGACAGCCTGCCCATGAACTGGACGGTAGTGCATCCGATTGATGAAGATAGTCCCTTTGCAGGTTTTACTGAAGAAGACATGAAACTGTCTGATGTGGAACTCTATGTACTGGTGCGCGGTTTTGACGATGTTTATTCCACGGTTGTGCTGCAAAGAACTTCCTATACCTATGAAGAAATAAAGTTTAATAAAAAATTCAGGCCGATGTACCGCGAAAGCGATGATGGCAAGACCACCATCCTGGAACTGCACAAAGTAAATGAACATGTAGATATAAAATGATGGTTAATCGTAGACTAATCTGAGTTTCATTTCTAATCATACAAACCCCTTTTATGGCAAAAGCCACTAGACCTGCTTCCTCAAAAGCAAAGACCCAGCAACCTGTTTCAAAAAAAAGCAAGCCGGCAAAAACTGAGACGGGTATCAAATACAGTGATAAATCAGGCGATCAACCTGAATTGATTCCTGTCTTCAATGAGATTAAGAAATAACTGCTTCCTTATGGGAAGGGGAAAATTAATGTACGTGGCGGTACGGGTGGGCAGATAGCGCTGGTGAGCGAACATCCCGTAGAAATAGAAGGAAAAATACGGAATGAATGGTGGTTTGCCGCGGCATTGATCCAGCGCGGTTATGTGGGATTTTATTTTATGCCTGTAAAAACCGATAAAGAGAAAAAAGAAGTATTTAAGCCTGAGCTGCTGAAATGTTTAAAAGGCAAAAGTTGTTTTCACATCAAAACGAGGGACACTGTAATATTAAAACAGATAGAAGAGGCACTCGAAAAAGGATACGATGCCAGCCGGAGAAAAGGCCTGGTATAAATACTGATCTGTTTGTTTTTTTACGAAGAATGTATTTATTTGAACCTTTAGCTGGGTATGAACTTTTTATCCCTGGCTTTCACAACAAAAATTTCTTCCCTGCGTTTTTTGAACCAGGTTTTAGGCTGATTTATTTTATCCATACATCTATGAAAATTAATGGGGTTTCGATTCTTACCAGGTGCGCCGGCATTATCGCGGCCGCGCTTATTATTTCTACGGGTTGCCAGTTTCCTGCTTCCGCGAAGGCCGCCGAAAAAATGGAGACCGTGCCGGATTCCACCGCTGCTAAAACACCAGTTCCTCCCATAAAAGAACCCGCGAATGCGAAAGTAATAATGGATCGCCCGCAGGTACCTATATTGTGTTATCACCAGATTCGCAACTGGAGACCTACGGATTCAAAACAAGCCAAAGATTATATTGTGCCGGAAGCGGCTTTTGCTGAACAGATGAAAATGCTTGCCGACAGTGGTTTTCATACCATTTCAGCCGATCAGTTATATGCCTATTTAACAACGGGCGCTGCATTGCCTTCCAAACCTGTAATGCTCACTTTTGATGATACGGATCTGCCCCAGTATACGATTGCAAAACCAACCATGGAAAAATATGGGTTTAAGGGATTGTTTTTTATCATGACCGTCTCACTTGGCAGGCCCAACTATATGAGCAAAACCCAGGTAAAAGAATTGTCAGATGCCGGCAACGAAATCGGTTCACATACCTGGGATCATAAAAACATAAAAAAATTTACAGATGTAGATTGGGCTATTCAAATTGACAAGCCCACCAAAACCCTTGAGAGCATCACCGGCAAGACCATAAAATACTTTGCATATCCTTTTGGACTCTGGAACGAAGCAGCCATTTCACCTTTAAAAGAGCATGGTTTCCGGGCAGCTTTTCAGTTGTCTGCCAAACGCAATGAGTCTGAACCCCTGTATACCATCCGTCGTATTATTGTACCGGGTTCATGGAATGCGGCTACGCTGCGGTCCTGGATAAAACATAGTTTCTAATTGAATTGACCGGGCGGATTATTCTGTTCTCAAATTCCTGGCTGGGTTAGCCATTGCTGCACGGATAGCCTGGTAACTTACTGTGAGCAAAGTAATCAAAACGGCCAGCACAGCTACAGTTATAAAGACAAATATATCAATACTGATCCTGTAATCATATTGCTTTAGCCATTCATGCATGCAGTACCAGGCAACGGGTATGGCAATGGCGCAGGAGATCAACACCAGCACTACAAAATCTTTCGATAACAGTTGCCAGAGGCTGGGTACACTTGCGCCCAATACTTTTCGTACGCCAATTTCTTTAACGCGTTGTTCGGCAGTAAAAGAAGCCAGGCCAAATAAGCCCAGGCAGGAAATGAAAACAATCAGCACGGCTATAATAGCGGCCAGGTTGCCCACTAACTCCTCGTAATTAAATTTTTTTGCATATTCTTGATCGGCAAACTGGTAAGCAAACGGAAAAGCCGGGTTGTATTTATCAAAAATGGGTTTCATCCGGCTGATCGCTTTGGCTACAGACATAGATGGATTTATGCGAATGTCTATATAACTTACCCAATCCTTATTGAAAATGATGGTAAGCGGAGATATAGGACGAAATGGAGATTCCATCTGGATATCGGGTATAACACCCACTACTGTCATTGGCCTGTCGTTCCATTTGATCATAGTGCCGACCGGATTTGCCAGTCCCATGCGTTTTACTGCCGCTTGGTTGAGTATGACAGCATTTGAGTCTGCAAAATCACGCGAAAAGTCTCTTCCAGACAACATTTTGATGCCCAGCGTTTTCGTATAGTCGTAGTCGGTAGCAATGGTAGAAAAAATCACGGTTTTTTCTACTGGCTGGCTTTTGGGCCACTCCCAGCCATTGTTGTTACTGTATATCTGGGAGGGAGGTGAATTGCTTTTGCACATAGAGACAACGCCTCCGGAACTAAGTAGTTCCTGCTGTAAAGCCGTGTAATGTTTCGCAATATCGTCTGACCAGTTTACGGTAATCAGGCCCTTGTTATCAAATCCAATGGGCCGGTTCTTACCATGCTGTATCTGCTGATAGATGATGATAGTACTGATCATGAGTACAACAGCACTGGCAAACTGCAGCACCACCAGTATTTTACGAGGTAAAGAGCCGGATTTGCCAGCGCGCAGGTTTCCCTTGAGTACTTTTACCGGGTTAAAGGCGGAAAGATAAAAAGCCGGATAACTGCCCGCCATTAAACCCGTAAGCAAGGTGAATGTCAGCATGATCAACCAAAATAATGGATTGGCTATCTGCAGCGACATATCTTTTTCCGTGAGCCGGTTAAAGAAAGGAAGGGCAAGTGCTACCAATCCAAGCGCCACTAAAAAAGCCAGCCCGGCAATCAGCAGTGATTCGCTGAGGAATTGCCATACAAGCTGTTTTCTGATGGAACCAACGGCTTTGCGTACACCCACTTCCTTCGCGCGTTTTTCAGAACGTGCCGTGCTCAGGTTCATGAAATTAATACAGGCGATAATCAAAACAATGATACCCAGCAAACCAAACATTCTCACATATCTGATGAAGCCACCGGTATTCTTGCCATTTTCAAAATCACTGTACAATCTCCATTTTGCCATTGGGTGAATAAATACTTCTGGTTTGATACTCTTGAGGGTATTTTCATCTGTAAAATGTGCAATTACAACATTCTTAACTTTTGCATTTACAGATTCGTAGGAAGCCTTGGTATTCAACTGCACAAATGCCTGCCATGAATTATTGCCCCAATTGGTTTTGTGGTATTGTTTGATATAAGAATAAATAACTTCCTGCAGGCTCCACGGAACCAGGTAATCAAAACTGAGCGAACTGTTCCTGGGTTGTTTCTGTACTACCGCAGTTACTTTAAGGTTGGTTGCGTTGTCCAGTTTAACCAGCCTGCCTATCGGGTTCTCTGTTCCGAATAATATTTTCGCGGTTTCATCAGTTAATACAATGGAATAGGGTTCGTGCAATGGATTTTTGTCGCCGGCAAGAATATTTAACGAAAACATACTGACCGCATCTTCCCCTATGAAATGTCCGTTTTTGCTAATCTTTTTTTCATTGTATACCAGTGAATGCTCGGATCCCCAATCGCACATAGCCACAGCTTTAAAATCGGGAAACTTTGCTTTAAGTTCTTCTCCAATGGGATAGGGAAGGGCGGTCTGTGATCCACGGTGGCCATCAAAAGTCTGGTGCATCATTACCTGGTAGATCGACGTATAATTTTTGTGATGTTTGTTAGCCGACAATTCATCATGTATCCAAAGACCAATCAGCATCACCACTGCCATGCCTGTTGCCAGCCCAAGGATATTGATGAAAGAATATCCTTTATGTTTCAGGAGATTTCTGCAGGCTACTCTTAAATAGTTCTTTATCACAATTAATGGGTTTTTATTGATAAATCAGGGTATGGCATGGACCCAATGAACAGTAGCGAACCTACCAAGCCAGTGCCACTATTGTTTTGCCCTGTTAACCAATTTCTTAGTGGGAAATCCTCTAGCCGACTGTGCGGATTCGAACAATAACTGTCCGGTTGCGGTCAGATGTACATGCTAGAATTGCTTCTAATAATAACAATATGCATAAAAAAAGGCCGCCTCATGGCAGCCTTGCAATTTGTTTAAATAAAGGGTTGTTAGATCTTTTTTACGTTAACCGCGTTCATTCCTTTCTTACCTTCCTGTAAATCAAATTCAACTTTGTCGCCTTCTGTTACCTGGTCGATAAGACCACTGGCGTGTACAAAGGTTTCCTTGTTGGAATCATCGTGTTTAATAAAACCGAATCCTTTTTCACCATTGAAAAACTTTACGGTTCCTTTTGTTTTTGTGCTCATTGTAAATTGTATTGATAATATAAATTAGTCGGCAAATATAAGGTTGATTTTGCAGATAATCTCAAAAATCGGGTTAAAGGCCCGCCTGCAGGCCAATTCCACACTTTTCCGCCACTAGCCAACGCCAATCAATCCCTCATTTTTCAGGTCCATCATTAACTTTTCATTGATTTGTAGTTTTGCATCTTCAAAGCCATGCGCTGGCCCCCAGGCATTTACCGTAATCTGGTAGCCGTCTGCCTCTAATTTAGAAACGCCTACGCGTAGGGCCGGATCCTGCAATACATGGTTGAATGAATTAAAGCTGCTGGTTATCACCCCTTTAATTTTTTGAAAGTCGATATTGTATTTGAACTTCAGATCAATATCCATCCGCCGCTTACCTTCCCTGCTCAGGTTCAGGATAATCTCATTCGATAGCTTGCTATTGGGTACAATAACTGTTTTATTGTCGAACGTAAGGATAACAGTGTAAAACAATTGGATAGATGTAACCGACCCTTCCTGGCCCTGGGTTATCACATTATCGCCCACTTTATAGGGTTTCAGCAACAATATCAGCACGCCGCTGGCGAAGTTTTGCATAGTGCCCGACAAAGCCAGGCCTACAGCAACCGTTAACCCTGCCACAATTGACGCGAAAACCGTCATTTTTATTCCGACGATTTTCATGATCACCACAAAAACAAAAACCTGCAACGCTACTATTATGAGGTTGGAGAGAAAAGTTTTTATGGTAGGCTCAATATGCGTTTTGTTAAAGATGGTCCTTAACCATTTTTTTATCAGCCTGATCACCAGCATGGCCAGCAGCAGCACTATAATAGCTACAATAATTCTTGGGCCATGCGCTATCAGCCAGCGCAGGCCGCGCTGGTAAAAATTCTCCAGGTAATTCATAGTCTATTCTTTAGTCTTTATGTTTCTCAGTTATCCCGCTGGCTTTGGCTATACATATTATTTTCTTCGTCTTCTTCGCCAATATTTTCATCGTTGTCGTCGAGTTCAGCGCCGGGAACATCTAAATCTTCCCCGTTCCGGTCGCGGCGGATACTTTTTTCATTCAGTAGTTCACCATCATCATCCCTTTCGTCCAGCGCCATCTTGTTAAAATCCCTGGTGTCGTCTGTGGGCTGAGGGCCCGCACTTTTTCTCAGTAGTTTCTTTTCCTGGCGGCTTACATTCGATGCATCGTCATTCGTCGAAGACTCCCTGTCAGTATTTAAATCATCTACAATTCCTGCCCCTTCCTCATCGGCCGAGGAGATGGTGGTGTCCTGCATCTCGCGGAAGGCAGGCACTTTCACATGCTCCTGTCCCGGAATATCTTTCACTTCGGGCATGTCCATGCTGATGTATTGCGGATCCTTGTTTTGTTTCTCCGGTTTATTATCATTATCCACCCCTGGTTTTTTCCCTTTATTTTTTTTCATATTGCATTATTTTATAGTTTATAACGACTGATCAGGTTCAAAAAATTATGCCAGAGACTGATCCATTGTCTGGCAGTGCACCAACCGGCCTGTTGGTTGGGCATAAACACAGTTTTTTATTTGAAGCAGGTTCCTGTATTCGAAAAAATACCGCGGGGAAATAATTCCTCAGGAAAGGGACTGATTAGGCTAATCTGCACTAAATCTTGTGTTAAAGCGCGCAGGCAATGGGCCTGCCTGTTTTTAGTCATTGAAAAAACTAATTTTATACAATTATCCAGAGCGGTTTTTCGTTGTACTGGACTATTTTTTGCCCCTTAATACTTTAACCACCGTTATGAATATTTTCAGGCCCCCTGGTTCAGCTTTTTGGTATTCTTTTAACCGTTACCAATTATTCTTCTTGCCTTGTATTCTCTTCATGTTGGCTAACCTGGACACTCATGCACAGTTGCGTGTTAGCGAAGAAGATGTGGCCAATGCAGATACGTGGGCGAGAAAATACAAGGACGACGATATCCTCTGCACATCCTCCCACCACTATTTTACTTTCGACAAAGGCAAAAATGCATTGAATGACAAAGTGGTCGTGATACAGGAAGATGCAGAGATTGATTTCATGTCGCTCAAAAAATTTGCATCACTCACATATCCCGAATTTTATAATAAGTTCATCGACATTAAAACATTTAAAAAATCGCTGAAGACTGGTTCCAAATACAGTACTTCGAGAATGGCAGCAATGGATCGTTCAGTTACAGGCGACGGTGTTTTTTTTGATGATAGCCGTGTGCAGTATTACCCTATCCGTTTTTCAGAAAAAGGAAGTATGGCCAGGATCACGGTGAAAAAAGAATATGGTGATGGCCGTTACCTGACCCGTTTGTTTTTCAGCGAACCTTACCCGGTAAAAGAACAGGTATATGAGTTTAAAGTACCTGAATGGCTAACAGTAGATTTCAAGCCCATCAATTTTGAAGGCTATACCATCGACCGCCAGCAAAATAAAAAAGGCGGGTATATTGATTATGTTTTTACCATGAAAGATATTCCTGCAGATAAACAGGAGTATAAAAGCATTGGTCACGCGTATACCGCTCCCCATATCATCATCCAGATAAAATCATTCGATGCCAAGGGCGAAACACTGAAAGGATTTGACAAAACCGATGATTTGTACGCCTGGAACAACCGGCTCTACGAAATGGCAGGTAATAAAAAGGAAAGCCTGCAACCTGTTCTCGCAAAAATTACACAGGGTAAAACCACCGATATAGATAAAATAAAAGCCATCTATTACTGGGTGCAGGACAATATCCGGTACATCGCCTATGAAGATGGCTACTCAGGATATATTCCGGCAAGCGCGCAGGACGTATTGTCAAAAAAGTTTGGTGATTGCAAGGGGATGGCGAACCTGCTTACGGAATTGCTGAAAATGGCGGGCTATGATGCCCATTTTACCTGGATAGGCACACGTTCTATTCCATACCAGCAATCGATGCCGGCTTTATGTGTAAACAACCATGCCATTACTACCCTGTATTTCCAGGGTAAAGAATATTTTTTAGATGGAACGGAGAAATATGCCCCGTTCGGGGAAAATGCCTATCGCATACAGGGCAAGGAGGCCATGATTGCAAAGGGAGCCAAATACGATTTAAAAACAGTTCCACTGACTACCGGAAATGAACACAAGATTTTTTCAAAAGCAGATTTTGTTTTGAGTAATGATATATTGTCGGGCAAAATCAAAGTGGTGCTCACCGGCAACGAAAGAAAAGATTTTCACCAGTCGTACCAGGACATGCCCATCAGCGCACAAAAAGATTTTTTAAACGAGTTCCTGGAATTTGGGAATGACAATATGCAGGCAGGTAACATCAGGACAAGTGATTTAAAAAACCGCGAAATACCTGTAACAATTGAGGGCGATGTTGATTTAAGCAATTATGTAAACAGCATTGGCGGCGATAAATACATCAGTATCGATTTCTTCCCCAAAACACTGGAGCGTTATATGCCCGATGAAAAAAGAATGGGCGGATATGATTTCGACGACGTAATGTGTTTTGAAGATGAAATATCGCTGACCATCCCGGCAAACACCCGGTTTGTAGATGTGCCGGAGAAAAAGGAACTCAGCACCGACGGCTATGAATTCAAAGGCGAATACACGGTTACAGGTAATAAAATCACGCTGAAGAAGAAAGTAGTGATTAAAAACAGCATTATCAAAAAAGCAGATTTTGAAAACTGGAAGAAATTCCTGGGCGCTATTAAAGAGTTCAGCCAGTATTTCCTGAGTGTTACCAAAAAATAATAATTGTACATGAAAAGATATTTGCAACACCTGCTGGTATTGGCAGGCATTTTTACAAGCTCCGTTTTTTCCATTGAAGTAAAAGCGCAGGATTTTATTGATGAAGATTTCCTGGAAAATATCGAGACCAATGCAAAATTTGTGCTAACTGAATCGGCCGCTGCCTTTTCTGTTTCCGAAACACCGGCAAAATGGAATGATGAATCGGCTGTGATCATCGGATACAAAAGAAGTATACTGTTCGATAAAAAAAACAGCGGTGGATTTTTCACGGCACGTCAGAAGAACGTGTTCTTTTTTGAGAAAGTAAGGTTTAAAATACAGTTGCATGACCGGAATTCAGTGGACGCTTTCAGCGAAATTTATTTCCGTTATAGCTCAAAGGAAGACGGCTTTCTTGCACGAATCATAAAACCGGGCGGCGAAATATCACCGGTTAATTTAAAGGAAGCGGTGCAACTGGAATCGACTGCTGATATCCCGGAATTTTTTAAAAGTTTTTTTGATCAGACCTCAGGCGCAGAGTCGAGGTATTATAAAGTGGCTATCCCGAACCTGGAACCGGGGGATGTGCTGGAATACGCCGCATATACAAAAAGCAAGCTGGATGTAAGAGGTTCAGGGTTCGTAGAGTTCGATCCCCAGTATGAAATATGCAGCAAGGGTTATCCCGTCATGTATAACGAGATTGATATTGAGACGGATAATAAATCATTTTTTAAATCACTGTCATTAAACGGTGCACCCGAATTTAAAAAGGAGAACGCAGAGGACAAGGATTTTTTTCGCTATGTATTTATCGACAAAGACAGGGGCGTTGAGAAAGATGTGAATTTTGTAAACAGGTTCCTCGTATATCCCATTGTAAAATTCCAGGTTATTTATGCAAATAGTGAAAATGTAAAAGGATTACTAATTGGCGGAAAAGGTGAATTGAAAAATGGATTCAGCAAAGAAGAACTGGCGTTGCGTGCTTATGAAAACTATGCTGCCGCGGGCGCTAACTGGAATGATCCTTCGTCTGCTTATATTTTATATTACACCTGCCAGGATGAATTAAAAAGGCTGGGAGCTAAAGACTGGTCCGACCAGCAATTTATAAAGAGCGCTTATTTTTTGCTAAGAAATAAAGTGGTATTCAGGAGCAATTATCTCAGCGATCGGTATTTCGCTTTTGCATTTTCGCTGTTGCTGACCAGGCACAATATCAAAAATGAACTGGTTATTAGTACTACCAATACCATTGGTAAATTAAAAGATGTTTTGTTTGATGATGAAATACGCTACGCGGTAAAAGTGGGCGACCAGCTTTTCTTTAACTGTACAGACCACTCTTTGCCGGGCGACCTGGTGCAAACCCTGCTGGGCAATGAAGCTTATATTGTTGGTGAACCTGATAAGAAAAAGCATACACAGGATATAAAAGCCTTTACATTGCCAAACGCTACTGAAAAGGATAATAAAGTTGATTATACCATTAACGCTTCCATGAGCACTGATTTTAATAATATAAAGGTGGCAAGGTCCAGTGTTTACACGGGCCTCATGAAGACAAATAGCATCAATTCAACAATGCGGCTCACGACTTATATGCTGGAAGATTATAAATGCTATGGAGGTGTAGCGCCCACTGAAAAGATGAAGGCAAAAGAACAGGATGAATATGAAAGATCGGTTAAGGCCATCAAAGAAGAATATAAAAGAGCCAAACCTGAATATGTGAAAGACGCACTTGAAAAGGAGTTTCAACAAAAAGTTAAATTCACCGATTTCAAGATTACGAGTGATGGTCGTACTGAAAAGAAAAAAGACCTGGTATTAACCGAAGAATTTGAATTGCCCGGCCAGGTACGGAAGGCCGGGAAAAAATACCTGGTGAACCTTACGGGGCTGATAGGCCCCCAACTGCAGGTGAAAAAAGATCAGCGCGAAAGAAAATATGATATCAATGTTGGCTATGCCAGAACAATCAGTTGGGTAATCAATTTTAAAATCCCTGAAGGTTATACTGCCGCAGGCATAGCAGAATTAAACAGTAATGTGGAAAACGAAACAGGTAAATTCAGTTGCGAAGCAAAAGAAGAAGGCGGTGCCGTTGTTTGCAAAATAACCAAGGTTTACAAAGCGGCCACCATCGCAAAAGATAAATGGAAGGATATGCTGGCCTTTATTGATGCGGCGTATAATAATTCCTATAAATATATTTTGCTGAAGCCGAAAGGTTAGTGTGGGTGCTTCATCCACCCAACTTATAAACAAATAAAGAGGCTGTCTCAAAAGTAAAAATGATCTGCCAAAGAACAGGCTAAGTAATTATTAACACTTTGGATTCGAATAAAAATTAGCCGCAGATTCGCAGATTTGTGTTTTAATCTGCGAATCTGCGGCTATTAATTTAAATTAAAGGGGCTGTATCACGCTTTTGAGACAGCCTCTTTATTAGCACAGGTTGCGCTAACGCTAACTCATATAACTTTCCATTGGCTCACAGGTGCAAACCAGGTTGCGATCGCCAAATGTATTATTAATCCTGGCAACACTGGGCCAGAACTTATTTTTCACTACATAAGCCAGTGGGAAAGCGGCTTCTTCTCTGGAATAGGGATGATTCCATTCTGTACTGCAGACAGTCCATTGGGTATGCGGTGCGTTTTTCAATGGGTTATTTGTCTTATCTGCTTTACCGCTTTCAATGGCTTTTATTTCCTCATGAATACTGATCATGGCGTCACAGAACCGATCCAGCTCTGCCTTGTCTTCGCTCTCTGTTGGTTCAATCATGATGGTGCCCGGAACCGGGAAACTCATGGTAGGTGCATGAAAGCCATAATCTATCAAACGTTTGGCTACATCTTCTGCTTCGATCCCGGCACTTGTTTTAAACGGACGCAGATCAACAATGAATTCATGTGCACAGGTTCCATTTTTGCCAAGGTATAAAATGGGATAATATTTTTGTAACCTGGCGCGCATATAATTGGCATTGAGGATAGCGTATTCCGTAGAGCGTTTCATGCCTTCCGCGCCCAGCAATTTTATATAGGCATAACTGATCAGCAATATGGAAGCAGATCCATAAGTGGCCGCTGATACGGCACCATGCGATTTAATGGATGCGCCTTCCTGTTCTGTGATATGGCCGGGCAGGTAGGGTTTCAATTTGTCGTTTACGCAAATAGGTCCCATGCCGGGTCCGCCGCCGCCATGCGGAATAGCAAATGTTTTATGAAGGTTCAGGTGACAAACATCGGCGCCAATCATACCGGGGGAAGTGAGACCAACCTGCGCATTCATATTGGCACCGTCCATATACACCAATCCACCATTGGCATGAACGATGTGACAGATATCAATAATGCTTTCTTCAAAAACACCGTGCGTAGAAGGGTAGGTCACCATCAATGCAGAAAGACTGTCTTTATATTGTTCGGCCTTTGCTTTTAAATCGCTTACATCAATATGACCGTCTTCATCACTTTTCACTACTACTACTTTCATGCCCGCCATTACGGCGCTGGCCGGGTTGGTGCCATGCGCGGAGATAGGTATCAGTACAACATTCCGATGAGCATTTCCTTTGTCTGCGTGATAGGAACGTATCGCCAGCAATCCTGCATATTCACCCTGTGCGCCGCTATTGGGCTGCAGGCTGCAGGCAGTAAAACCGGTGATTTCGCATAAATAACTGCTGAGTTCATCAACAATTTGTTTGTAACCCAGGGCCTGGTTGGCCGGAACAAATGGGTGCAGTGCGCCGAATGCGGGCCAGCTCACCGGTATCAGTTCAGTGGCGGCATTCAGTTTCATGGTACAACTGCCCAATGAAATCATGGAAGTATTTAAGGAGAGATCTTTATTTTCCAGGAATTTGATATACCGCATCATCTGGCTCTCGCTGTGATGGGTATTAAAAACAGCTTGTGAAAGAAAACCACTGTCTCTTTTTAATGCGGCAGGAATGTTTTCATAGACATCGTCACTATTAAAGCTGATGGATGTGACAGATTCAGCATTGGCTTCTGCAAAAACGGAAACAACCTGCAGCAGATCTTTTTGCATAGTGGTTTCATCGACGCTGATGCCGATGTGATTATTATCAAAATAGCGGAAATTGATTTCATGGCGTTCTGCTATTCCCTTGATTGCGGCGGCATCCTGCACCTTTATTTTCAGTGTGTCGAAAAATGCAGCATTCTCATTGATATAACCGAGTTCTTTTAATTGATCTGCCAGAGTAGCTGCCAGTAACGATACGCGCTCAGCAATTTTTTTCAATCCGTCCGGTCCGTGAAATACCGCGTACATAGCCGCCATATTGGCCAGCAGGGCCTGCGCGGTGCAGATATTGGAAGTGGCTTTTTCCCTTTTTATATGTTGCTCACGTGTCTGAAGCGCCATGCGCAATGCACGGTTACCCTTTGCATCGATACTTACGCCAATCAGCCGGCCGGGAATGGATCTTTTAAAATCATCTTTGGTAGCAAAAAATGCAGCATG
>Ga0068863_100004689_pt1 | contig 13469 bp, 11 predicted proteins | sample KBSSwiS62_FD_66596 | JGI IMG/M metagenome (GOLD analysis project Ga0068863, IMG submission 66596) | Switchgrass rhizosphere microbial communities from Kellogg Biological Station, Michigan, USA - KBS Switchgrass S6-2 | ecosystem: Host-associated > Plants > Roots > Rhizosphere > Soil ...
CCGCAGTGGCTGATCGCATTGATCGCGTTGGCGCTCGTAGTGGGCGTGAACCTCATTTCGGTTACCCTGTTCGGCGAGCTCGAGTTCTGGGCCGCAGCGATCAAAGTCCTTGCACTGCTGACATTCCTGGTCGCGGGCACCATCTTTCTTGCGGGCCGCTACCACATTCAGGGGCAGTCGACCGGTTTCAGCGTGATCGCCAGCAACGGCGGGATCTTCCCCAACGGCACCTTCCCGTTGGTGATCGTCATGTCTGGTGTCGTATTTGCCTATGCCGCAGTCGAACTCGTGGGAACGGCGGCCGGTGAGACTGCCCATCCGCACAAGATCATGCCGCGCGCGATCAATTCGGTGATCGCACGTATTGCCGTCTTCTACGTCGGTTCACTGTTCTTGCTGGCGCTCCTGCTGCCGTACAGCACCTACAAGGCCGGCGAGAGTCCGTTCGTCACGTTCTTCTCCAAGATCGGAGTCGATGGCGCGGGCACGATCATGAACATCGTCGTCTTGACCGCCGCGTTCTCCAGCCTGAACGCCGGGCTGTACTCGACGGGGCGGATCCTGCGGTCGATGGCGATGAACGGCAGCGCACCGAAGTTCACGGCGCGGATGTCCAGCCGCGGTGTGCCGTATGGCGGAATCTTCCTGACCGCGGTCGTCGGGCTGTTCGGCGTGATTCTCAACCTTCTAGTGCCCGGCCAGGCGTTCGAGATCGTGCTCAACATCGCGGCCCTCGGCATCATCGCGTCTTGGGGCACGATCGTCCTCTGCCAGATTCAGCTTTACCGCTGGGCGAAGAAGGGCATCCTCGAGCGGCCGTCGTTCCGGCTGTGGGGTTCGCCCTACACCGGCTACCTCACGTTGGCGTTCTTGCTCGGGGTCGTCGTCCTGATGGCATGCGACCCGCCCATCGGAACCTGGACCGTTGCCACGCTGGTAATCATCATTCCGGCGCTGATCGTCGGCTGGTTCGTGGTCCGCGGGCGGGTGTTGGAGGTCGCCAGGGAACGCCAGGGATACACCGGCGAATTCCCGGTCGTCGCCAATCGGCCGCTGCCACCAGAGAAGGACTGAACTCACCCATTTCGCGCCCGCCGCGGAAACGGTGACGGCGCATTGGTGCAGTTGATCAACCGGGCTGTGGTCCTTCGAGGGTAAGCACGCCGGATCTCGGGACCCTTCGAACACGGCGGCCGACCCGCACGCAGCCGTTCGTTTGGTCCGCGACGGCGGCGGGTAAACCGCGGTGCAGACAGTGCACAGGCGTCGCACAGCATTGGGCTGGCCGCTCTCGGGAGTGACGGGAACTGGAAGCGTGGCAAAGGAATCCGACTCCGACGGCGAAGCGGAGGCGCGCCAGCAGCTGGCGGTGAGGGCAATGCGGTCGGAGTCGGATTCGGGACCTGCACTGCGTGGTCTGCGAATTTTCTTATGACAGAGCGGGTGGGGACGGTGGGATTCGAACCCACAAATGTCAGGCGTTTTAAGCGCCCCGCCGATGCCAATTAGGCTACGTCCCCTCTACGCAGCCGAGTCTATCGTGGAGGCAGATCTCTTGTTCCTGCCTCTAAAGGTCGGCGTGAGTGAGTGGCAATTGGGGCACAACAGTCGAAGGTTTTGCAACGCGTTGTTTTTGTGGTTCCCGTCGATGTGGTCCAGCTCCAGAGGGATCTGATGGCCCGTCCACATGTCCAGCTTGCAGCAAGAGCACCTCCGCTCGAGGACGCCTTCGTTGATAAGGCGCCGGCGCAACCGATCGGACTGGATTGGATATTCGTTGGAGAGGTAGTCCTCGATCGGTCGAACACGGTGAGCGACCGTCGCGCCTCTTGACCAAGCCTGCCCGGCGAAGTGAGAAGTATCGAGATCGAGTCGCTCAATGGCTCGGTGCAGCACGCGGTAGTTCCCGCCCTCTGGCACGACACCTAACAACCTGAGTGCGCCAGCAATGGAATGAGAGCGCCTGACCGCCGCGCGATACTGCTCATCGCTGATCTTGTAACGCCCCAGCCGATTTGGTTCTGGGACAGAGGCCAGGAACGCCTCGGCCTCAACGGCATTTCTAAACCGTCGTCTGAGACGCTTCCTCTTTCCGTTGACGTAGACTGCTACGCGAACTTCATACCGAATCCCCCCGTTCGAGAGGACGACACGAACGGGCCTGCGTTCGAACTTCCTACTCATCTGCCGCCGCCTCGTTCACACGCCTTAAAGCACTTTGGTTGTCTCCCACAAGACCGGAAGATAATCCAGTGCTCCGACATCCGGTTCAATGCCGCGCATGTCTGTCAATGGGCCGTGGCGAGTCCACCCAAACTCAGCCAGCTGACGCAAACGGCCTCAAGGGCGATCTTAAAATCCGCACAGTGTCGGTTCGAATCCGACTGGGGGCACCATTGGCCGCGGTTCAGCTGCTGTTTTGGTGGATCGGCCATGCGGGCAGGGGACCAGTCGTCGGCAGCAGACTTGGCTGTGGATGAGCACGCTGATTTGCGACGTCACCCCGGTCCCGATGTGCCCGTGGCACGCCGAACGCTGACGGAGCAAGCGGCGTGCGGGTTCAACGGTGACGGCGGGGTCGCGGCGGCACGCTCGGTACGGCAAACGTTTTCCGTCTAGCACCGGTGCCCCAGGCCTGCTTCGACGCGACGCCTACCAGCTAGGTGTGCTACTTCTAGAAGTTGTGGACGAGCCCACTCCTGCCGTGACTTGGCGCGGCACCGCCGTGAGCAGGCGTTCCCTTCTCGTCGGCATCGGCGCGGTCACCGCATTCCTGGCCGTCGACCTCGGCGCCGTCGCGTACGCCAACAACTGGATCGGCGACAGGTTCAGCCGGCAGGCGATCATCGACCGGTTCCAGGCGATCTTTGGCGTGCACCCCGGTTTCCGGCGCAACCACGCGAAGGGCGTAGCGGTGTCGGGCCGCTTCGACAGCAACGGTAGCGGACACGAATTGTCCAGTGCCGCGGTTCTTGCCGCGGGCACGTCGCCCGTCGTGGGGAGATTCTCACTCGGCGGGGGTAACCCGACCGTGCCGGACGATCCGGGTGTGGTGCGCGGCTTGGGGCTGGCGATCGGGTTCGCCGGCCGGGAGCAGTGGCGGACGGCGATGATCAACGCGCCGGTCTTCCCAGTGAACTCGGCAGAGGCGTTCTGCGACCAGCTGCTGGCGAGCAAGCCGGATCCTGCGACCGGCAAGCCCAACCCTGACGCCATGTCCGCGTTCTTCGCGAAGTATCCGGCCAGCGCCGCAGCCACCAAGCTGATCAAGGCAGATCCGCCGACTCCGGGCTTCGCCGACAGCACTTTCCACGGCCTCAACACGTTTCTGTTCGTCTCGGACGCGGGCACACACACCCCGGTGCGGTGGGTCTTCGTGCCCCGTCAAAAGGCGCTTCCCGCGTCGGGCAAGGGCGGTGACGTCCTCTTCGACGCGCTGGTGCGGCAACTAAAGACCGGTCCCCTTAGTTGGGACTTGCACCTCATCGTGGGTACGGAGAAGGACCCCATCGACCCGACGCTGCCGTGGCCTGCCGACCGCCGCGTCGTCAACGCGGGCACGCTGACGCTGACGACCGTCGAGACCGAAGCTGCGGGCAACGCCCGCGACGTCAACTTCGACCCACTCGCGCTGCCCAATGGCATCGTGCCGTCCGATGATCCGATCCTGGGTGCGCGATCGGCGGTCTACGCATCGTCGTACCGGCTGCGCACGGAGGAACCCAAGTCGCCGTCCGCCGTCCAGGTCGACAAGGTGGCACCGTGACCGGCCCGCAGCGGTTCCCGGTCCGCTCGCGAATCCTGCACTGGCTCACCGCCGTTCTGGTGTTCGGTGGCTTGCTCATCGGCTTCACGATGGTCAACGCGCTCGGCTCCTACGGGGCATTGGTCGCCGTCCACATGACGATTGGCGTGACCATCCTGGTCGTGACCGTCGTGCGACTGGTCAACAGACTCCGGTCCCATCCACCAAACTGGCCGCCGACGGTCGGGAGGCTCGAAGGCAAGATCGTCAACCTGTCCGAGCGGGCGATGTACGGGCTCCTGCTCGCCCAGCCGCTGGTGGGGTGGGCGATGGTCTCGGCGGCGGGTCGGCCGCCGGTACTCGTCGGGAACCTTCACCTGCCGCGGATTGCGCCATTCAATGCCGACCTGTATTCGATACTGCGCCAAACACATTCGGTGTTCGCCTTTCTCCTCGTGGCCGTCATCGGCGCGCACGTGAGCGCCATCCTGCTGCACACACTGACACTGCATGACGGGATGCTGTCGCGGATGACGTTCGGGAGATCGGTCAAACCGGTAGTAGCGGAGTCGGATTCCGCCTGATCCGCCGCCGATCCATCACGGCACAGTCGTGGGCATTCTCAAAGTCTGCCCCTGCTGCGTGGACGCTGTACGGACGGGCTGACTCCCGACAGCAGATCGGCGAGCTGTGACACCGGGATCTGGTCGAGATTTTGTACCGCGGAAGCGATTTCGGCTCGGTGCTGATAGTCGGCGAAGGGTTCACCGAGCCACTCGAATTTCTCGACGACTCGGTCCCACGACATCGGTCGGGTTGGCGAGCCTTCGAAGTCCGATTGCTCTCGGGAGAACGTGCGGCCACCGGTGGTGAGGACGTGCACGCGCGTGGAGGTGCGCTCCGGATAGGCCGCCGTCAGGTCTGATGCAGGTTTGACGACGACGCGCGCAAGCAGGCGCTGGACGTCCGGGCGCGTGATTCGGTCGCTTTCGAGTTGCTCGGGTCCAACTTGTCCGTCCAGCAGCGCAACCGCGGTGAGGTACTTGAGGTTGTAGTCGGCCTGCTCCTTGGTGGTCGGAAGGTCCTTGCCGCCGTAGCTACCGCCGCCGGCGAAGTCGTAGGCGCCTTGGAACACTTCGACGGTCACGGAGTCAACCTCGCCGCCGGTGAGTTGGTGCTCGCTGCGCAGAGCCAGCGTCGCGTCGATCACGGCCTGCCCATGGATCAGCGAGCAGTATTGCTTGAGGTAGGTGCACTCGACGATGTTTAGCGAGGTGTCCTCGGTGTGCATGTCGATGCGCTGGTCGAATAGCTGCTCGAGGCCATTCGGGCCGTCGAACAGTGCTCGTGGGCCCGTGATCCCGCGGCCGGCGAGCAGAGTTATGTACACCGCGCGCATCCCGGTGATTGCGGGTGAAATTCCCTTCCAATTGGAGACGGGCTCGGCGTGTACGGCCGCGAGCGACAGGTTGTCGACCGTCGCGGCTGCAATCGCGGCCGCGGTCTGAGAGGCGTCCAAGCCGAACAACTTCGCACAGCCCGCCGATGCCGACATGGCCAATTGCAGGGCGTGGTTGAAACCACGGGCCATCACGGGTACCTGCGCGCTGAATCTGCACTGCACCTCATACGCGATTGCGAGGGCAAGCAAGAAGTCTGACCCGTCGGCCCCCACGTGCTCCGCAGCCGCCAGGATTGCGCCGAAGTTGTCTGCGGGGTGGCAGAGCCCTCCAGGCGTCAGGAAGGTGTCCAGCAGGTCCGGATACCGGACCAGCACGGCGTTGTAGAACGCCGCCTGGTCGACGGAGGCTGGGCCACCGCCGGTCAGCGACGCCGTTGGACGACTGCTGAATTGCATCACGTGTGCGCGAACCGGCGTGATCAAGTCACCGTCCAACGCGCCCACGGCGCAGGCGACGGTGTCCAGCACGTTTCGCTTGAGCATCTGCAGTGCTGCAGGCTCGATGTCGGCAAGGCTTGCGTCCACTACCCATTGCGCGACTTCGTCGACGACGTTCGTGTGTTCCATGTGTTCGACCCTTCTGTTTCGATTTGCCACCAAGCCTCGTCAGTGGCGAACGTGATGTCCACGACGTATCGGCTACGTGTGGTAAGCCAGTCCTCCTACGCGGATTGTGCTGAATCCCGTTCGGATGCAGCACGATTTGCCCGTTTGGATCGAAGCAGGGAACCGGACGATCTAGGTCGGCGAGGCGGCTAGTCCGACGACTCGTCGCGGCCGGGCACAGATGCGTCGAACGCGTTCAACGTCACCGCGACCATTGCGAAGCAACCCACGAGGAAAACGATTTCCGCAACGCCAGAATCACCAAATCGCGTCTGAGCGGCCCGATAGGTGCTGTCTGGCAGTGCTCCTCCCCGGATGAGAGCCGAAGCCGTGTCATAAGCGACTCCCTCGTCGTCCGTGAGATCAGGCGGTCGCTCGCCGGCGACGATGGTGGCGATCTTGTGCTCGGGCAAGCCGGCGCGTCGAGCGAAGTACTCGTGGCCGAATATCTCGTAGCGCGCGCCGAATCGTGCCGCCGTGACCAGGATGACCAGCTGGTGCAGGCCATCGGGCAACGTGGAATTAGTCCACAGTGACCTGTTCAATGCCCATGCGGCCGAACCGAATTGAGGGTGATGTAGCCACCCGTTGAACGGCCCGATCAATGCTCCGTCTCGGCGCCAAGGGGGCGAACGTCGATACCTGGCTACAGACGTGGACGGTCTTCTACTGGGCGTGGTGGCTGTCCTGGACACCCTTCGTCGGCATGTTCATCGCCCGGATTTCCCGCGGCCGCACCATCCGTCAGTTCGTCACCGGCGTGCTACTGGTACCGAGTCTGGTGTTGGTGTGGTTCGCGATCCTCGGCGGCGCCGCGTTGCACGCGCAGACCACGGGCACCGACGTCTACGGCGACGGCAACAGTCAGTCGCAGTTGTTCACGCTGCTCGAGACCTTTCCGTTCACCACTGCCGCCAGCGTCTTGGTGATGGTGTTGGTGGCGATCTTCTTCGTATCCGGCGCCGACGCCGCATCGATCGTCATGGGATCGCTCTCCGAGCGCGGCACCATCGAGCCGTCGAAGAAGACAGTGGTGTTCTGGGGCGCGGCGACCGGCGCGGTGGCGGCCGTCATGCTGCTGGCGGGCGGCTCCGACGCGTTGTCGGGACTACAGTCGCTGACGATCATCGCGGCGTTGCCATTCGTCTTGGTGATGGTCGGTCTGGCCGTCGCGCTGGTCAAGGACCTTCGACGAGATCCCATGATGGTCCGAAAGCGCTATGCTCCAGACGCAATCGACGACGCGGTGATCGCCGGAGTATGCGAGCACGGCGACGACTTCGTGATCGCGGTGGAGCGGGATCCCGACGCCACCTGAAGTCGGAACCCGCTCAGTTGGTGGCCAATGGGCGCAGTGCCGAATCGGCGAACAGTCGACCGATCAGCAGATGCGTCGCCGCGTCGGGGTGTAGTTGGTCGGGCAGTGGAAGGAGGCCCGTCGAGCTACTCGCGGAGGCCGGGACGGGCTTCACTGATCGCGGACCGCGCAGCCGCGGGATCAGCTGACTGCGGACGCCGGAGTCGCCCGATGGCCAGGCCGGCCAGCAATCCACCACTGGCGGCGACGAGCTGGCCCAGCCGCACTCGCAGGCTCCTCCGCACCCCTCCGCCGGAGCAAGCACGGCATCGTCCACAATTGCGGGGAGCTCACGGGTTGTCATCGATTCACCGGTGTGTCCTGGGTGTGGTTGCAGGATGGCTCATTTCGCCCTCCTCGTCGCGCTCATCGTTGGTGACCCTTCGGCCAACATGATCGTGATGCCGCGAACCTGCGATGTTAAACCCGGCCGCTGCGGTGACCAGGATGCTCCTCGCCGAGCGTGGCCCGAATGATGGGGCGTCCGTCAGCGCCGCGGTCGATGAGGCCGAGTTCCTCGAACGCATCTAGCCACCCCGGCATAGGCCACCAGCCCCATCGGCGGTGGAAGACATCGGCGTTGCGCACGATGTCGCGCAGATGCTCGACCGGCGGATCGGACACCGGGTGGTATTGATGGAACGCATGGGCTCCGCCGACCCACCGCATGGGAACTTCTGCGGCCAAAGCGCTTTGGGCGAAGTCGGTGTCCTCAGCGCCGTAACCCACGTAGTCGGTGCAGAAGCCTCCGATTCGTCGCCACGTTGCCGCCGAAAGAGCGAAGGACAGCGACCAGAACAAGTCGTAATCCGTACCGTCGACGATCAGGCCGGGTGCCGGCGCGGGACGGTCGGGATGCGGATCCACCAGCGGAGCAAGGTCGCTTGGGTAGCCGTGCTCGCCAGGCGGTGGTAAATAAGTGACCGGGCCGCACAGCAATGCGTCGCCATGCTCGCCTCGGGTCGCCGCGCCGACGTAGTGCGTCAGCATCGCGGGTGCGGGAATGCAGTCCACGTCGAGGAAGACGAGCAGTTCGGCTCCCAAGTCGAGCGCGAACTCTGCGCCCGTATTGCGTGCCTCGGCGATCGGCAGCGCGTCGACGTTCGCTGCCTCGCAGTGCACGACCCGGGTCGCGTCGCCCCCAACTGCAGCCACGTCGCAGACGTCGTCGGATATGGCGACCACCACGTGTAGGTCCGGGTGTCGGGTGCCGTCACGCAACCCACACAACTGGCGGCGCAAGTGATCGGCGCGCCCGTGGACCGGGGTGATCACGGCCGTCCTCATGTCGTCAAGGTGTTCGCGCACCGGTCGGCGGCGTGCTCGATGGCTCGGGCGGCGCGCCAGCACGCACCCGACGTCTGCCAGCCACCCCACCTCGCGGGGTCAAGCGAACGGGCGCGAGAAATGAGGTCGGGCCATGCAGACGGGCTCGGCCAATCCCGGACAACGACGGCAAGGCGATGTCGGTCCAGCACATCGGCGGTGGCTTTCTGCTCCCCGAAGGGACGTTGCTGAGCGAGCACGACGGCGGGGCGCCGCGCAGCCGCGACGTCGGCGATGCAGCCTTGGCCGCCGTGGGTGACCACCACGTCGGCCGCGCAAATGTCGGACCACGGGTCCGGCACCGCCGGGCCGCCGTTCAAACCCAGTGTCGCCCACACGAAGTCAGGGCACCTGGCAGCGACCGCATCGACGGTGCGCTGGTCGAATTCTGATCCGCCCGCGCCCCCGAGCACCAATAGGCGTGGGAGGGCGGTATTGACACGGTCCGGTGGCGGTGCGGGTCTGTCCTCGAACCGACTAATTCCGCCGACATAGGTGGTCTTTGCCGCGTGCGGGCGCAGCCAACCGGGCTCGTACAGGTCGCGCGGCCACGCGGCCACGACGTGGTCGGCTAGTTGGTGCACCAAAACGTGCGGTGCATCGGTGCGCTCGCCAGGCACGGCCATCACGATTACCGGCACACCCAGGAGTCGCACGAAGAGCGCCACTTCCACCGACACGTCGACGACGATCGCCGCCGGGCGGGTCTGCTCGACCCACCGGGCGATCGACGTCAGCCGCGCGGCTAACCCTTCGTCGTGATGCGGAACCCAATGCAGCGCACCGTGGGCCGACGGATCGGGGACTCGCGCTCCCTCGTCGTCCCTCGGCAGCGTCAGGACGTCGGCGAACGGGTGTGGGCTCCCCACGTCAAGCGACGTCATGGCGGTTACTGGGCTGCGCATTCGGGTGCAGATGGCGGCGGCCCTGATGAGGTGCCCGACCCCGTGGTGGTGAATGTAGTAGCCGATCATATTGGGTTCCGCTCGGTTCTTTCGTCATGTGTTGATAGAGCGTGAGATACGCCGTGACCATGGCTTGCGATGAACAGCGTTCGACCGCGTGACGATGTACGTCGGCGCGTCGCAGCGCCGTAGCCATTGATATCTCGGTGGCCATCGCCGCGACGTCGCCGGGTGGCACCAGCCGACCGCCACGGTGGCCGACGATTTCGGGGATGCCGCCCCGCGCGAAGGCCACCACTGGTGTGCCACACGACATGGCCTCGGCCACGACCAGTCCGTACGGTTCATCCCACACCGGAGTCACGAGGGCTGCCGCCGAAGCGCCAACCAGTTGGGCCAGTTCGTCGTGGTCGAGGTGCCCGACGTAGCACACGTCGGCGCCAAGAGCCGGTGCCACGCGGTCGTCGAAGTAGTCGACGTCGCTCACGGGTCCGGCTAGCACCAGCGGCCTGCCCGCCCTTCGGGCGGCTGCGATGGCCAGGTGGGGGGCCTTCTCCGGGGTGATGCGCCCGAACCAGACCAGGCCCTCGCCGCCCGGCCCAAGTGGCCATCTCCGGGTATCCACCCCGTTGGGGACCACCGTGATGTGGGGTACGACGTTTTGCCATGCGTTCGCCGTGTGCTGGCTCACGGCGGCGAGTCGGGTGCCTGCGCCGCCGGTCACCGTGAGGGCCGATTCCAGCCACGGCGTGGGTGGGGTGTGCACCGTGGTCAGCATTGGCGTGCTCACCAGAGGTGCCATCGCAATCGGGAGGTAGTGCAGGCTGTGGTTGTGGATCACGTCGAATCCGCTGCTGCCGTCGGCCAATTCCATCATCAGGCTGAGGTAGGCGTGGTGGTCGATCATGTGCGCGATCGGCGGCATTGACGAATCCATTTGCGCGGCAGTCGAAAGCGTCAGTTCGCGCACCGTGAGCGCGGTGCAGTCCAGCGCGGGGTCCGAACCGGAGCCCGCGAACAGCGAAACGTGGTGCCCCAGCCGGGTGAGGTCGCGTGCCAAGTGCCACACGTGGGCCTCCAGGCCGCCGGCGAACGGTTGGCGCAGGGGAAATCGGTTGGACGCGATGAGCGCGACCCGCAGGGGTCGGTTCATGCCAACGCCGCCTCGTAGAGGGCGCGGTGCGCCTGTGCCAGGCGGATGCGTTCGGCGCGCCGCTGACCCCAGCTGGCACGGGGTGCTCCACGGCCGGCGGCCCACTGCTCGTACGCGGCACGCACGGCCCGGTGCAAGGACTCGGGATCGAAGGATTCCTCGGTTAAGTCGTATACCCCGCATGGACGCTGCTCGGCGTAGAAGCCGCAGCTCGGCGCGATGACCGCTGTTCCGAGATCGAAGCAGGCTTCCAGCCACCCGGAGTGGGTGCCAAACCGGTAGGGCAGCACCGACACCGAAACGTCGGACAGGTAGTCCCACAACTCGTCGTCGGTGAAGTAGGGATGTATCCGCACGTCGACGTGGTCGTGCGCGGCGTAGTTACGTAGCGCCGCCCCCAGATCTGGTGCGTACCAATGGTTGCCGGGCTCATAGACCTCGTCGTGTACGTCGAGGCGCAGCACGGCCTCTGGAAGTTCGCCGACCACGGGGATCAGGGCGTCCAGGACCTTCAGCGGGTCCATGTTTGCGCGGATGCTCTTGGCGTGCACGGCCACCACGAAGCGTTCGCTGGCCGGTCGGGCCCGTTCGATGCGGCCGCTGTCCAGCACGTGGGGGTGGGGGAGGACGAGCGCGTCGCGTCCCCACTTCTTGGAGATCTCGTGCGCCGCCCCCGGCGTCAGCGTGACGAGGGAGTGTGCGGCCGCAATCAGCACGTCCTGTTGTTCGTCGTGGGCGGCGCGGTCGGGATGGTGAGGATTGCGTAGGTCGTGCACCGTGTAGATCAGCGGCTTGTCGTGCATCTTCAGCTCGTGCAGGACTGCGTCCAGCACCTCCGGGACGACTGCGTCAAAGCCGAAGTGCACGTGGAACACGTCGAACCGACGGTGATTGGCGGTGACCCAACCCGGCTCGAGCATCAACGGAGGCCACCATCCGCCGGGCACCGTGCGCCCGTCGGCGGGCGCGGGATCGGGCAGCCGCCGAACGGGGTCCAGCGCGCCGGGATGGGCAAGGTGACGCACGTAGACGTGCGATGCCGGGACCGAGGCGACTCGCATCAGAACTCCCTAGGATAAGGCGTCTGACGTGGGCTCGCCTCATGAGTCGCGGCTCAGGACCGCGCGCCGCGGGCTAGCCGCGGAGGCGAGTCCCCGCAGCTGCTGGAGGAACTTTCGGCTGAGGTACCCCGCATTGCGGCGGCGAAAACCTGGGACGTGCGTACAGGAATACGGCGGCACGAGCCGAGGGCGATGATGAACCAGTCCAGCGCGGCGACCTGCCGGCATTCCTCGCTCACTCGGCATAAGGGCGCAGAGCCGAATCGGCGAACCGTTGACCGATGAGCAGATGCGTCGCCGCGTCTGGGTGTAGTTGGTCGGGCAGTGGAAGGCGCGCAGCATCCTCCGGGCCGTACAACGCAAGCCCGTCGACGTAGGAGATGTGCGAGTCGGCCCGCTGTCTCTGCGAGACGATCGCGGCCAACTGACTACGGATGTAGGTGAGCGTGAGACGCCCCAACCCGCCCGGCCGCGCCGCGTCGTCGGGGTCGCCCGTCGCGATGAAGCGCAGCTCGCCGTTGGCGAGCGCGTCGACATCGAAAGCGCCTGGGCCCGGCGTGGTTTCGTGGATGGGACAGTACAGCGGGCTCACGACGACCAGTGGAATGTCCGGATGGCCGTCACGGATGGTGTCCAGGAAGCCGTGCACGGCAGGCCCGAAGGCGCGCTGGCGCAACAGGTCCGCGTTCACGAGGTTGATGCCGAGTTTGACGCTGACGACGTCGGCGGGTTGGTCGCGGATCGCGCGGGCGGTGAACGGGTCTAGCAGTGCGCTGCCCGAGAGGCCGAGGTTGACGAGGTCCAGCCCTGCCCGTGCCGCCGCGACCGCAGGCCAGGTCGTGCTCGGGCTCGCCGCATTCGAGCCCTGGCTGATCGAACTGCCGTGATGGACCCAGCGTTTCCGGTCGTCCTGCACGACGCCGACGGGTGCGTCGGTGCGCAACGCCACCAGAAGCGTGCGCTCGTGGTGCGGAAGCCAGAGTTCGACGTCCTTGTCTTCGGCAGACAGTCCGTCGAACCTGACCGTCGCGACCGGACCGGTCTCGACGGCGGACTCGCCCGTGGCCGGGTCGACGCGCACCACGTCGCCGCCACTGGTCGTCGCCTGACGGGCAAGCTGGCCGTCGACGATCAGATCGACTGTTCCCGAGGGTCTTTCGGGAACTCCGATCAGAACCATCCGCGTGCGCACGACGTCGAGTTCGATCACCGTCGCCGTCGTTCGGAAGACGAATCGGACCCCGGACGGCTGCGATTGGGCGCCGAGCAGTTGTGGATCGTCGCATTGCTCGCGGGCGCGCCGCGGGAGTCGATGTGGCAACCACCCTCGGTCGGTGCTCTCTAGCTCGGCGAAACCGTGCAGCAACCCGGCGTCGATCTGGTGGTGGATCAGGATGGCACCCCCACGATTCGCTCGTTCCTCCTCGGCCGTGCGCCGACGGTTCGCGCGGCGCACCGCCCAGTACACCACCAGAGCGACGCCGAGCAGCGGGTAGCCCATACCGATCCGTGTCACCGCCGACCGCACCGACCACGACCCCGATGGTGCAGCGGCGTCCCCGTTTGACCACGTGCACTCCGGGCGATACCAGTCTGGCCATGGCCGCGCAGTGGTCGAGTGTCGAGGTCGACCCGGTGCAACTGACGAAGGGTCGGCGGCGCGGGAACGCCTAACCGTCGCATTGGAGTAGCCGCTCGTCATCGCCGCACTCGCGATCGTCTCGCCGTGATGCGGAAGGTGCCGAAACGACGAAGACCCTAGCGCCGGTCGGGCGGCGCTAGGGTCCTTGACTCGTTACGGTGTCAGTTGTTGCCGGTGGTGATCCTCAGGCCACCCTGCTGGAACAGGGAGCC
>Ga0068863_100004695_pt1 | contig 13464 bp, 7 predicted proteins | sample KBSSwiS62_FD_66596 | JGI IMG/M metagenome (GOLD analysis project Ga0068863, IMG submission 66596) | Switchgrass rhizosphere microbial communities from Kellogg Biological Station, Michigan, USA - KBS Switchgrass S6-2 | ecosystem: Host-associated > Plants > Roots > Rhizosphere > Soil ...
ACCAGTTGTTGAGGGCGGTGACGTAGAAGGTGCCGCTCGGATCCTGGAGGAGGATGGCCTGGGTGTTGATGACGCGCTGGTAGTTGGTGCCGCTGAGGGGCTGGAGGACGGGGTCGCCGTCGACGAGGATGAGCATGGACTGCTGGTTGCTGTAGATGATCTTGGGGACGGGGTTCTTCACGGGGACGGCGGCGGTCTTTTTGATGGCGCCGGAGATTTCGACGTTGGCCTGGACCTGGGCGAGCGGGAGGTGGACCGGGGCGGCGGGGATCTTGGCGCGGAGGGCGGCGAGGATTTGGTCGGCGTCCTTGGGAGCGGTGGGGAAGTTGGCCTTGGTGACCTGGAGGTTGTTGAGGGTGACGATGCCCTGCTCCTTGTCGATGTTGGCCTGGGCGGTGATCCAGACGACGCCGAAGGTGGGGGCCTGCGCGCCGGTCTTGGTGACGGAGACGGCCATGCGGGCGGTGAAGCTGACGCCGTCCCACTTTTCGACGTCGGGCTGGTAGAGGGTGATGGATGCGCTGTCGGCCTGGATGGTCTTGGGCCAGATGAGGGCGGGAGGGATGGGGGCGGCGTCTGCGGGAGGCGCACTTTCCGTGGGGGCGGTCTGGGCCCAGGTGTTGGCGAGGAAAGTGAGGCCGCTGATGGTGAAAGCGACGAGCGCGGTGCGGACGGTTTGGGGAAGGCGGGTGTGGAGGAAGGTGAGCATACAGTTGGTCCAGGGTTAAGGCCGCGACGGGTGCGGAGGGGTAAGGGGGAGCGTAAGACAAACCGGAGGAAAAACCAGCGAGATCGGCCATGTATTAGGACTGAAGAGATGCCTCTCTTCTTTCCCCACGTTCCCCTCTCACTTCAGTGTCAATAGTGAGGACTGACCCCTTTACTTTACCTTTACAAGGTCAAGTCGCGCTAAGCCCCCGTTGGCATTTGTTGTCCCGGCGCCAGGTTCCATCCCGGCGCCGGTGGTCGCACAGGGTGTTATTTACCTTTGCCAGGCGGGAGCGCGGCTTCCAAGTTCCGTGAGCCGGTGGGGTTCATGTAACCCTTGATGCCCAACCCTGCCATCGGTGGTTCATCAAAACCTGTGGTCACGTAAAAGTTGATGCGCCCGTAGTCCTGTCCTCTAATTTTCAGGTAGTAATTCCGCGTCACTTGCGAAAGCCAAGGCGTAGCGTCCTTGGGCATGTCGATGACGATTTGAGATTGATAACCATCAGCCGGAGCTTCGTTGGGATACTGGTCATTCATGGCGACGACTCCACCGTTGGCCACATTCACAACCAGCTTCCAGTCATAACGATTGGCTCCCTGAAGCTTCACTGGGTTACGCGTAAAACTCACCGTGACATCGCCTCCGCTGGGCGCTCGCCTTCCGGTGACGAGATCGAAACTGACCACGCTTCCATCGCACGGAACGTAGGCACTAAGACCAAGCGGCGTGAGATTCTGCGGCCCTTGCTGCTTCCACATTTTGAAGATCACCGGCGCGTTGGCGTCGGGATGGTGACGCTCTTTGTCAGTGTAAACCGCCGAGTAATTAAACGAGTTGGTATTGGACGAATACTCGTAGCCGTCTTTTTTCAAGTTGATGCCAAGCCCCATTCCGCTGAGACCTTCAAAATGGAAAAGGCCATTGGCGTCACTCGTTGTCGTGTGGCTATCAAAGGTTTCCTCCATAAATTTCCGGGAATGGGCCGCAGTACCGATCACGGTTACGCCTGACACCGGATTGTTGTACTGGTCGATGACCTTGCCGTAAAAATTAATTGGCTGCTCATTGAGCACGTTCAAGACCTTCGACATCGAGTCTTCTTTGTTTTGACCGGGAGGAAGATCGGGCTTATGCGGGATAACCGGCGGAGGCGTTGCCGGAGTGCTCGCGGTTGGGCTAGAATGCGCGGGCGCGTTGTTGGTCGGGGTTGTTACCGGGGCCGGAGTTGTCGGCGGCTCCGGGGCAACAGACTTTTGCGACCAGAGCAAGTAGCCGAGCACAACGATTAGCAGGGCAGCCCCGGCGACGAAGATTCTAAGGGTTCTGGATTTCATGGGGCGAGATGTCGAAGCTGCTCATCATTCGATTCCAAAAGATTTTTTGCTGGTCGTTCGTGAACTCGAACTCGGCGCTGTGCCATTGAAGGTCTTTATGATCGCCCTGTCCGGCGGTATCCGCTGGCCAGATATTTTCCACATTGATTGAACCGCTAAATCCTGCCACGTCACTGCTGGGTGCCGGTGAAGTACGAATCGAGTCTGTTCCTGGGAAGCGGCCTAAAGCGCGTGAACGCGGCTCTGCTGCATACGCCATGATCTGGTAACGGTCGGCGGGGGCCGCTGCGGTTCCCAATTGCAGATGGGTATAAACAGGCAAGATAATGTAGCTGTAAAATTGGTTGGGATCGCTCGAACTCATCCCGGTAATTCCCCAATTCCAATCCAGTGCGATGCCTGTGTTATCGGGTTTGGAAATTTGATCCCATTCGTAAACGCCCGGCGACAATGCGTAATCGTTTTCGTTGTAAAACCGGGACATGTGGCTTACGGCGCTGCCAGTTGATCCTAGCCAGGTCGGGTAAATATCAGGGGTTGTTGGCCCATAAATTAAACTTTGATAGTTGAAATTCAACGGATAGTTGGTGGCGCAGGTTGAATCAAAGGCCTCCGCTTCCACCGCCGCTTGGCAGGCCGTGTAACCGTGGATGGATTGCCCGGCGCGTTGCATCAAGCGCAACGCTTCGCCTGTCACAACGTTACCCATGCTGTGACCAATGACATTCACCGCTCCGGGGCATTGACTGTTGAAGCTGCTCAGCAAATTCGCCAAGGCTGGGCCTGATCGCCACGCCGAATATTCGCCGCTGTCGAAGTTGTTGCGATCTAGGAGCACTCCCGAGTAACCCCAACCAGGGAACCCGTAGGTGGTCGGCCATTGGAATGCAGCATAGCGCCCTTTGTAGCCCTGCCAGTGCAACCGCTTAAAAGCAGTCTCGGCGAATGAGTCTTTCTCCCAAGGGATCATGTTCCAGCCGTGAACGAACACGATGTATTTTTTATCCTCGGGGCCGCTGCTGCTGTACTGGAACGGCGACGACACGCCGGATGGCAAGGCTCGCGTGGACAGTGTTGCGCTTGCCGCTGGGGTGGCTCCGTTGCCGTCGCCTACCGTCCAGCGCTCATACATTTCCTTGATGTCTTTGAGGTCGATGTTAATGACCGAACCTGTTCCGATCTCAGTGCCGTCAGCCTTGTTGAACGTGAGGATGAGTTTCCCTTTGCCTCGTCCTGTCGCTTCAAAAATGAAGTACCGTTTTGAGTTGGTCGCCGAGAGGCCAGCGTAACCAACGCTGGAGTTAAAGTATTTCTTGGGAATGACCAGCGGGTGAGTCGAGTCGATGGTGCTGCCAATTTTGTGCAATGGAGTGCCGTCATCGTCCGTCTGCTCACCGGTGGCCATCGTCGCATCCGTGAGGTAGGTCATTTTTCCATCACCCTCGTAGCTCTGGTACAAGTTGATGGCGGGCGCTCCGCTGGTTGCCACGATCTTCACGCCAATTTGGATGTCTCCATTTTTGATCGCATCAGTAAACCCTTTTACGTACACGCACATTAGAGTGAAGTCCTCCAGATCGCGGGTGCAGGTGATAACTCCATCCGTGAAGTCCGGCGTATTGGCGCTCGGATCGCCGTCATTTTGGACGGTGGGATATTGCGAGTAAGCACCTACTGCGTCGTAATCGTTATTGAGCCAAAATTGGTACGGCTTGTCTGACGATGTGGTGTCTACCGGCAACGGATTTCCTAATGCGTCCACGTTGTCGGGATTATTCGGATCGTTCGCCAGAACAATTTTCCCGTCGTTATTGGCATCAACGGCCATTTCTGCCGGGGTCAAAAGTACGCCGTGCGAACCTGCTGCGATGGGGTCGCCGGTGCCCGTGGATGTATGTGTCGCTGTCCCCACTATTGCGCCGGAATCATTAATCGAAGAACCCTGAACCGAAATCCCGGACCAACCGGAGCCCGGGGCAATCAGTTCCTCCAACTTCTGGGGCTGGCCGAAGGCGCCGTTGGTGGGGTTCATTTCCATCAGGGCGGGGACCCAGGAGCCGTTGATGTAGCCGCTGCCGACCATTTGCGCGGCGGGTTGGTAGGAGGCGCCGTTATTGGTCGTAGACACGGCGGCGTTGATGGCGGTGGCGTAGAAGTTGGTCATGGTGTGGTCGGTGCCGTTGTACCAGTAGCCGTAGTTGGTGGCGGCCCCGGGGATGCTTTGACCCACGATATAGGTTACACCATTGGTGTCCTGGTTGCTGAGGCCATAGGGGGCGAAGTCAAGTGGGGTACTATCGAGGCTCACAGAATTGGTGGAACTCGTCGTCGTGGCGTCCCAGTAGGTGGTCCACTTGAGTGCCTGGCTCTGGTTGTTCACGACGACGCCCAAAACCACCGATCCCTGAAAAAAGGGGCCACTCGTATTGGCGAGCGGTGTGCCCATTTCGGTGCTGCCGGACCAACAGTCGTAGAAATAGTAGGGAGCCCCCGGGAAGCTGTCCGTTGTGGCGGGATCGATCCTGAAATCACCCACGGGTGGCCGGTTGCGCCGGGACCAAACATTATGTGAGGGATCTATGGCCATGCCGGAATTGGCGTTCACCTGGTCGTAGTAAAAGAGGAGCGGGTCGGTATCGGGAATGAAGCCGAAACCTTGCCAGAGATCGTTATTGCTCAAGACGGTGGGCGAGCCGATTACCGCACCGTTGGTTGACCAGAGCGTTTGGGCGGAGGTGGTGAGGGTGGCATGATCCCACAAATAGTGGCCGGGGGGTGAATTGGTGGTCGTCACTTTTGTTTCCGTACCGACGCTGGTGCCGTCTTCGGTGATGTCACTGACTCCGAGGCTTGTATAACCCGAGGCCAGTTGCATTGGATGGATTTGGCCCTGAGACCAAACCCAGCCATTCGTGTCGCTGGTGAGCAGGACATAGCCGCTGTCGGTGATCTTGTAAGGCCTGCCGTTCGTACCGAGGTCAATCACGGCGTAGCGGGGGCCGAAACCGCTGTTGGGATAGGGTGAATGAAGATAAGGCGTTTTATCAGCTTGGGCGAGGGAGCCCAAACCGATTGCCACACACAAAGCGGCCAGCGTGACGAGCGTCTGGGCGGTGACGGCTGATTCTGTGCCGGAACGATTTTTCGAAGGAGCGCGCATGTTACCTTTGTCCGGCGATGCGGAAATAGTAGGACTGGCCGACGGTCAAGCCGGTGACGGCGTAACTGGTGGCGGCGGGATCGCTGAGGGTGACGACGGTGGTCCAGGTGATGTCGTCGGTGCTTTTTTCAATGATGATGCTGGTGGCGCTGGTGGCGTGGTTGACCCAAGTGAGGTCGATTTCCGACGGGCTGGCAGGGGTCATGGTCATGTCGCTGGGGGAGTCGAAAGTGCCGTCTCCAGGGGAAGTGGCGGAGTGAAAGGTGACGGAATGTCCGGCGGTCGTGGCGGTGATGGTGCTGTTCACTCCGAAATTGGTCCCGCTGTAGTAATAAACCTGCGCGTGGCCAGCGGCGGCAGTGGTGACGGTCTGGGAAGTGGTGGCGAAACCTCCCCAGTTGGCGCCGACCCCGCCGTCGCCCGCGGTGGCGGCAAAAGTCACGGGGGCATTGGTCAAGGGTGCGCCGCCCACGCTATTGACGACGCTGACGACGAGAGGATCCTCGGTGAAACCGCCCGGCGCATTGGTCTGGTTGTTGCCCGAGTAAATGGCAATCGTCGGGACGATGTTTGTCCCGCCCTGACTGTAGTAGTTGGTCGGATTTGAGCCGCTTGCGTAGTCTTGTGCGAGGGTATAGCCGTTGCCGTCTGGCGAAGAGTTTGGGTCGTTACCCAAGTGCCCGAAGTACTGCATTTCCCACCAATCATAGAGACCGTTGGTATCGCTGTCGGTCAGGTCGAAATTGAAGACGGACTTGAGCTGGCCGAGGTTGACGATCTTGTAATCATTCGCATTAGTGCCGGTCAGCCAAGTCGGGATCGCATTGGTGTAGCCCGCCGCGACCAGGTTCGCCCAGACAGTATTGCCGATGTATTTCAGTTGGCCCTGGTTGACCACATTGAAATCCTGGGGGGCGGGGTTGGTTGCGCTGTAACCGTTAGTCGCGTAATAGTTGCTCCAGCCGGCGACCACGCTATCAAGATTGGTGACAGTGCCACCGGCAGCACCCGGCAGCCAGATATCCATGTAGAGCGCGGCTTTTTCGGTGAATTGCTTGAGCTGGCCCTGGTTGGCCGCAGCGTAATCATTGGTGGTTGCAGCCGGATTGACCGGACCTCCGGTGGCGGTCCACCAAGCGGGTTGCGCCTGCAGGGTCAGAGCCAGCGCGAGGAAAATGACCGCCATCAGACCCGCCTGCTGGACCGTCAGCGACGAGTCTTCGCCCGACGATTCCTTTCCCTTGTGGCGTGGATGGTTCATGGCGGTTCCCTGGTGGCCCTGCGTCAATTCTAATGGCCAAACATCGGGATATCGCCGCTGGGGGCTACGCTGACGACGCCTTGAAAGATGGCGTTGCCGTTTTTGTAGACGATGAGGGCATCGGATTTGTGGGTCGCATCTGTCCCGTTGCCTAATTCTAAAAGGGGATCGGTGGAGACATAAGTGCTGGGATTCCCTCCACCCACGTTAAAAGTGCCGAAAGCTGTAGAGGCGTAAGACGAGGCAGTGGTATACAGTCCGGAAGCAGTGGAACAATCGCCGGAGGCGGTGGTTCCATATCCTGAGGTGAACGAAGCGGACCCAGAAGCAAGCGAGTATCCGGAGGCGGTTGACGACGGCCCAGACGCAGTACCCGCGCCTAAAGCGGTCGAATAATCACCAGATGCAGTAGAATATCCTCCGAGGGAACTGGAAGCGAATCCCGAGGCGACTGCATTTATACCAACCGCCAGCGAACCATCTCCTGAAGCAACGCTAAGTGAACCCATCGCAAACGAATACTGCCCAGAAGCTTTGGTGCTGTGTCCGAAAGCGACGGAATAAGCGCCAATATTTGCTGAATCCCATAGAGTTCCCGAAACATTACCTGCGCGAAAAGCTGCCTGCTTGGGATACCAAAACATCCGCGTGCCAGCGCCGCTTAAACTTAAGCTGCCGGTTCCAATAGTTCCCGTCGCAAAGAGAAGGCCGTTAGAATCTACCCCAAAGCTAGCTACGCTGTTGCTAGTGGTGGCGAGAAGTTGCGCCCGTAACGTTGAGCAGTGTAGTGCCAACCAAAAGGTAAGAGCGAGGGCGAGTGTCTTGAGGGTGCGTGTATGCATTTTTTCTCCTTACTGAGTGGTGTTGTCGTTGCGAGAAAGTGAATTCTTTCGGGCCGGGGCGTTGGATTTATTGGAAACCGCTTCCACAGCAAGCGTTTGCGTCCGTTGCGCCTGAAGCTGCAATTCAGCCGCATGCTGCTGCAGGAAGAGTTGCCTTTCCTTTTCCTGCATTTGCCGGACTTGGTCCGGAGTCAATTCCTGCCCCGCGGCAGCGTCCAAGAGTTGATTGTGGATCTTCGCGCGGGCATTGCCGAGCTCGGCTCGGGTGGTCAAAAAAGCGGCGAGGGTTGGCGACGCGTTTGCCGGGATGTTGGGCTTGCGGTCGGTGCGCTTGGGGTGCAGGGCGGAGGCCGCCCCCATGGCTTCAGCCAGGTCTTGCAGGTCGGCAAAGCGGGCCGCAGTTTTTTCACGCCAGGCCTGAAGTTGCGCCTCGGTGGCGCGGCTCTCGATCAGTTTCTGCCTCTCCTGCATCAGCGCCTGCCGTTGCTTCTGATAATCCTGGAGCATGGCTTGCTCCTCCGTGGGCTGCTGATTGGATGCCGCCGAAGGTTGTGGAAGGGGCGGCGTAGGCGACTGCCCCAGAAGTCCCCCGATGGACAGGGAGTAAGCAACTGCGCCGAGCAGGAAGAGCGCAGGAATTCGCATGGGAACCTCAATCCGAATGCAAGGACTTTGAGTCAGTTTTTTTGAAGTTCAATGCTTAACTATTCGAAATGGGTAACGATTGAGTTTCTCTCTGAACTGGCTGGGGAGTTCATCGGGGGATGGGTGTCTTGGGAAGCACGGTGGTCATAGACCGCCGCTACAGGCTGCATCGCGCGGAATAGGTGCGACGACCACCTCGGAGGGAAGGCATGGCGCAGATGGAGCTGCGCCCTCCATGGAAAAGATGGCCTAGAAGTTGACGCGGACGCCGGCGTTGACGGAGTTGGCGATGTAGTCGCTCTGGCCGACCTGCAGGTCGTAGTTCACGAACATCTGGACGGGGACGCCTTTGTAGCCGGTGAAGGCGGTGTTGAGGCCTGCGCCGACGAGCGCGAAGTCGCGCTGGGGAGCGTAGGTGCCGACCGCGAACGATCCGACGGCGGGGGCACCGGGGAGGCTGGTGCTGACGCCGCGGCTGTCGTCCATGAACTCGTGGTACCACTGGGCCCGCAGTTCCGGGATGAAGGTGAGGTTGCGGCCGACGGTGAAGGCCCGGTCCATCTTGAACCCGATGTGGCTGCGGAGGGAATTGATGTCCTGGCTGCCGACGGCGAGGTCGAAGACGCCCGCGCCGGTTTCGGTGTAGCCGTCGACGCCGAGGTGGGTGTATTGCAGGCCGATTTCAGGCGTGATGACCAGCTTGGGGCCGAGATGGAAGTCGTAGCCGCCCATCCAGTCGGTGAGCACTTCGTAGCCGTCGGGGTTGCTGTTGGCGAGTCCGCCGAAGGTGGCGCGCGAGGTGTCGAAGTTGGTGTGTCCGGCACCGGCGAGGCCGTTGACGTGCCAGTTGCCGGTGCGCCACGTGCCGTAGACGGCGGCCATTTCGACGTTGGTGTTGATCCGGCTGCCATCGGTGAAGCCCGCGCCGCCGGTGGTGTAGCTGCCGAGGATGCCGAGAGTGAGGTTGGGGCACACGCGGTAGTCGGCGCCGATGGTGGGGGTTCCCATGGTCGAGTGGTAACCGGGGAGGCCGTTGTTGGATGTTTCCGTGCCGAGGGTGACGTTGCCCGAGGCCCAGACGCCCCACTTGGGAGTTTCCGAGACGCTGCCGATCATGTTTTTGCTGTCGGTCGACATTTCGGTGCCGCGGAGGCTGAGGGTGTCGACCATGCTGGAGAGCGCATTGAGGTGCGTGCTGGTCTCGCTGAAGGCGAGCATGTCGCCGCCCTGGTTGACGTTGATGCCGCCGAGATCGAGTCCGCCCACCTGGTTGCCCGTGAGGAGATTATCGAGATGGCTCTGGATGTTGGAGGCGAGGGAGGTGTTGAGGTTGACGCTGAGGGAGTCGATGCCCTGATTGATCTGACGACCGACCAGCTTGTTCATCGCGGCCTCGGGGTTGCTGTAGGCGGCGCCGTAGAACTCATCGAACTTGGCACCGGCCGAACCGGGGCCGGTGTTGGCCGGCAGGCCGCCGTTGTCGATGGCGGTGGCAGCGGCGACGAGGCCGGAATCGACCGAGTTTTGCAGCGAAAGCACATTGGCGTTGACCGCGCTGAAGCCGTCCCATGAATAGACGTAGCCCGAAGGATCGGTGAAGGTGCCCGGGCCGGTTCCGGCCGCGGCGATGGCCGCCTTGAGCTGGGCTGCCTTGGTGGGCGACATGATGAGGTTGAGATTGAGGGTGTTGCCGGTGTTGCCGTTGCCTTCGATTGTGCCCTGGATGTTGCTGCGGCCCTGGATGGTGACCGAACTGGCGCTGCCGTTGAGGTAGACGGCGTCGGTGCCGCCGGAGATGATGCCGCCGGAGGTCTTCAGGCTGGAATTGTTATCGTTGAAATAGACACCGTAGGTGCCGCCCATGATCTGGCCCGTGTTGACCACCGAGGTGCTTTGCACGGAAGTCGCGCCCGAAGCCGAGTTGGTGACATAGATACCGGAGCCGGTTCCCTGAATGAGCCCCGTGTTGCTAATGCTGACCGTGGAGTTCGCCACTCCGGACGCACCGGCATAGCTATAGACCTGCAATCCGTCGCCACTGTTGCTGAGAAGGATGCCGGAATTGGTGATCTTGGTGGTGTTGGTGGCATCCCCGTTGATCGAGCCGGCATAATTGTAGGTGTAAAGGCCGGAGTTCGACTGCCCAACGATCTGGCCGGAATTGGTGACCGTGATGGTATTGGTGGAGAGCGAGGTGGCACTCGTACTCCCATTCGTATAATCGATATAATTCTCGAGATAGGCACCCTCACCGCCGGTTCCGCCAATGTAACCGGAGTTGTTCAGGGTGAGCGTGTTGGTTACCGGCGCGCCGTGATAATAACCGGCATAATAATCGTAATTGTAGGCGTAAAGGCCTGTATCACCTAAAATCTTGCCGGTGTTGGTGACGGCAATGCTATTACTATCGGAGCTGCCGTAATAATTGTACTCGTTGTAGTTTTCGAGATAGGCGCCGTAACTGCTGGCAGACGCACCGTTCACTCCACCAATAAATCCGTTGTTGGTCAGCGTGATGGCGTTGTTGTTTTGTCCGAAGTTGTAGGCCTCGTAATCGTAGTTTTCGAGGTAGACGCCGTAGATGTTACCTTGAATGGAACCGGAATTGGTGTTGGTGACCGAGATGGTGTTATTATTGTTGCCGGGGACGTCCGAGCCGTAGTAGCCCGAGTACTCACTATAATTGTAGCCGTACATGCCGTAACTGCTTACACCCTTGAGGGTGCCGGAGTTGCTGGCCATAATGGCGAGATTGACATTCGCCCCGGGGGTGTAATAGCCAACATAACTGTCACTGTAGTTTTCGAGATAAAGCCCGTAAGAGCCGCCAACGATGGAGTTGGAATTGGTCACCCCAATTGTCTGCGTGGTGTCCGCATAATACTGGCCATACGAGTAATTGTAGAAATAGATGCCGTAAGTGCCGGCACTGGCATCGATCATGCCGGTGTTGTCAAGCGTCAGGCTCTGCTTATCGGAGGTGGCGCCGGTCAGATAGAGGCTGTTTTGGTCGTAATTGTACCCATACACGCCCGTGTAGCTGGAGGTGATGAGGCCGGCGTTGGAAACGGAGATGCTGGAGTCCGAATTGCCGTCGACCGTCTTGTTTTGGATTCCGAGGCAGAGGCCGTAGTAGGCCGTTATCTTGCCGGTGCTCGAATTGTTGACGGCAATGGTGTTCACCAAATTGCCGCTGGTACCGGTATTATAAGGAAACACCCCGACGCCATAACTACCCGAACTGCTTCCACCAATAAGAGTCCCGGAATTGTTGACGGAAGTGGTGCTGCTGGTGGAGGTGCCCCCGGTATAGTGCGGGTAGGCGTAGATGGCGGATGAGGTGCCGGAGATGTAACCGGAATTGGTGACGCTGAAGCCAAAGGAACCTCCGGGGCCGGTGGTGTTATTGGCGCCGAGATAAATCGCATCACCAGTACCGATAAGCGAACCGGAATTGGTGACGGTGCCGTGATCGAACTGGATCAGATTGGAATAGCTGCTGCCGGTGTTGTTGAGATTCGCGCCGGACTGGATGTTGACGTTATACCCGGTGGTGGTGGCGTCGTAGAAATAGGTCGCGGCGTGCTGGCCGGAGCCAATGACCTGGGTGCCATTGATGGTGAAGCCCGGACCGGCCACAGGAGCAGCCGAGGCATAGCCAAAACAACCAGCCAGAAACAGAGCGATACACGCGGCACGGATGCAGCGCAGAATTTGACGACGGTTGAACGTAAGTTTTTTCATTTTCTTTCTCCTTATTCCCCGGTTACCCCGATCTCCCCATTCGACTTGCGAGCCTAAGGCAAGCCATACGGACATGTATAGTCAAGAGATCATTAATTTAACGGCTCTCTTGCAAAACAGCGGCAACCCGCTACCTCATAGGCTTTACCATGCCCTCCCCGAAAATTTTTTACCAGAGCTCGATGCCCCGGGCGGGATCGACCCTTCTGCAGAATATCCTGGCGCAAAATCCGAGCTTCCACGTCACCCCGACGTCAGGGCTGCTTGAGCTGATTTTTGGCGCGCGGCTCAACTATACGACGAGCGGGGAGTTCAAGGCGCAGGACCCGGAATTGATGAAAAAGGCGTTCCTGGCCTTCAGCCGGGCGGGGATGGAAGCGTATGCCAAGGCCTTGACGGACAAGCCCTTCATGGTGGACAAGTCGCGCGGCTGGGGGGTCCATTTCGACCTCCTGCAAATGATCTTTGACGAAGAACCGAAGATCATCTGCATGGTGCGCGACCTGCGCCAGATCCTTTCCTCCCTGGAAAAGAAATTTCGGCAGAACCCGGACAAATACCGGTCCATTGAAAATCACGCCAACCTGACCGGCACCAATACCTACAAACGGGCCATGCAGGCGTTGCAGACCGCGCCGGTTGGCCTGGCGATCGACCGGTTGATCGAGATCCATCAGCGGGGCTGGAACCGGAAGATGTTGTTTATCCGCTTTGAAGACCTGACGACCAAGCCGGAGGAGGTCATGCAGCAGGTCTACACGTATCTGGGCGTGCCCGCTTACAAGCATAATTTTGAGAAGGTGGTCCAGGTCACGCAGGAAGACGATCAGGCCTATGGCATCCCGGGGCTGCACGAAATCCGGCCGAAGGTCGAGGCGTTACAAAATGACTACATCGAGGTGCTGGGCGCCGATGTCATCCGCCAGGTGCAGACGCAGTTCGGATGGTACTTCAAGATGTTTGGGTACCATGTGAACCAGGCTTGATTGGTCCGCACGGCGGTCATAGACCGCCGCTACAAGGGGAAGGCACCGTCCCGCAGTGCGGGACGGGTAACGAAGCCGTTCGGCTTAGAGGCCGGGGCTGCTTTGCATGATGCCGCCGTCGGCGAAGATAGTCGTGGCGGTGATGTAGGTGGCGCCGGGACCCGCAAGAAAAGCGACGACGCTGCCGATTTCATCGGGCGTGGCCATGCGACCGAGCGGGATGGCGGCGTTGAGCTTGGCCATGAGGACGGGGTCGTTCATGGTGGAGAGGTTGATCGGGGTCGCAACCGCGCCGGGGCCGACGCCGATGACGCGGATGTTGTGCGGGGCGAGTTCGACACCGGCAGTGCGGGTGAGCATGCGGACGCCGCCCTTGGAGAGACAGTAGGCAGTGTTGCCTGGCATCGGCCAGTCCTCGTGGACGGAGGTGATGTTGATGATGGAGCCGCCGCCGCCCTGCTTGATCATCTGCTGGGCCGCGAGCTGCGTGCCGAAGAAGGCGCTCTTGAGATTGATCGCGAGGACTTTTTCGTACTGGTCCTCCGTCGTGTCGAGGACCGAGGTGCGGGTCTCGACGCCGGCGTTGTTGACCATGATGTCGACCCGGCCAAATTTTTCGACCGCGGCGCCGATGAGGGCCTGAAGGTCCGCGACCTTGCTGACGTCCGCCTTGAAGCCGATCGCCTGGTCGCCGAGGGCCACGACCTGTTTCACGAGATCATCGGTCGCCTCGGGGTGGGCGATGTAGTCGATGACGATATTGGCGCCCTGCTTGGCGAG
>Ga0068863_100004696_pt1 | contig 13463 bp, 12 predicted proteins | sample KBSSwiS62_FD_66596 | JGI IMG/M metagenome (GOLD analysis project Ga0068863, IMG submission 66596) | Switchgrass rhizosphere microbial communities from Kellogg Biological Station, Michigan, USA - KBS Switchgrass S6-2 | ecosystem: Host-associated > Plants > Roots > Rhizosphere > Soil ...
GGAGAGACCGCAGCCGCACCTCTGTCTGTCTACGCTCACTGACATCACGAATTACTGCCGTGACATTGGTGCCGCTCTCCTGATATGAGGGACTAAGGCTGATCTCCACCGGAACTTCGATCCCATCCTTTCGTAGAGCGGATAGTTCCATACCACTGCCCATTGGACGGATCTTTGGAGATCTGGCGAAGTTGGCTCTGTGCTTCATGTGGTCTGCTCTTGCCTTCATCGGGACAAGCTTGTCAACGTTTTCACCGAGCAACTCTTCCCGGGCGTAACCAAACATTCTTTCTGCGGTGCGATTAGCGACAACTATCTTCCCAGTGGGATCGACCTGAAGAATGGCATCTGGAGCGTTCTCAATCAACTCACGAAACCTCGTTTCCGCAAGGACTACCGCTCTGGCCTGTTCTTCCTGTTCAAGCGCCCGCTTTCTTTCTGTAATGTCAAAACTCGTCTCGAGGATCTCCCAACCACTGCGACCCTCCTGCATCTTCCATCGGCTAAGCATCATTCGACAATTGCCGTCGCGGGTTAGATGCGAGACCTCGCCTTCCCAAATCTTATCTGCCTCAAGTGCCTCGCGAATCGATAGCTCAGGTTCCTTAAACTCCGCTTTGAGCAACTCGCGGCTGACTTTTCCTATCGCCTCTTCCGCAGTCCATCCATAAACTCGTTCTGCACCCTTGTTCCAATACAAGATGCGATCATCCATGTTTCGAACCAGGATTGGTTCGTACACCTGATCCAATAGTCGTGCCTGCAAGGCAACGGTTTCGTCGACTTCCTTGCGGCTCGAGATATCACGGGAAATCTTCGAGATTCCAACTGTGCTTCCGTCAGCATCGAGAATGCCCGACAAGGTCAATGACACGAAGACTGGCCCGCCATCCTTGTGCCGTCTGACTGTCTCGTAATGGTCGACTCGCTCCCCGCGGCGGATCTGTTCAACTAGTCGCGTCATGTCCTCCTCATTTCCGGGCCAGGCCAGAAAAGAGATAGGCCTGCCTATCGCTTCAGAGGCTGAATAACCGAAGATTCTCTCCGCACTCTTGTTCCAACTGGTGACGGTCCCATCGAGGGTTTCACTAATAATGGCATCTTCAGAGGATTCGACAATTGAAGCGAGCCATTGCTGTGCGTTCAACATTCGATCTGGCTTCGACTGGAACTTTTGCGGATCTGTTCCTGGAACAGATGGCATTTGCTGTGAGGACCTCGTTGCTCAGCATTCTACGACTATAAAGTTCTAGGGCCTACGCAGACAGGCAACAGCACGAGGTACACCCGCGAACGAGGCACTCCGTATTGGCAGCCCAGCATAGTAGATGGGACCATGTCCTAGTCTATTCTGTAGGTCATGACGGGGACTTCAGCAGTTCGGATGACGTTCGCAGCCACATTGTCTGATTTGGCCGAAGAAAGATGGCCTCGAGTCTCCAGTGGCATCAGAATAAAGGAGCACTGCAATTCGCGACTACGTGAAACGATGGAGGTGTCCGGTTTTCCGAATAGCAGCGATCCGGCTACTTCCACGTCTCCCGTACGGAGGTGTGAAGCAATATCTTCGCAGGTGTACTGCATGTCCTGAAACGCATGCGGCATGGAGACCGCTCGATCCATGTCGACTACATGCAGGACCTCCAGTTTCGCCTTGAATAATTTCGCCACCTGAATCGCGAAGCTCAAACAGCGCGGATTACAAGGCAACTCAATGGGAACAAGGATGGAGAAATGTCCGTCTCTCTGAAACAAAGGCCAGATGAACTTTGGACCGTAAGTCAGGACAGGACAAGGTATCGAGCGCAACAAAAGCTCCGCGGTCGATCCAAGCGTCGCGCGATCTTTGGAGCCGCTCCCATAAGCACCAACAAGTAACAAGTCCGCACTCTCTTCATCGACCACATCATAAAGCGCTGTCGCCGCGATCCCCGAGCGGACAACGTATTTGCAGGGATAACCAGCTAACGTAGCACTCTTCCTAAGATGTTCCATTGCCGCGTGCACTTGTCGATCGGTTCCGCTGCGACTCCAGCATGCAGACCCCTCCACATTCGTCGTTATAGCGTGTGCCGCTATGATCTCGGCGTCGAAACGTCTGGCCAGCGTCGTGGCATCTGCAAATGCATGGTCTGCCGCGTCTGAAAAGTCATGACCAACCACAACCTTCTTCAATGCGGTTGGGCGTCTCTTGTTTTCCATTACCTGCGGGATCTCTTGAGTGGCCATAGCCTACCCTCCAACGCTCGGATTCGTCGCGCGAAAACGACCGAAGCTGAGTCAATTGCTCACTCAGAGTAAGTGTTGTCGAGGAAGGTAGCTGTGACGAGCATCACTAATCACAGAGACACAGTTTGGTTAGGGATACAGTTGCGGATCATATGTTCAATCATGTGATTAAAATCACATACATCGCGATGCGGGAAGGCTACTGTCACAGTGAGGTTTCATCATGAGAGTACGAAGCGACGTTATTACAGCGTCGGGTCAACACATCCAGGTGAAACCTGGAATGATGAAATCTTTGGTCTTCAATGGGGACCAAGAGATCGCCCTTGACGATCGGCCTATACCACAGGCAGGGCCCGGTGAAGCCGTCATTGAAGTCACGCTCACAACCATCTGCGGCACCGATGTACACATCGTTAAGGGTGAGTACCCGGTTAGACGAGGCCTAACCCTAGGCCACGAAGCTGTCGGCAGAATTCATGAACTCGGTTCTGGAGTAAGTGGATATGAAATTGGTGAGCGCGTTTTGGTTGGCGCGATTACTCCCTGTGGCCAATGCAACTATTGCTTAGGTGGGAACTTGTCCCAATGCGGCGGCACCATGGGCGGCTGGAAGCTCGGTAATACGATAGACGGGGTCCAGGCCCAATATGCGCTCATTCCCTATGCCCAAGCCAATATGGCGAAGATTCCCAACGAGCTTACCGATGAACAGGTAATATTACTCGCCGACATCGCCTCAACAGGTTTCTCGGCTTCGGAGAGTGCACAAGTGAGGATCGGGGATTCCGTTGCGATATTTGCGGAGGGACCGATCGGGTTGTGTGCCACTGCAGGTGCAAGACTGCGTGGAGCGGGCCAGATCTTTGCGGTCGATTCAAATTCAGTGCGACTCGAGCAAGCGTTGAGGATGGGAGCACATCATGCGATCGACATCAGCCAAATGGATCCCGTTGAAGAGATTCTCCTGCTTACGGGGGGACGAGGTGTCGATGTCGCCATTGAGGCACTAGGGCGTCAGGAAACCTTTGAGAACGCGCTACGAGTGTTGCGCCCTGGAGGAACCCTATCAAGCCTCGGAGTTTACTCCGGCAAACTGGCTATTCCTTTCGAGCCATTCGCCGCGGGATTGGGTGATCATAAGATCGTGACTACTCTTTGCCCGGGAGGTAAAGAGCGCATGCGAAGGCTGATGGAGTTGGTTTTACATAGCCGCATTGATCTGACTCCATTGCTAACTCACAAATTTACATTCGATAAGATCACCGAAGCATATGCGCTTTTTAGCGAACAGCGGGATGGCGTGCTCAAAGTGGCTATTAAAGTCGCTTGCTAAGAGGGCCCCCATGAGAGGGTTTACTCCGGAGGGTGCGACCATCGGACCTGGCCAGGCCTGTTTAGCTCGCACATTACCTCAAGATCAGACACAACGAGAAATGTTTGCTTGTCCGGCAAGGGGAGGAACTCAAATCTCCCCTCCGGAACTGCTTCTTGGTGCAGGGCCAGGCACCCTCGGATCTTCACGAGTTTGCTGAGTGGCTCATAGAGCAAGGCGTAGACATACCGAGTATGTCGTGGAACAAGAGACACAGCGTCGCACGTTCTGCGGCTAGCGAAGAAGGTCGGAGCTGATCGTATTATTTTGGGAGCCAAACGCAGTTCTTTCTGGTTCCTCATTTAGTAGAGGGAGTGGTTGGACAGGTGCTCGTAGATGCAGAGTGTCCGGTGATGACAGTCTGCGCCACATAGCAGGTTCGGTTCGAGTGGTTATAAGAAATTATCGGCTTCGATGGTTTCGAGGGCTTATAGGAACCCTACGGAGTGAGATCACGGAAGGCGTGCCGCACTTCCTCCACTTGTTTTCGATAAGCTCCGGCATCCCCATAGGGAAGGAAGCGCTCATACCGGGAGTGCTTCGCGGCAACATGGTGAGCGTGTTTGATGGGACACCAATGTTGCTCCGTCCGCGCTACGATCTCGGCGACATACGTAATTAATCCATTCGCGTAGGAACAGTAGACACAGTTGAGACGCTCCAGAACATTCAGGTAAAGCAATTTGCCTCGATCAAACATGAAACAGTCAGCGCGTTGAACTTTTGGTATTCCATAGATGGGGAAGCAAATGGCCTGATAGACAAAGATTAGGAGATCCAGTAGCAGGAATGGAACGAGACAGAGATAAATCAGGGGCGCGGACAAAGTCACAAGGAGTCGTGAGTGCCTAAAATATTCCCAAACCGGAGTTTTGGAACTTCGATGGGCAATCTTCGCTTCGTCCGAGAAAACTACTTTCCGTCCTTCGATTTTGTAGCTGTCTGAGGGAGGAGAACCGGCAACTGCACACATAGGCTTTTCCACTAATCACGCCCCCTCCACATCCTCGAGCACGAACTTGCGACACCGCAATCCTACAGGACCATAGATGTTTACGACATCGCAAGGTTCGCCCGTTAACACATTCCTGAAAGCCTTTGTAAACCCTTGTTCGGTGAAGCCTTGGGAATATACCAGTCTCTGCGGCTGAGGGGCAGACCACACTGTCCGGGATCCGGGCGCTTAGGAGTGTGTGATAAACGACAAGATCTCCTCTGCGAAAGGCAGCTGCGGGATTAGGGATACCGGCATGGCTGCTTGGTGTCATAGTCGATGGTTAAATCGAGCCGATGTCAGTACTCTTTTCACGTCATACCATTTGCGTCTGGAACTTATACTTAAACTCATATTTATTGGTACCCGGAGGGGAACTTGAACCCCACGACCGGTTAAGGTCTGCGGATTTTAAGTCTCCTCCGGCGCCCTTCATTTTCTCTGAAACGAGCGTATTCTCAGTTACTTCGAGCGTTCGTTTGATCCGTGAAGTTCGATGAGGGCCTATCGGGGCCGATTGGTCACGCAATCGGTCACGTTCGAAGTTCCTATCTACATCACTTCTTTTCGTCTCGCTGGAACAGAACGCCTCCTCGAACTTCGCTTCCCGGCCCCAGCGCAAAGAATGTGAATGAGAGTGAGGGCAACACCTTGTACGCCACTCGCACTCCTCCCTTCCACTCCTTGCCCTCGCGAAATTGCATATGCTCCCACGTACCCCCAGCAGTCAGATGCTTCCAGCGGGCGCTGACGTGATTGCCGTCGGCAATAAAAGGCACAACGGACTTGCTCTCAGACTGACCTGGTTCGGGCTCAGTCCCTTCCGGGGCAAACTTCGTATGGAGCAATCCCTGGACCAACAGGCCCTCGGAGATGAACCAGTTCTTTTCATACCCCCACCGAACGCTCAGCGCAGGCATCGTCCGAAATCCGTTGTCGCCGAAGCTAACTCCAAAGCACGGTGCAATCTTCCAGTGCTCCCCGTGGAAGGTCCAGCTTCCTCCGGTAAATCCGACGTTGTTTTCATTCCCGCCAAAGTAATGGCCATCGAAGCTGACCTCTCTCCAAAGCGGCTGGACGAGCGATCCCGAACGGAACGACGACGACATCACAAACTCTGCTTCTGGCAACCTCCTGCCTTCGACCTTCTCTTCCTCAGGCGCTGAACGCGCAGCCTGCCCCGCTCCTGCCGCCTCCTGCGCCCAAGCGGAAGAGATCAGAGCTGTAGCCAACGTCAGTAGGATCAACCGAGTTGGAATCAGAATCGTCATCGCAATTCTTCAAAAATCTTAAGGTATGTGATGCGCAGAAAAACGGGGCAGGCCCGAAGAAGCACCCGCCCCAATCACCTTTCGCACTTCTAGTTACTACCGCCGTTCGGATTTTCTAGCTTCTTCATTGCTCCGTCGATGGCTTTCTTCATGCTGAGCGTATCTGCCCCCTGGCTTGGCGGGAAGTCTGAAAGACTCTTCAAATGCTCGGCAAGAAATGGTCCCGCTGCGTTCGGAGCCCACAATTTCTGAGCTACGAATTTTCGGCCGATGTAACCCCATTCCTTCGATTCCGGGTCCATCTTTTCCATCGGGTCCATCAGCAAATTGAAGATGTAGGGAACGCTCGGGTAGTACTTTTCGTTCCACCAGGAGCCTTCGGGCTTCAGCCCTATATGCATCTTCCACCCGTCCACGCGAATCGCCATTAGGTCGGTCTCGTCATAGTAGAAAATCTCTCTCCGAGCCGATTTCTCAGTCTTGCCCGTCCAGTAGTCGAGATTGTTGTATCCGTCGAGATGAACCCTATAGCTCACACCGTTCATCTTGTAGCCGGTTAACAGCTTTTGCTTCAGGTCGGGAAGCCCAGCGGCTGCTGCCAGAGTGACGTACAAATCTTCATGCGACTGGATCCCATTGGCTTCGCGCCCCGCCGGAATATGGCCTGGCCATTCGATCAAACATGGAACTCGCAGGCCTCCTTCCCACGTCGTTCCTTTCTCCCCGCGGAACGGAGCATATCCACCGTCTGGCCACATCATCAGTTCATTACCATTGTCAGTGGTGTAAACAATGATGGTGTTGTCGGCCACTCCCAAGTCCTTCAATTTTTGAAGAAGAACTCCGACGTATTCATCGTGTTCGATCATCTTGGCGCGCACTACATCTGTTTCCGCGCGGCCCTCATCTACAGCTGCTTGGAGATATTTTTGCTGAGGATGCGACCAGATGTGAGTGGCAGTCGTGTTGAACCAGACAAAGAAGGGTTTATCTCCCTTTCCGTTCTTGTCCAGAAAGTCCAGCGTGTACTTGAGAACTTCAGCGTCGAAGGTTTCCATTCGCTTCCGAGTCAGAGGGCCAGTGTTCTCGACCTTCTGCTTGCCGACGCGCCCGAACTTGGGATCTACGGTGGAATCATCAACGGTCGTGGCCCAGCTATGCATTACGCCACGGGGGCCATATTTTGCCAGGTACTCAGCGTTTTTCTGCCCAGGGTAGTCTAGTTCTTCTGGCTCTTCCTCTGCGTTCAAGTGGTACAAATTGCCGAACCACTCATCAAATCCATGAGCCGTGGGTAAGAATTCGTTACGGTCCCCGAGATGGTTTTTGCCGAACTGGCCAGTAGAATATCCAAGCGACTTTAAAACCTCTGCCAGCGTGGGATCTGTCTTTTGAATTCCACGCGTCGAGCCCGGAATGCCGATCGTTGTCATTCCGGTGCGGACCGGAAGTTGCCCCATAATGAAGGCCGCGCGCCCGGCGGTGCAGCTTGGCTGGGCGTAGTGGTCGGTGAACAGGATGCCATTCTTTGCAATGCTGTCGATATTGGGCGTGCGGCCCATCATTCCGTGGGTATAAGCGCCGACATTCCACGTGCCAATATCATCGCCGAAGATGACGAGGATATTCGGCCTCTTCTCTTGAGCGTGGAGCTGACCCACTGAGACAAATATGCACAGCAGGGCGAACCATAGGGTCTGAATAACTTTCGTCATAATCGCTCCTAAACAAGTCGAGTTACTTTAGCGCTAAGACTTTCCTCGCGACGCATTCGCGGGAGATTTCTCTTGTAGAGTCGACATCAATTCCTTTGCAGATTCGGGCGGGGGGATGCTGCCGGAGAATATTTGGTCGGCGGATACCTTCTTCCCATACAGGTTTTCGTTTGCGCCACCATCCGGACCCAGCGATGTTCCGGAGAGAGAGACTCCTGCAAAGACTCCTTGAGCACGAGAGTAGGAAAGCATCTCCGCACTCATGCCTGCATTTGTCGAAGCTTCAGCGTCTCGTCCAACCGGACCGGCCGCAATGCTGGCATCCGCGCCGAGCTTGGCCTTCCCATGCATCAGGGCACGCGCACCCTTATCGTTCATCACCAGAACGACAAAGTCCGTGGCTTGTCCTCCAGCCTGGAGACCGAAGCTGCCCCCGCTGGATTGCATCATGATGGGAGCGCTCCATTGACCGTCGAAGTGTTCTCCACTTCGGCAACTCATGATCCCGCGTCCATAGGAGGCGGCTACGATGAATCCAGCCTTCTTGACGGAAGGCAATATGATCACGCATTCGGATTTACCCAGAACGCTCATTGGAATGCCACTCGGGCTGTTGATCAATTCTGTGAGTACTTCTCCGGAGGCCTTTACCCTGGCTTGTTCGGTCTCCCGTTTGTCCGCAGCTTTGATCACGGAGGGTAGTGACAAACAAGTGAGGGCCACAAACACTTTAGCCAACGCAGAGGTCCGCAGCTGGTAACGATTGTTGTATAGAGCCATGACAAGTCTCCTCTCGTTTTTGCTATTCGCCTGCTCGGTTGAAGTCACACCCGACCGGCAGGGTTGAAAATACAGGTCATTTACAGCGCGAACCGGCCATTACTCATCGGCCCGAACCGTGGTTACACGTCCCAATCTCTCGGAGAGAAGTGTGTCTCGTAGTTGTGGAATATCATTTGCTGAGGATGGCAATCTACGCTATCCAATGCCCCAGCTACTGCACGCAGACCATCTGAATTCTGAGAGAGGAATTCACCGGCAGTGGCTCGGCATCCAACCTCGTCCTTGCAAAACTGGGGCTCCGCCGTCCGTCCCCCGATCAAGTCGTCAGGTCTTTTACGCTCAGATGCCATGCCATCACACTCAAATTACAGTGGGGCCCGTGTTCAATGCTCAGTTGCCGTCTATGAGCTATTTGGCCTCATAGTAGGTTTGGTCAGTAGGAATGGGAATACGCATAACTACGTGTTTTAGAGCCGGAATCTACGTGGAATGAGATCGCTTCCTCGGAAACACGAGGATGTTGGCCACTTCCTCCGGTGAAAACGCCATGAATTGGCCCATCCCGGCATCCGCGAAAAGCACGTAAATTCCGACGCCAAAGCAGGTAGTTTTACGTCTATCGACTTCCTGAGCGAACGCCTACCCTCTAGGCACACATTCGCTTGTTTCGTGCATCGAGGCTGGTCATGCAGGAACTGATAATGATCGGATTTGCTGAGAAGCATCGAGCGGTTGAGGTATTACCACAACTGCAACGGCTGAGGTTTGATTGGTGCGTCGATCTGCAAAATGCTGTAGCTGTCGAAATTGAAAAGGACGGAAGGCTGAGGTTGCACCACAGTCAGTTGTTAGATCCCGCTGTTGGTTCAGATGCGGAGCATTGGAAGTCGATCTTAAATGCAATTCTCCCTCAACCCCATATTCCCCCACTGAGCCCAACTAAAACGGTTCGCGAAGTCCGCACTCTTAACGCCGAAAGTCGCCGCATCCTCAAGACTTCGTCACTTGATCGTGACTTCCTCCGCGATGCAGCCGCTCTGTTGAGGCCTGGCAACTCTGCGATTCTTGCAATTATTCGTCAATCAAAGCCCGCATTGGCAGTGTTGTTGGGATACAGCTATATCGTATTGCGCACCAGTATTGATCTGGCCACAAATGATCATTCGTGAACATTAACGCCGATCTTTTCAGATCGCTCTCAGGCTAATAAAACCTACGGCTGCACCATTCCGTTTCGGATTGCGTAGCGAATCAATTCGGCAAGCGATGCAAGACGGAGCTTCTTCATTGCTTCAGAGCGGTGCCCTTCTGCGGTACGAGCGGAGATGTTAAGACGATCTGCAACTTCTTTGTTGCTTCTGCCCTCCGCCAAAAGCTGTACCACTTCTCGTTCTCGGGCAGTAAGAATCGACGGCCTGTGATCCGGTTCCGCGATAGTCTTTGCGAGATATGCTTCGGCTAATGCTTCAGCGACTCGTGACGTAAAAAATCGGTGTCCCTTTGCCACGCTTTCCACAGCAGCAACCACATTTGCGCCCGCATCCGATTTCAATACGATGCCGCTCACTCCCGCTTCTAGTGCGTCGACGATAATTTTCTCGGTTTCGTGCATGGTGTAGATCAAAATCTTGACATGCGTTTGGTTCTTAATGATGTGCCGAGTGACCTCCAAGCCATTCACTTCCGGCATTGACATATCGATGATCGCCAAGTCTGGCCGCAGCTTCTCGGCCATCTCGATGGCAAGTCTTCCATTGGATGCTTCACCGCAGACGCTCCAGCCCTGCTGTTTTTCGAGCAGGTAGCGAAGGCCTGCTCGGGTAAGGTCGTGATCATCGGCTAGCAAGATTCGCAGCATTTGAAGCTCCGTTAGTTGGTATGGAGACGACTACTCGTGTGCCGCGAGGACTCGAACTGATCTTGAATGTGCCCTTGAGCTGTCGTACACGCTCACGCATCCCCGCGATTCCGACTCCAAGAGATGCTGTGCTTTCGATGAGCGAAAGGTGTTCGGGGCTCATGCCACTGCCGTTGTCCTCTATTTCGAGAGTTACTTTCTTTCCATTCGGTACAAGACTTACTGAGATGGCACTCCCTCCCGAATGACGGATCACATTGGTAATACTTTCCTGCACGATGCGAAAGAGGGCTCGCTCACCGTCGGGGCTTATATCCGGAATCTCCGCCGGAGTTTGAAGATTCACGCGAAGAGGAGTTCGTTTCTGTAAACCCTCCAGGTACCAATGCAATGCGGGTACTAGCCCCACACCATCAAGGATCGGGGGATGAAGGACATACGAGACAGTTCGAATCTCATTCAATGCCTCGCGGCTCGCAACATGCGAGTCCTGCAGAAGCTTGCGCAGCTGGTCATTGCCAGGAGGAAAATCGGCGAGGACCTGGCCAATTGTGAGAGCCATGCCCGAAAGATGCTGGGCAGTGCCGTCATGCAAATCTCGCGCGATGCGCCTTCGTTCTTCATCCTGGGATTGAAGAAGGTGGCCCGCCGTCTCACGTAGAGATTCTTCAGCCTGACGCATTCTCCGGCGATGGACAAGCAGGGCGACGATCAATAGAAACTGCGCCGCAATAATTGCTATACCTGCAAGGATGCGCCATCGATACAACTCCCACGCCGTAAAGGTTCTGTATTCGACCGCGCTTCCAGGTGGCAGATCGTCTACAGAGAATCCCCATCTCTTGAGTTGTCGCCAATCGAATAGATAGACACCAGAGCCTGGTGATCCCAGGACAACGTCCGCTGGAGCCTTGCCTTGTGCAATCTGCACTGCTGCCTCTGCCGTCAGTTCTCCGGTCTTCGTCCAGCTCACAACGTAGCCGCCCACAGCTCCGATGCCAACGTAGGTATCGGAAACCGCGTACACAGGGGCCGTGGAAGCATTCGCCAGCTTACTTACGATGTCGCGGGGCACGTAGGTGTTTCCAGCGGGATCGCGGCTGTACGCGATTGGCAGGACGATCGTATCCTTCGGCAGGTGTGACACCATAGCGAGCACTTCCGGCACCGATGCATTATCTACGATCTGGATATCGAGGTTCGGATCGCTTCTCAACCGCCTCTCAAACTGCCTCAGTGTCGCCAGGTCAAGCGGAGCAACTCCAGATATCAGCACAACCTTTCGTGCCTTCCGCTGGAGCCGATGTGCCACGCCGATCTCCTTAAGAGCATCGATATTGAACGAGACGTACACAAAATTTGCGGGATGAAATGCACCGGTCCGGTCAGGCTCTCCATTACTTACCTGAACAACCGGCACGCCCGGAAGGACTTCCGTCAGAGTATTCCCGAAAAAGATAATGACGTCGATCTTGAGATCGGCATACTGTGACCGAAGAGCAGCGACCTTCTGCTGGGTGTACTCGGGGAATCGAGTCGAGTCCAGCTGTTCGTGATAGAACTCAAGTCTAGGGCCCATCGCGGTTCGCAGATGCTGTGCCAGACTCTGCTCGAACGCGATATTGGCCGGAATGGCGCCGTCGCTTTGGTACACCAGAAGCACACGTTTGGGAGATGTTGATTGAGCAAATGAAGCAGACGACATCCAGATCGCAAGTAGGACCGTCGCAATCAGTCGCCTCATTTTCACCCGAGCGCCCACAAACCCTCTCAATAACAGTCAGCAAGGCCCCACTTACGCAGTTATTAAAATGATCTAACGCGGTGATGGTCGTCATACAGCTCCAGCCACTTAAGCGCCATTAGCATCACTTCTGTAACAGGGTTAGGCCACTTTGACCTCGCATGCAGTTCTCGAGTTCTAATGACGCCTTTCTGAGTCAGGCTCGGTTCTCGAACACCCAAAACAGCGCTCAGCGATCAAAGGACAAGCTTCTCCTAACCACCTTGTACTGTGAATCTTACCGCAACGTACAGTAACAACCACCAGCATGAAAAACGAACAAACGCTTATGGGTTATCAGTCTCGAAGTCTGCGAAATGCAATTTTTCGTCCGGTCTTATCCCCATAGTCCGAGTAAACATATCAATCGATGTGCAACATGCTCGGTCGTATGCACGCTGGATGCGCTTCATGTGCTGCTAGGCGCTTGCGTGGAAGGCAAGGGTCCTGAGGATGCGGTATTCACGCGCGCGAATGGAATTCCTGTCCGCACCCTTCGCGATGCTTGGGAAATAGCTTGCACCCTCGCCGGAGTCGGGCAATTCGTCTGCGTTGACTGCGTGACGCCTGTGCAGGTTGGCGCACATTGCCGGAAATGCTCAGGCAAGCGAACCAGATACACCGGGCTGATCTTTCATGACCTCCGGCGGACAGCCGCACGGAATCTACGTCGCGCTGGCATTTCCGAAACGGTAATTATGAAGATCGGCGGATGGCGCACCCGTAGTGTCTTTGATCGGTACGCAATCGTGAGCCGGGGTGACATCGTAGACGCTATGCAAAAACTCCAAATCAACCAGCAAGAATCACGGATGAGTCACGAAACAGGTCACGGTGCCCAGCCCGACCAGTTTAACGCTACACCCAAGAGCGTCAACTAAGGCAATGAAACCGCTGGTTTCCTGGTGCCCGGAGGGGGACTTGAACCCCCACGACCGGTTAAGGTCTGCGGATTTTAAGTCCGCTGTGTCTGCCGATTTCACCATCCGGGCTGGTTCGCTTGTGACTTCTATCCCCATGCTACCGCATCGGTTCCGGAAATCATGCCGGGAACCGGCGAGTCGTCTCGTGCGTAACAGACTTCAGGCAGCTTCAGGCCGCCGAACCTATGCCGATTCGAGAGATTTTGAAGCAGACGCTGGCCGCACTGTGGGAGAGCAAGCTCCGCAGCTTCCTCACGATGTTTGGCATCGTGTGGGGCATTACGTCTGTGATCCTGCTGGTCGGGCTTGGTATCGGATTTAGTGTCGACCAAAAAGAACACCTCAAGACGATCGGCACCGACATCGCCATCATCTTCGGCGGAAAGACCGGAATGCAGGCTGGAGGCTATGCAGCTGGACGCGACATCCGGCTGACCATCGACGACGCAATTGCCATTCAGAAACAGGCGTCGCTCGTGAAGACCGTCAGTCCGGAGCTTCGCCGCAGTGTCTCTGAGGTGAGCCAATGGAA
>Ga0068863_100004701_pt1 | contig 13455 bp, 11 predicted proteins | sample KBSSwiS62_FD_66596 | JGI IMG/M metagenome (GOLD analysis project Ga0068863, IMG submission 66596) | Switchgrass rhizosphere microbial communities from Kellogg Biological Station, Michigan, USA - KBS Switchgrass S6-2 | ecosystem: Host-associated > Plants > Roots > Rhizosphere > Soil ...
TGATTTTCCGGCACCACTTGGCCCGACCAACGCGCGCGTTTCGCCAGCCTTAACAGATAGGTTAACGTTTTTGACCGCAAGGTGGCCGTCGAATTTCTTTGTAACATCGTGAAGTTGAAGCATGGTGTTGCAAAGTATTAGACCGCGAAATCGACCCCTTTGCAAGCCGTGCTAAAATCATTGCATGACAAAGCAACAGAGGTTGATTCTCATCATCAGCATATTAGCGTCGTTTGTTGCGTTTCTTGACGCGTCGGTGGTGAATGTAGCCCTTCCCGACATAGTACGAGATCTAGGTGGCGGTCTGCGCGCTCAACAATGGGTGGTGGACGCATATTTGATTACTTTGGGCTCGCTCATTCTCTTGGCGGGTTCGCTCTCGGATCTTTTTGGGCGCAGGAGAATTCTGATAGTCGGCTTGCTTTGGTTTGGTGTGGCTTCTGTCTTATGTGCCCTCGCACCGACGACCCTATTTCTTATCGTCGCGCGCCTACTACAAGGAATGGCGGGGGCGCTGTTAGTTCCAAGCTCTTTGGCACTCATTATTTCTTCTTTTTCAGGAGCAACACAGGGTAAAGCAATTGGAACATGGACAGCGTGGACCGGCATATCGTTTATAGTTGGCCCTCTCGTCGGTGGATTCTTAGTGGATTCAGTTTCGTGGAGACTGGTTTTTGCAATAAATGTGCTACCGATTGCAGTGACCTTTTGGCTCATAAGCAAGTGGGAACACAAGGACGAAGCAAAAAAGAAGATCCCGATAGATGTCATAGGTGCTGCGCTGTGCTCGTTAGGGCTTGCTGCGACAGTCTATGCGTTGATTGAACAGCCCTACTTTGACTTTGAGAACGCCATCATTTGGGTCCCACTTCTCGCAGGACCCCTGTTGCTCTTATGCTTTGTCTGGTGGGAGCGACGAGCAACTCATCCGATGTTACCACTCGAATTGTTCAAAGTACGCAATTTCACAGTGGGGAACGTTGCTACGTTCGCTATTTACGCGGGTCTTTCCGTTGCGACCTTCTTAATCACTGTCTATGTGCAGCAGCTTGGTGGTTATTCGGCGCTGGAAGCGGGCCTGTGCTTGCTTCCAGTTACCGGGCTCATGTTTGTGCTGTCGCCATTGTTTGGGAAACTAGCCAGCACCCATGGATCGCGGTTGTTCATGACCGTTGGCCCTATCACCTGCGCTTTAGGTTTCTTGTCGTTGTTGCGCATTGATGCGTCCTTCAACTACCCCATTCACATACTTCCAGGGATACTGGTTTTTGGCATCGGACTTTCAATTACTGTCGCACCGCTGACCCATGCAGTGCTCGGATCGATTGATAACCGTCATGCAGGTATTGCATCGGCCATTAACAACGCCATCGCTCGTATTGCTGGCCTTTTGGCAATCGCAGCCATTGCCGTAATCATCGGAGGGGCGGAGCTAACTTTGGGTGGGCTCTATCGAGGGATTTTCGCCATATCTACCTTGCTCGCGTTAGGCGGCATTGTCTCCGCGTTTGGAATCAGATAAACTTAACAAGGGCTGAAATAACCAGAATGAAACCAGATATAAACGCATTTTTCGATCCTGAAACTTCGACACTCACTTACATTGTATTCGATCCAAAAACAAAGGATGCAGTGATTATTGACCCCGTCTGGAACTATGAGCCAGAAGCATCCAAACTCACCACAAAATGTGCGGATGAAGTCAGAGATTTTGTGGCCGCTCGAAAGCTTCATGTTCATTTGCTCATGGAGACACATACGCATGCAGACCACATCAGCAGCGCACAGGTTCTCAAGGCATCTTATCCAGATTCAAAGTTGGTCATCGGAAAACACATTTGTGATGTGCAAAAGTATTTTGCTGGTTTCTATAACATGCAGAAGTCTTTTGTCCCTGATGGTCATCAGTTTGATACGCTACTGAATGATCAAGGCGTGATTCACGCAGGCTCTTTAGCTATTAAGACTATTTTCACGCCAGGTCATACGCCGGCTTGTGCAAGCTACTTAATTGGAGACGCTGTCTTCACGGGCGATGCGCTCTTTACACCCGACTATGGCACCGGGCGTTGTGATTTTCCTCTTGGTAGCGCCGCCGATCTATTCGACTCAGTGCAGAAGCTCTATCAGCTGCCTGAGAGCACACGCACTTTCACCTGTCACGATTATCAGCCTGGTGGCCGGGCTCTTATCTATGAATCTACGATTGGTGAGCATAAGAGAGCGAATATTCACTTGCATGCCTCGACAAGGAAAGAGGATTTCGTCGCGTTTAGAAACAAACGGGATGCGACGCTCAACATGCCGCGACTTCTGCTTGCGAGCATTCAAATCAATATGTGTGCGGGCCAACTGCCCACTGCAGAATCGAATCACATGCACTATTTAAAAATTCCGCTTACGCTCGCTTGAGAAGGCAGTCCCTGGTCCTCGGACTTAAGTGAGCTTCCTGAGCGTTATCGCTAACGCGATAAAATGCCTTGGGGACACAGATGAAAAAGCAGATAGCGCTCGTATTGGCCATGTTTTTAGCCACTGCGACATCTAGTTATGCAGGTGCGAAATATGACTACCTGGTCTTTCTGGACATTGATGGTGTCCTCAACAACAGGGATACTGATGTCACAAAACTCTATGTTATCGAGCCATTCCTCACAAAACGCCTGAAGCCACTTTTTAAACTGAAAGGCAAAACTGGAATCGTCCTCACCTCGACTTGGCGCTATACAGAGAAGACGCGAGATGGCGTAACGCAAGCCTTAAAGAAAGCTGGCTTGAAGACGTTCTTCAGTTGCACACCCAATTTCAGTAAAACTCAGAACAACAGTCGGGCAAAAGAAATTGCTTGGTGGCTGAATACCAATACGACGAATATTCGCATACCCGGAGTTGAAAACCTTACAGAAGAGCATTCACCATTCCAAGACGAACTGCCGAGCTCGCTGTTTGTCCTAGAGCCGGATGAGAGGTTCACGATCACGGGTTTTGTTATTATCGATGACGCTGACATCAGCGAGAAGACTGACAATGCTGATTTAACAAGAGAGATTGGCAAACATTTTGTTCACGTATCTAAAGTCCCTGGAGTGACCGAGGAAGATGTGAATAACGCCATCCAAATCTTAACCGCGCCAACCAAAGTCAGTGTTAATCCGGTCGAACTCTTGATGAACAGCAACAATCCGGCGCAAGTCCTCGCGCAGCTGTCTGGACTCTGAAGGCCGTAGCGCCCTAGTTCAAGAGATGCATGATTTCATTGAGTCGATTGAAGCGATCAAGTGAACACGTCTGGTTACGTATCTGTCTGCAGTCCTGCAACCAGCGTTCTTCGTAACGAATCATGTCGCTGGCAAGGTCAAATGCCGTTTTGCCGGCATAGTTACGCACGCTACGGTCTGCGCCCCAGCGAACCAGCAGCTCAACATTTTCAGGGATGACCCAGTACGCTGCGCGATGCAAAGGAGTCTCGCCGTAACCATCTATCGCGTTTACGTTAGCGCCAAAACGAAGAAGCGCATCCATGGTTTCTGCGTAGCGTCTATAGAATATCCGACCTTGGTCTTGCGGGGATGCTACATGCAGTGGGGTGCGGCCTGAACTATCCTGAGCGTTTGGGTTTGCGCCTCTTTCGAGCAAGCGCATGGTCGCATCGACTTTGCCATAGGCCGCTGCGAAATGAAGAGCTGTATTTTGTTGATGATCCCGAACTTCAATCCAATTTCCATTGCGTAACGCGCGGTCAATCCCATCCAAATCGTTGTGGGTCGCGGCTATATGAAGCTCATTTACGGGAGTCATGCGGGCCAAATCATCTGCGCAGGTGCTACCGCCACAAATGAGAAGCAACGCGGATAAAGGTAACAATACTAGATATGATTTTTTCATGTCTCAGGTTTTATCTTGCCCTACATAGAATGCAACTGGGCCACTTTCTTACCCAACTAATGCGTCTTTGCCCGCGACTTGCCCATACCTTCTTTTAAGCGCTGGCATCTTGACATCATTGCCATCAATATGCTAGCATTAAATTGCTTGGAGGAATGAAAATGAAGAGCCTAAGTGTCAGAAATATAGAGGATTCAGTTTATGAGCGATTAAGAATACGCGCTGCAAGGCATGGATTCTCAATGGAAGAAGAGGTTAGGCAGCTGATTTTGCGGGAAGTCAATTTGCCTGAGCGACTAAGTAGTGTTTTTGAAGAGAACTTTGGCTCAAAGAACGGTGTTGATATGAAATCACCGAAAAAGCGGCCACACCAGCCAATGGAACTTGGCGAATGATTATCTTGGACACTAATATTATCTCCGAGCTAATGAGACCGTCGCCATCACCCAAAGTGATCACCTGGATTGACGAGCAGCACACGAGCACACTTTTCATAACATCAATCACAGTGGCCGAGATTAGGTACGGTTTGAACGTATTACCCAAAGGTCAGCGACGCGGGTCGCTTGAAGATGCGTTCGAGAGAACTATCCAAACGGGCTTTTTCCATCGTGTCCTGGATTTTGATCTGAGCGCTGCTAACGTTTATGGACCATTGATGGCGTCGCGTAGGAGCCGCGGACAGCCACTCAGCATTTCGGATGGGCAAATCGCTTCCATCGCGCTTGTTTTCGGGAGCAAGTTGGCAACACGAAACTTGCGAGACTTCGAAGACAGTGGGATTGAGCTCATCGACCCGTTCACAACTTGAAGTCCTCGCGCGCTTTCTAGAACTAATGCGCCTCGGCCCATGATTTGCCCATGCCCACATCCACAGTCGTAGGCACTGCTAAATGACTGGCGTCCCGCATAATGTGCTCCACAATAGTTGCTGTCTTGTGTGCCTCGGACTCTTTGGCTTCAATCAACAATTCATCGTGTACCTGTAATAGCATTTTGGAGTTCGGCACTTCACGTTTGATAGCTCGATTTGCTTCAATCATAGCCTTTTTCATGATATCAGCTGCGCTGCCTTGAATCGGTGTATTAATCGCCATGCGTTCGGCCCGTTGGACAAGCACCCGATTTGCTGAGCGTATTTCTGGCAGTTTGCGGCGCCGGCCGAAAATCGTTCGCACCTCTCCCTGCGTTCTCGCCTTTTCGAGCATCGTTTTTTGCCATGCGTAGAGGCCACCATAGCGCTCGTAGTACCGGTTCAGATATCGCGATGCATCTGTTCGTGAGATTCCTAAGGTCTGTGCAAGCCGATGTGCCCCCATCCCGTACACCAAGCCAAAGTTGATGGTTTTTGCGATATTGCGTTGTTCACGCGTCACATTCAAAAGCGGGATCTGAAAAATCTCGCTTGCCGTTCTTTGATGCACATCTTCGCCGTTCATAAACGCGTCAGTCATAACCGGATCTTTCGACATGTCCGCCAAAATCCGAAGTTCGATTTGCGAGTAGTCAAGCGAGATGAGCACGTAACCCTCATCTGCCACAAACGCTTCGCGAATTCGCCGTCCTTCAGGCCCTCGAATCGGGATGTTCTGCAAGTTTGGGTCACTAGACGACAAACGCCCGGTAGCTGCGACTGCTTGATTAAAACTCGTATGCACCCTGCCCGTGTGCGGCCTAATAAGTTTCGGCAACGCATCCACATACGTCCCTTTAAGCTTTGACAGCATCCGATGCTCCAGGAGCACTTTCGGTAAAGGGTGCACCATTGCAAGAGCTTCGAGGACATCCGCATCAGTCGATTGGCCAGTTTTGGTTTTCTTCACCGTGGCTAGTTGAAGTTTACCAAAGAGCACGTCACCAACCTGTTTCGGGCTCGCCAGGTTAAATTCCATGCCCGCGATTTCATGTGCCTGTACTTCGAGCTTCGTCAGTTGGGCGGCGAACTCATCGCTCATGCCAGAGAGAAGCTTCGTGTCAATTTTGACGCCGGTCTCTTCCATTTCACATAGGACTTCTTCCAAAGGAAGTTCCATGTCGCGGTACAAGCCTTCAAAACCTTCTTCTCGAAGCTTCGATTCCAAAATTCCCGAGACGCGAAACGCGACGTCTGCTTTTTCAGCAGCGTACTCGGCTGCTTTCTCAAGATTGACATCTGTAAACCGGATTTGGTTTTTGCCTTTTCCACACACGTCTTCATACGTAATCGTCTGGTGATGCAAATGCACGCGACTCAACTCATCCAGGTTATGACGCGCGGTGTCTGCCTCCAGCAAGTAGCTCGCAAGCATAGGGTCACTGCCAATAGCAAATGCATGAAACCCTGCCCGAATGAGAGCGTGCTCGTCATGCTTTGCATTCTGCGCAATAAATCGATGCTTATGGCTCGACAGGATTGGGTTCAGCGCAGCAACTACGGCTTCGCGATTCTCGCCAACAGGAATATAAGCAGCTTGTCCGAGAGCCCAACACAACGAGACACCCACAAGCTTATTCACTGCCGCATCGGGAACATCTGATGTTGTCGCAATGGCAATAATCTCTGCACTCTCGAGTTTTGCGACTAAGGAAGTAAGCTGTTCTGGTGTGGTCACTGCCTCGTAGGCTGAGCGATCGACAGCACCTGCAGATGGGCGTAAAACGACTTCTTGGGTGGCATCTGGTGCTGCCGATTTGAAAATGGGCTCATTCATGAGGCGTCTAAACTCGAGCTCCTCAAAAATATCCATCAATTTTTGCGAACCGTGCATCTGAAATCGAGTCTCTTCGATACTCAAATCCATGGGCACATCGCGCTTAATCGTCACAAGCAGTTTGCTTAAACGCGCCATGTCAGAATCTTCGATGAGTCTTTCGCGACGAGATTTTTGTTTCATGATCGGCGCAACGTTTAGGATAGTCTCAAGGCTCCCAAACTCTTTAACGAGTTCCATCGCCGTTTTCTCGCCAATGCCTCGCACGCCTGGCACGTTATCAGATGTGTCACCAGCGAGTGCTAGCACATCGACCACATGCTCTGGGTCAACTCCAAACTTCTCTTTGACTCCTTCACGATCGACAAACAGTTCGGTGCCAGTTTTGGATGCGCGTAGCTCGTCAAGCAGCCAGACTTCGCCATCCACAAGCTGCATAAAGTCTTTGTCACCCGTCACAATAATAACTTGCCGACCAATGTCGCGCGCTTTTTGTGTCAACGTGCCAATCACGTCATCTGCTTCGAACCCTGGCATCACAAGTTTCTTGATGCCAAAAGCGTCGACAACTTTGTGAATCCATTCAAACTGCGGAATCAAGTCTTCGGGTGGTGGCGGTCGATTGGCCTTGTAGCCCGTGTACATCTCATGCCGAAAGGTTGGCGTCTTCGTATCAAACGCTATGGCCAAATATTTGGGCTGGTGGTCGCGAATGAGTTTCAGCACCATTTGCACAAAGCCATAAGTGGCATTTGTTGGCACACCGCGACTTGAGGTGAGCGGCCTGACCGCATAATAGGCGCGAAAGATGTAACCCGACCCATCGACTAAATAGACGGCATCATCTTTGATAAGCGGTGACTTTGTGTGCATGTGCGAAACCCCAGAAAACACGATCTTGCAGTTTTCTGGGGCTTTGAAAAGGCTTCCGGTCTTTACTTCACATCTTTAATCGCTTTCAGTCGCACAGCTTCAAATTCGTCTCCATGTTTCCACATTGGCATTTTGGCGGCATTGGCAACATCTACGCCAATCGCAAAATTGAGTGTGACGTCCTCAATGGCGCCGCTAAAGTCCCAGTCGTCTTTATAAACATCAGAAGGCTGATGGTAGTCGTGGTCCGTGTAGTTATCCATGATTTTACGACCGTAATCAGCGGGTTTACCCAAAACCTCGGTTCCTGGCTCCAAATAGACTGCCGGCACCCCAATCTTCGCGAAATTGAACTGGTCTGAACGATAGAAGGCTCCATGATCTGGAAATTCGTCGCCAGTTACTTTTCGGCCCTGCTCTTTTGCAACCCCTATAACAAACTCGTCGACGGTCGATTTACCTAAGCCGATCATGGCTACATTCTTGGTTCTTCCAAAGAACCCGATACCATCAATGTTGATGTTCGCTGCGATTCTGCCCGGCTGAATGGATGGATGCTGCGAAAAATACTGCGACCCAAGAAGCCCCTGCTCTTCGGCTGCAACAAAAACAAAGTACGCGCTGCGTTTCGGAGTTTTGGCGAGAGCAATGTGCGCCTTTGCAATGTTGAGAATGGCTGAGACACCCGACGCATTGTCGAGCGCACCATGATAAATCGCTTTACCGTTCATCCCAAGATGATCGTGATGAGCCGTGTAGACAACCGCTTCTTTTTTGAGTTCTTTGTCGCTCCCCTCAATCACACCAATGACGTTCACACTTTCTGTTTTGCGAATCGTATTCTTCATGTTGATTGACAATGTTGTCCCGAGCGCAACAGGTTTGAAGTCACGCGACTCGGCAGCTGCTCTCAATTTATCAAGATCGTGTCCAGACAAAGCTGCAATCTTCTTGCAAGCATCTTCAGTCGCCCAAGTCTTCACTTCGACCTTCGGATCGCCTTCATCGGCAAGCTCGAATTTTTCTCCGCTCCAGGATGTTTGCACAACTTGCCATGGGTATGCGGCCGATGGCGTCGTATGAATGATGATCACGCCAGCTGCGCCCTTTTTGGCTGCCTGCTCGTATTTGTAATCCCACCGGCCATACCAAAGACGCGTCTTGCCCGCGAACAAAGTCGGATTGTTGTTCATCAACAGCAGCACTTTGCCTTTCACATCCACGTCTTTGAAATCATCCCATTTGAACTCGGGCGCCACGATGCCATAGCCTACGAAAACGATTTCTGCATCTTTGATGCTAGATGTGGGATTTTGTGTTCCAGAAACTCCAATATAATCGTCGCTGAATTTCAAATCCAAAGTCTTAGCACCCGATTTGAACGTGATAATCTTCGGCATCTCAGAAGTTACACCGACGAGAGGCACTTTCTGCACCCAGCCACCGCCTGGCGCACCTGGTTTGATGCCAAGGCCTAACATTTGAGAGGCGATGTATTCGGCAGCGATGTCATCACCACGCGCACCAGTCCCTCGTCCTTCAAGCAAATCCGATGACAAGAACTTGATATGCCCTCTCAAACTTGCATCGGTGATTTGTTTTGCGGCTTGTTTGATGTCAGGCGTGAGAAACGTCGCAGCACTTGCACTAATTGCAAGGAGACTCGACAGAAGAAGCAGTACGCGTCGGCGCATTTTCGACCTCCGGAAGATTTCGTAAATGCATGACGTTTGGGTAAAGCGACCTATTCCTAGAGTCTCAAGGGGTCGGGATTAATGTTGTTCTCCATTATAATGATGGATGTATTTTTTGAATTCAGCGAGGCACTGTTTAAAGAGGCTCAAAAATTCCCTGCGGTCTGATACACACTCGTCTCGGAAGCTCTGCTCCTGGGCTTCTTTAGCGCAGGTTGCTCTGGGCATATCACCCTTTTTCATCAACCCAAAACTGCGAGCAGCAGCAATATATCTTTCAAGTTGGCAATCGCCATGCCAGTCTTCGCAACGTTCCTTGCTCAAGCACAAACCAATTCGTATTTCCAGTGTCAGAATTGCTCTCGCAAGATTGGTCACCGCATAAATTCCGTCATGAAAGACAATGAAGAATGTGAGTTCCAATCGTGCACGTCTCTGTTTATCATTGCCAATTTCTTCCAATGCAATTTGTCTTAACAAAGCTGCCCTTCGGGTCAACTCGAGGACTTCTTTTTCCTCAAGGAGGGATTCGACAAGGACCGTCCTTTTGGCAATTTGCGAAAGAACAAGGTCATGATACCAGATGTTGAGAGAGTCTTCATTTTGATACCAATCAAAGTAAAGACTCAGGTTTGTACCAACTCCGAGAAAGTCGACGTAACTTACATTTTCCCCATCTATAAGACCCCAGCCCTCGTTAATGACAAGTATCGGGACAGTGCCTGTTTTAGAGATATGAGGCATTAATAAACCTGTAGTCTTGAGGAATGCATTTTGAAAATTACTGATGCCAAATGTAATGGGAACGCCCTTCAATGCCTCTAGGTAGCATTCCATGAAAGCGCGTAAACTTTGGTCAAAACATCTAAACCTCTGGCTTTTCCATGGACTCTTTTCACTAAGGATTAGTACCCACATACACGCAATGAAGTTGTAGTCGGCTAATGACATTTCATCCATCCACCTTTGCTCAACAACAAGGCTATGGAGTTCTTCAAAGTTCTCTCTGATATAGGCGGCATCCTCACGGTTCTCGGTGTTTTTGATGATGAAATATTTGTCTGCTAGATAGATTTTCCAAAGGGAGCCATCGGTTAGCTTTGTCCTCATGCCGAATTTGGGGTTCATCTTGAGTTGTTGTTTGATAAACGCCAACCGCTCCTCTGCTATGATTGCGGGCTTGCCTTGATCAGCTCGCTTCTTCTGAAGGTCAGTTGGTTCTTTAGGCGTTGGAGTATCGTCCCAGACTAATTTAGGTTCACCAGTCTCTGGGTTGACGCTTAAAACAGCACCACCATGCACCGACATTGCAGGATCATTTGGCTCGTAGTCATAATATGGATCGTAGTTCCCCAAGAGCATGCCTATAGTAGAAAATACGGCCATCCATTGGTCCCAGAAATGGCCAAAACGCCCCGGATTGTTGCTCTTCATCGCCAAGCTAGATTGGGAGATAATAAATATGAGAACAAAAGGATAAATCCCTCTAATTATTCTATTGTTCATTTGAGCATTCCCTAAAAAAGGTGTTTGACATGAATGGCGCTAACAGATGCGTAATGACAATTAACGAGACAACAACACAATAGTCTCAACGGCAGGCGTTCCACCAAATAGGTCGATGGGGACGATGCGCTCCACCTTGTAACCGTTCTGTAAAAACACCTTCAAGTCCGATGCCATGGCATCTGGGTCGCACGACACTAAAGCAACTTTTGGTGCCCCAAGCGCTGCAATAGCCTCTGCATCCTGCATGAGCCCCTTCTTTGGCGGATCGACAACAATGCCGGCAAACGGCTGCACGGCCTGCAAACTCCTAAGCGCTTGTGACATGGGCGCGAGCAATACTTTAACACCGAGCGTTTCAAGGGCCGACAAAGCAGTTGGCGACTGCTCAATCGCAATGATGTTCGATGCGCCTCTACGTTGAAGGGCTCGCGTAAAGCCCCCGACTCCAGCGTACGCATCTACAAACAGGCCTTCACTCGGCTCAGTAGTAAGAAATTGTGCAACGAGGTCATACATAAACGTCGCTTGTTCTGGGTCACTCTGGCAAAATGAATCCGCATCTACGAGAGGGCCACCCTCAAGCGGAGCGATAAGTTCCGGGCCGATACTGAAACCTCGCTCGCCACCCAAAATCGAGTTGGTTTCTTCGGTTTGAATACGCATGCACGCCGAAAGCAGAATCTTATTCTCAACACAATGGACAAGAGCGTTGTGAAAATCGACAACGCGCTTCATCACAAAAACGGCAGCAACACCATCTCGGCCCGCTCGCAGAATCACCGCTTTAATCTGGGCAAGGTCTTGCCTCGACGCGTTCAGAACTTCCAACAAGTCAATGATCGCTTTGTTGATAACGGGGTTTACGTAGGGGCATTGTTCTGCGACCACAAAATCGTGGCTGTAGGGCACGTAGACCCCAAGGCGCAGCTTATTATCAACGATTTGCGCCATGAGCTTTACTTTCTGGCGATATCCAAATTGATTTGGGTGCTGCGCGAGATCGTCAATTTGGTAGTCAAGCCCAGCATCGCTCAAAGCCTTTTCAATACGGCCGCGTTTAATTTCAGTCGCGAGCGACGCGTCTAATCCATGCAGCGGGCATGCAGGGCAAGGTGAAGGATGCGGGCAAATGCGTTGTGTGTGACATGGACCTTGAGAAAAGAAGCGCTCTGCCCTCCCAACGATGAGATTTCGCGCCGCAAATCTGCGTTCTGGTCGCATCTCAACATCATCGCCAACAAACGCGCCACGCACGGCGATGTCCTGGTCTTCATGAACGCCCCTGCCCCGGCCTTCATCATCCATCGCATCTATGGTGACTCGGATTGTCCTCACAGCCCGAACTCTTGTTCGAGTTCAGTGAGCCTGCGATTAACGCGCTCAAGCATCACGCTCTTTTGCTGATGCGGTATGAACGCGCTCTTGAATCCGTTGATGACGAGGGTCTTGATTTCAGGATAGCCCACGTTCAGCTCTCGATGAACGCGCTCGTACTCACGGCTTAAGGTCGTGTTTGAAACCAATCGGTTATCGGTGTTGAGCGTCACTCTCACACCGGCCTTCAGATAGTCGGCTAACGGGTGCTTGGCTACACTTTCGACTGCACCTGTTTGCTCATTACTCGTTGGGCAAACTTCCAGTGGAATGCGTCGATCAATGACATAGCGAAGCAAATCTGGCCTCTCGAAAAGGCGCGTGCCATGCCCAATTCGATGCGCGCCACAGAACGTGAGCGCTTGCTCAATGCTATCTGGCCCATATGCTTCTCCTGCATGCACAGTGATGTTCATGTAGTTGCTCATGACGTGTATGGCCGACTCAGCGTGTTTCTTAGCTGGAAAGCCTGCTTCAGGGCCGGCTAAGTCAAAAGCGACAACACCTTTGTCCTTAAATTCAACTGCCACTTTGGCTATTTCGAGATTTTCGCTTGGGTCAAAGCTGCGAATGCCACACAAGATAACCCCATGCGAAATCCCATACTTCGCAGCAGCATCATTGCCGCCATCAACCGCAGCCTGCGTGACTTCTTTGAGTGTCAGCCCTTGCTTAGTGAGAAGAGTCGGGCAAAAGCGTGGCTCAATGTGCCACACATTCTCTTTGGCAGCGTCCTCAACTAATTCAAAGGCTGCTCGATAGATCGCCTTACGCGTTTGCATGACGGAACAGATCAGCGAGAACTGTTCGAGGTATTTGACGAGCGAAGCATGAATCTGGCCAAAGAAAGCTGGCGGTATAGTGATGTGGTCAGCGCGAGCGAGCTCTTCAAGCGTTTGTAAACGAAGCGAGCCATCTAGATGACAGTGCAGTTCGGCCTTAGGAATCTTGTGAAAAAAAGCATTTTTCATGGGCCGGTGCTTATCACATTCGCACAGGCTGTGGATACCCATTTGACGCGCGAGGCAACAATACATAGACACCAGGCCATGCTATCCAGTCGAATCATTCTATTCCTTATTTTTGCTCTCTTTTCACTTCCTTCAGCTGCGGATAGATTTGAGCAGTTGCGCAAAGCCCGTACGAAGCTGCGCGTGAAAATGTCTAAAGTCCAAGCGCTACCTGGGCACAAAACAACACTCGCTTCGCGTGCACCCGATGTTTTACTTGAGCTCCTCGAACACGTTGATCGATTTAATACAAAGGTTCTCAATGCACACTATCAGCACAGCGGTGAGGACGAATTAACAATTAGCCGGCTCGCCGATAGCCCGGTGCTCATTCTTGGGCAATCGCACGTAAACAGAGAGAACATCCTCTATAATTACGCTCTCACGTTGAGATTAACCCAGAGTCCCGCCCTTATTTTG
>Ga0068863_100004719_pt1 | contig 13430 bp, 12 predicted proteins | sample KBSSwiS62_FD_66596 | JGI IMG/M metagenome (GOLD analysis project Ga0068863, IMG submission 66596) | Switchgrass rhizosphere microbial communities from Kellogg Biological Station, Michigan, USA - KBS Switchgrass S6-2 | ecosystem: Host-associated > Plants > Roots > Rhizosphere > Soil ...
CACGCGCCTACGGACCGAACCGCAACAGCCGCTGACCCTACGGTAGGTCCGCGTCACCGAGTTGGTCGCGCGGCACAACCATCATCGGAACATCAAGCACCCGAAGCATCTTGGCGGCCGTCGAGCCGAGGAACAGCCGCCTGGGCGCACTGAGCCGGCTCGACCCGACCATGATCAGGTCGCCGTCGTGCCACTGGAGCTTGCGCACCGCTTCTTCGACCGTCTCGCCCTCCACGATGGTCGAGGCGACGGGAAACCCTTCCGGCAGTGAGCTTTTCGCGGTTTCCAAAACCTGTTGTGCGTGCGCCATCGCGCGCTCACGGACCGCTTCCTCGTCGCCACGCAGTTGCCCGAACACCGGGTCGAGCGCAACCAGCGAAACCAACCGCAGCGGCGTACCGGCGGCCTTGCTGAACCGAACCGCCTTCTCCAGCAACAGATCTGCGCCTTGACGCTGCCCGATCGCGCAGGTCACCTCGCGGACCCGGTCGATCTTGGAATCCCGGGCGCCGCGCGGCGCGACGACAACGGGCACCGGCGCGGAGTGCAATAACTCATTGACCACGGAGCCCAACGAGTAACTGCCCGCCAGTCCGCCTCCCGACCCGCCGACCACGATGAGGTCGGCTTCGAGTCGCGCAGTTTCGCGAATCAGCCCGTCGGCGAAAGAGTCGTCGAAGCTCACGTGGCTGTGCGCGGTGAGGTCGTCGGGTACCGATGCCAGCGCTTCGGCCAACCATTTCTCGGCCTGCTCGCCCAGCTTCGCCTCATAGTCCCGCGCGCCTGTGAGCGTCGGCAGCGCCCGATCCGCGGGCAGGACGATGCACGCCTCGATCTCGGCGTCGAGCGTCCTGGCGAGCCGCGCGCCAAGCGCCATCGCGTCAGCGCCGCCCGGTGTGGCCAGATAAGCAACGACCAGCTTCATGGGAGACATCCTGTCAACTCCCGGCGGCCGGTTAGGTCACTTTGGCGAGGACCCGCAATTAGTCGAGGTATTCGGCGGTGCCGTCCTCGAGCACCAGGCGCGCGTCGGACCCGTCGGGGTTGGCCGCCTCGGTCCGGAACACCGCATGCCCCGGCTCGGTGCGCCAGATCGACGTGGTGAGCGTCTCGCCGGGGAACACCGGTGAGGTGAAGCGAGCACCGACCTGTCGGACTTTGGTGGCGTCGCCGCCGCCGAGTTCGCCGACCAGCGCGCGCCCGGCGACCCCATATGTGCAGAGCCCGTGCAGGATTGGCTTAGGGAAGCCGGCCAGGTTCTGCGCGAACCAGGGGTCGCTGTGCAGCGGATTGCGGTCGCCGGACAACCGGTAGATCAGCGCCTGGTCTTCACGCGTCGGCAGTGCGACGCGCGCGTCCGGTTCCCGCTCGGGGATCTCCGGCGCGGCGGGGCGCTGCCCCGGCTGACCACCGAAGCCACCCTCGCCGCGGATCACAGCCGTGGTCAACGTCTCGGTGACCACCTCGGACGTGGCCGGATCGGTGCCCGTCGCCTTCAACATGACGATCGCGTTCTTGCCTTCGCCCTTGTCCTGAATGTCGGCCACTTCGGCGACGACGCTGAGCTTGCCCGCCGGTGGCAGCGGCTTGAACAACCGGATCTCCTGCGAACCGTGCAGGAGCATCGCGAAGTTGAAGGAGCCGATCTTGGCTGCCGCGGCGAACGGCAGGCAGGCGATGACCGCGTAGGTGGGCAGCACCTGCTGCGGGAGGTCGTGACTGTTTTCCGTGGTGAACGCGAGATCGTCGATCCCCGCGCCGACGCCGAGCGCGTAGAGCAGGGTGTCGCGGTCGGTCCATTCGAAGACGGTCGGGTCGGTCTTGGCGCCTATGGCGGTGGGGTCAATCGGCATAGTCGGACGATATCGGGTTGGTCGAGGACCACGTCCTCCCCCTCAATCGGGAGAACTCCCGATTTCGGTGGGCCCAGTTGACCTTCGCCGGGTAACAGGTGACCATGGCTCGCATGCGCTATGTCGTTACCGGCGGTACCGGGTTTATTGGCCGCCGAGTCGTGTCCCAGATTTTGGCCCGTAGCCACGACGCCGAGGTGTGCGTGCTGGTCCGGCGGAATTCGCTGGGCCGGTTCGAACAGCTCGCCGCCGAGTGGGGCCCCCGGGCCAAGCCGCTAGTCGGGGATCTGACGGCAGCCGATCTGGGCCTCACCGACGAGGCCATCACCGAGCTGGGCGCCGTCGACCACGTCGTGCATTGTGCGGCGATCTACGACATCACCGCCGACGACGCCAGTCAGCGAGCCGCCAACGTCGAGGGCACCCGCGCGGTCATCGACCTGAGCCGTCGGCTGGACGCAACGCTGCATCATGTGTCGTCGATCGCCGTCGCAGGCACCTACCGCGGCGAGTTCACCGAAGACGACTTCGACGTGGCCCAGGAGCTACCCACGCCGTATCACCAGACGAAGTTCGAGGCGGAGCTGTTGGTCCGGTCCACGCCAGGGCTTCGTTACCGCGTGTACCGCCCCGCCGTCGTGGTTGGCGACTCGCGCACCGGCGAAATGGACAAGATCGACGGGCCGTACTACTTCTTCGGCCTGTTGGCGAAGCTCGCTGCGCTGCCCAGGTTTACCCCGATGGTGTTGCCCGACACCGGCCGCACCAACATCGTTCCCGTCGACTATGTGGTGGACGCTTTGGTCGAGCTGATGCACGCCGACGGCCGAGACGGGCAGACCTTCCACCTCACGGCCCCGAAAACCATTGGGCTGCGCGGCATTTACCGCGGGGTCGCCGAAGCGGCGGGCCTGCCGCCGCTGCGGGGATCCTTGCCTGGCGCGACCGCGACACCCTTTCTGCGCCTCAGCGGACGGGCGAAGATCGTGCGCAACATGGCCGCCACGCAACTCGGCATCCCCGGTGAGATCCTCGACGTCGTCGACCTGGTGCCGACGTTCGCGTCGACCAACACGGTAGAAGCGTTGCGCGGCACCGGGATAACGGTGCCGGAGTTCGCATCGTACGCGCCGAAGTTGTGGCGGCACTGGGCCGACCACCTCGACCCCGACCGCGCGCGCCGCGATGATCCGGCTGGGCCGTTGGTCGGCAAGCATGTGATCATCACCGGCGCGTCCAGCGGTATCGGCCGCGCCTCGGCGATCGCGGTCGCTGAGCGCGGCGCGACGGTATTCGCGTTGGCGCGCAACGCCGAAGCGCTCGACGGGCTGATCGCCGAGATCCGGGCCGCAGGTGGGCGGGCCTATGCGTTCACGTGCGACGTCACGGATTCGACGTCGGTCGAGCACACGGTCAAAGACATCCTCGGCCAGTTCGGCCACGTCGACTATCTGGTCAACAATGCGGGCAGGTCGATCCGGCGCTCGATCTCTGCGTCCACCGACCGCCTGCACGACTACGAGCGCGTGATGGCGGTCAACTACTTCGGTGCGGTCCGGATGGTGCTGGCATTGTTACCGCATTGGCGTGAACGCCGGTTCGGCCATGTCGTCAACGTATCCAGCGCGGGTGTGCAAGCCAGCAGTCCCAAGTACAGCGCATACATCCCGAGCAAGGCTGCCTTGGACGCTTTCGCCGAAGTGGTTGGCACCGAAACACTCTCCGACCACATCACGTTCACGAGCATCCACATGCCGTTGGTGAAGACGCCGATGATCGCGCCGTCGCGCCGACTCAACCCGATGCCTCCGATCACCGTCGAGCATGCGGCGGCCATGGTGGTGCGGGGCCTCGTCGAGAAACCAGCGCGCATCGACACGCCGGTCGGAACGCTCGCCGATGTCGGGATGTATTTCACGCCGAAGCTGTCGCGCCGCGTGCTGCATCAGCTGTACCTCGGTTACCCCGATTCGCCTGCGGCCCGCGGACAGGACACCGAACGGGTTCAACAGCGCACACCGCGGCGGCCCAAGCGGCCTTCGCGCGGTGTCAAGTCGTTACGGGTGCCGCGACCGCTCAAGCAGGCGGTGCGTCTGGTGCCGGGTGTGCACTGGTAAGTGGCCGGCTCTATCGTTGGCGACGTGACTCGGCTGCCCGTCTTCGTCGACGTCGACACCGGCGTCGACGACGCGATGGCGCTGGTGTATCTGTTCGCCAGCGACGACGCTGAGGTCGTCGGCATCGCTTCGACTGCGGGAAACGTTCCAGTGCAACAGGTTTGCGAGAACAACCTGGCATTGCTTGAGATGTGCCGGATCGCTGGCGTACCGGTGTCCAAGGGATCCGAGCAGCCGATCAGCGCACCGCTTCGCACGGCTGAGGACACGCACGGTCCGCAGGGCTTGGGCTACGCAAGGCTGCCGTCGACGGATCGGCAACTCACTGCGCACGACGCTGCGGAAGCGTGGGTGCGGGCGGCGCGCGCCTACCCCGGCGAGTTGGTGGCCATCGCGACCGGCCCGCTGACCAACTTGGCGCTGGCACTGCGCATTGAACCGGCGCTGCCCAAACTGTTGCGGCGATTGGTGATCATGGGCGGCGCGTTTGACTACCGCGGCAACACCACCCCGGTTGCCGAATGGAACATCAGCGTCGACCCGGAGGCCGCCGCGGAGGTTTTCGCGGTGTGGGGCGCGGCGTGGGGACTTCACCCACCCGAACACCTTCCGGTCGTGCTGGGCCTGAACCTGACCGAGAACATCGCGATGACGCCTGCGCTGTTGTCCCGGCTCGCGACCGCGGCAGGGTCGTCGTCGATTCCGATGAGCGTGCTCGACGACCGCGGCACCAGATCGGTGGCGTCCAATCCGCTGATCGCGGTGCTGGAGGACGCGATGCGGTTCTACTTCGAGTTCCACTTCGATCAGGGCGAGGGCTACCTGGCGCACCTGCATGATCCGCTGGCCGCGGCGGTGGCGCTTGACCCCGATCTGGTCCAGTGTCGGCCTGCCGCGATCGATGTCGAGTTGACGGGAACGCTCACCCGCGGCATGACGATCGCCGATTGGAGCAATCACTGGGGACGAGAACCCAACGCGCTCATCGGAGTTGGCGTCGACCCGGCGGCATTCTTTGACCGGTTCATTGCTCGGGTCGGGGCCTTCGCGCAGCGACTGGGCTAAGACGGCCTGACGCCGAAACTGCGGGGAGATCGCGGATTTCGTCGAAATGGCGATCTCCCCGCAGTTTCGAGGGCTCAGTCGGGCTCAGTCGTCGGTGACGACCAGCTTCACGTCGATGTTGCCGCGAGTGGCGTTCGAGTATGGGCACACCTGATGCGCCTTTTCCGCCAACTGCTGCGCGGCGTCATGGTCAAGGTTAGGCAGCGTCACCTCGAGTTCGACCGCGAGACCGAAGCCGCCGTTGTCGAGCTGGCCAAGCGAAACCCGGGCCCCTACAGCCGAATCCGATACGTCAGCCTTGTCCTGGCGGCCGACCAGCCGCAGCGCCGAGTGGTAGCAGGCGGCGTAGCCGACGGCGAAGAGCTGCTCGGGGTTGGTGCCGTTGCCGCTGCCGCCCATCTCCTTCGGGATGCTCAGGTCGAGGTCGAGCTTGCCGTCCGAGGTGCGGCCATGGCCATCGCGTCCTTCGCCGGTGGCCAGCGCTTCGGCGGTGTAGAGGGTCTTCATGCGGATTCCTTTCGTTGCGATGCGTTGAGCGCATCGGTGAGGTGACGGACCGCATCGCGCAGGTCCGCGGCTTCTTGTTCCGTCATCCCGGTCGAGCTGAACAGCTGCTCGGGGATGCACTGGGCTTTGCGCTCGAGGCGACGGCCGGCCGGGGTCAGCGTGACGTCGACAAGGCGCTCGTCGTCCTGCGAGCGTTCGCGGCGGACAAACCCGTTGGCCTCCAACCGCTTCAGCAGCGGCGACAGGGTTCCCGAATCGAGATGCAGCCGCTCGCCGAGCCGCCCGACCGTGACACGTTCCTTTTCCCACAGCACCAGCAGCACGAGGTATTGCGGATACGTGAGGTTCAGCTCGGTCAGGATCGGCCGGTATGCGGCCGTCATCGCCCGCGACGCCGAATAGAGGGCGAAGCACAGCTGGCGATCAACGCTCATCGTGGCCATGCGCAGAACTGTAGCGCACAATTCAGTTGTGCACAACTAAAAGGGATCTACTCGTAGATCCCCTCGACGTACCACCGCCGCTGCCGATAGCACAGCAGCAGGGCCTGCGGCCGCTGATCACCGTTGATCAGCACCTGCGCCCGCGCGGTCCGGCCCGCCTTGGCCTGCTCGGGATCCCACCACCGCTCGTCGACCGGCCATGGCCCCGCCCACCAGGACAGCTTGCTGTCCCTCCCGGGTGAGGCCAGCCGCGACGGGTCGGCGGAGAACAGCCCGCGACCAGTCACCCGCACCGGGTTGCCGTCCGCGTCGAGCAATTCGACCGGATCGTCGAGCAGCACCGTCGGTGACGGCTCCGGAAGCTGACCTGGCCACGGCTGCCCTGGATCGGCCCGCGGCACCAGCTCATCGCCAAGCGGGGCGAACGTGATGCGTTCGGCCGGCCCGCGACCGCCGCTGAGCACCGGCACCTGCACCGCCTCCGGCCCGAGTAGACCCTGCACCCGCACCAACGCACGACGGGCACGCAGCCGGTCCTCCTCGCCAATGCCACCCCACAACGGCAGCTGCAGCGCCTCGGCCGACACCACCTCCGCCGGCCGCAGCCGGATCAGCGTCACCGGAGCGGTCGGCCGGTCGTTCGGGTTGCGTTTGTTCAGCCAGCCGTCCAGCTGCCAGCGCACCCGATCGGCGGTGGCGTCCTCGGTCAGCGGTTCGGCGCACCGCCAAACACGTTCCAGCTCTTGACCATTGGCGGTGACAGCGTGGATCGCCAGCCGGGTGCATCCGACCCCGGCCGCCTCGAGGCTGCGATGCAGCGTGCTTGCCAGCGACCGGCCTGCGAACGCGGCGGCATCGACACGGTCGATCGGCGGATCACAGTTCATCACCGCGTCGAGTTCTGTCGGCGGCTCCTTGCCTGAGGGCCCGCGGGTCGGCTCGCCACGGGCGAACCGGTGCGCGGCGACGGCGTCGGCGCCGAACCGGGACGCCACATCGCTTCGGGTAAGCGCGGCGAACTGACCGATATTGCGAATGCCCATGCGCCACAACAGATCTGCCAGATCCTCGCGGCCAGGCGCGGCCAGGCTCGGCTCGGTGGCCAGTTGCCGGATCGACAGTGCGGACAAGAACAGCGCGTCCTTGCCTGGTTCGATGATCCTGCCCGCCCGCGCAGCGAAGACGGCGGTGGCCAACTGGTCGGCGACGCCGACCTGACATTCGGCTCCGGCCGCGGCCACCGCGTCGACCAATAGCTCAGCGGCTGCCTCTTCGGATCCGAAGTAACGGGCCGCCCCGCGCACGGACAACACCAGCAGTCCAGGCCGCAGCACCTCGGCCCGCGGCACCAGGTCGTCGACCGCAGCCGTCACGACTTCGAAATGGCGGGCATCGCGCGCGGGATCGGCCGTGACGACGTGCAGTTCCGGACACCGCGCCTGAGATTCCCTGCGGCGCAGGCCTCGTCGCACGCCGGCCGCACGCGCGGATGCCGAACACGCGATCACCCGGTTGGCCAGGGTGACCGCCACCGGCGTCGTGGGAGGAAGGCCGGCGGCAGCCAACGCGGCGACCGCCGGCCAATCCATGCACCACACGGCCAGCACTCTTGAGGTAGATCCGGAAGACACTCATCCGCCTACTGCCCGAACGGTCCCCCCGAAGGACCGACCCCTGGCCCGCATGGCCAGCCGCACCTTGCTGATGCGCCCGATCCCCGGGCGGCCGGGGCCGGTGACCTCGTAACCGCAGACCCTGGCCTCCAGCCGGGTGGACGCCCCTTGCCAGTCGCCGCCGGTGACCAGCAGGGTGCACCCCTTCTGCCGTGCCCTGGCCACCACCGCCCGCGCCCGGCCCGCAGGCACCGACCGGCCACCAAGTCCGAGCACCACCAGGTCCATGCCATCCATCAGCACGGCGGCCACCTCGACCGGATCGGCGCCGGGTTCGGGGATGACCGCGATCCTGCTCAGGTCCGCGCCCATCTCGACAGCCGCCAGCAGTCCGACATCTGGCTGGCCGACGATCGCGGCGTGCCCGCCCTCCGCCGTCACCGCCGCCACCATGCTCAGCGACAGGGACCGAGCGCCCGACAGCACCGCTACCGTGCCGCGCGGCAACGATGGCGCCGGCTGGGGGTACCGCCCGGCCGCAGGCCAGGGGGACAGTTCGGCCAGCGATTCGGGCACCGGCAGCAAAGATTCCGAGTCCGGTAGCGGGTCGATCGACGACGCCGGGCCGCGACGTCCGTCGCCCACCTTCCCGGACACCGCCGCGATCTTGCGACGCAGGTGTTCTACCTGTTCAGCGCGGTCGTGGCGACGCTGTTCCAGGCTCATTGCCACTGTCACAGCAGCACCTCCTGCATCATCAGAATCACTCTATTTTCGAATGTATGTTCGATACCCCGAGTAAACACCCACCCACCGACACCGTCAAGCGAGGAGAAGCGACACAAGACGCCTCCATTGATCGATGGTGACATTGACAAATGTCATCATTTGGTGCTGTACTCCAGCGATGCTCAATGACGAGCGGGGTTCGTTACGTTCCCGCGGTGCCGCAGCAGTCAGCAGCCTGACCCTCCGGCAGATCGCCGCCGTGATTCCCGCCGAACCGGCATGGGGCGTCTGGCTGTCTCGCCAGATCATCGCCAGCGTGATGGACGCCTTCGGGCCGTCACTTACCGGCGCCCACGTCACCCCCGTCGACACCAGAACCTCCGACGGTCGCCGCGTCGTCGGCGAATGGGTCTGCGGCGCCGGTGTGCCGCACGGTCCTGCCGATGCCGCAATCTATTTCGTCCACGGCAGCGGCTATGCCCTGTGCTCGCCACGGACCCATCGCCGACTGACCTCGTGGCTCTCCCGCCTGACCGGACTTCCGGTATTCAGCATCGACTACCGCCTGGCTCCCAAATACCGATTCCCCACTGCCGCAGACGATGTCCGCTCCGGGTGGGACTGGCTCATCGGTGACTTCGGGCTTGCGCCCCAGCGAACCATCGTCGCCGGCGATTCCGCAGGCGGACATCTGTCGATCGACCTGCTCCTGCAACCCGACGTCGTTCACCCGGCGGGCGCGGTATTCCTCTCCCCCGCGCTCGACCTGACGTTCACTCTGGCCCGCACCCGCGAACAACTGCGCAGTGATCCAGCCGTCCGCTCTCGCGACGCCATCCGTCTTATCGAGTTGTACTGCGCGGGCATCGATTCCAGCCATCCCCGGCTGAAGCTCGACGTCGCGGCCGGGCGCACCCTTCCGCCGACGCTGATCCAGGCCGGCGGCACCGAGATGCTGGCTGCCGACGCGATCGCGCTTGCCGACCACATCCGCACCGCAGGCGGACAGTGTGAACTGCAGATCTGGCCCGACCAGGTGCACGTCTTCCAGGCGCTGCCGCGAATCAGCCCGGAGGCCCGCCCCGCCATGCGCCATATCGCGGGCTTCATCGCACATGCATTGCGCCACAACCAAAAGGACAAGGCTGCGGGGTGATCGGGATGGGATTGTTCGGATCGAAGAAGCGCAGCCACGACGCCGCCGCCGTAATCACCGGAGCGGGCAGCGGCATCGGTGCCGCGTTCGCGGCGGAACTGGCGCGCCGCGGCGGCCGGATCGTGTGCAGCGACATCGATGAAAAGGCCGCCCGCGCAACGGCCGACGCCATCATCGCCGGTGGCGGAAGCGCATTGGCCATCCACTGCGACGTCACCCAGATCGACGATGTGCAACGTTTAGCCGCCGATGCGCAGGATTGGTTCGGCGGGCCGCCGACGCTCGTCATCAACAACGCAGGCGTCGGCGCGGGCGGCACGCCGATCGGCGAAACGAGCCTCGACGACTGGAGCTGGGTGCTGAGCATCAACCTGTGGGGCCCGATCAACGGCTGCCACGTTTTCACACCCATCCTGCGGGAAGCGCGATACGGCGGCATCATCAACGTCGCGTCAGCAGCGGCGTTCGGCGCCGCACCTGGCATGGCCGCCTACAACGTCAGCAAGGCCGGTGTGCTGTCGCTGTCCGAGACGCTTGCCGCCGAACTGTCCGGCACCGGGGTGAACGTCACCGTGCTCTGCCCGACGTTCGTCAAGACGAATATCGTCGAATCCGGCCGCATCACAGCACAATCCAGCCAACTCGCCGACCGGCTGATGCGCTGGACGGGATTCTCGTCAGAACGCGTGGCCCGGATGTGCCTGGATACCAACGACCGCGGCGGCCTGTACTGCATGCCGCAACCCGATGCCCGGATCGGCTGGGGCATCAAGCGTTTCACGCCGACGGTGTACACCCGCGCCGCCGGCCTCGCCAACCGCGTGACGACGTAGGAGGACCCGATGATCGACATGGACGCCATGCTGGCCAAGATCAAGGACCGCCAATGGGCGCTGGCCGACATCGACTGGGATGCACCGGGCGCCGAGATGATCACCGACGAGCAGCGCTCCCAGTTGAAGGCCTTCATGGCCGACCTGTGCTGGATCGAGAATATCGGCGCGCGGGGTTTCGCCGCGCTGGCCAAGAAGGCACCGACGCCGACCATCGCCGAGATCTACCGCTACTTCCACGCCGAGGAGCAACGGCACGCCAATGCCGAACTCGCCCTGATGAAGCGGTGGGGCATGCTCTCCGACGGCGAAGTACCCGAGCCGAACGTCAACATCAGATTGGCCATCGACTGGTTGGACCGCTGGGCCGACGACATGCCGCTGTCGCTGCTCGGCACGGTGATCCCGATGCTGGAGGTCGCCCTTGACGGCGCGTTGCTGAAATTCCTTCTCGACGAAGTGCACGATCCCGTGTGTCACCAGGTCTTCGAGAAGATCAACAACGACGAGTCCCGGCACCTCGTCGTCGATTTCGAAGTGCTCGACATGATCGGGCACGCCAAGATCCGGCGGATGCTGATCGACTTCGTCGGCCACAACGCGACTCCCGGTCTCATCATCGGCGCGATCATGGGTGCACCGCTGATCAACAGGATCCGCAACGAGATCACTGCCATGGGCATGGAACCCGAGCGGCTTTACCGGGCCGTGAAGCGGTTCAAGGAACTCGGCGATCGGGGCCAATACACCAGTCGCGTACCGACATACCGGTTCCTGAGGCGCTACGCCGGCGTGGTCACCAACCCGCGTCACCCGTACCACCTACTGGCCAACTCGATGGTCTGGCTGTCCGACCGGTATCCGAGGCCACTGCTGCCCTCAGTACCGAGCTGGGTCAAAGAGGTCACCCACGAGCCGGCGGCCTGACATGCCCAATCACGTATACGACACGCTGATCATCGGCGCCGGCTTCACCGGTATCGGCGCGGCGATCAAGCTGACCGAGGCGGGCGTCGACGACTTCGTCATCCTCGAGCGCGCCGGCCGCGTCGGTGGAACCTGGCGCGACAACACCTATCCCGGTGCCGCCTGCGACATCCCCTCGCTGTTGTACTCGTTCTCGTTCGTCCACAATCCAGCCTGGTCTCGCGCCTACTCCCCCGCCGACGAGATCTGCAAGCACATCGAGGACATGGTCTCCGACTTCGGCCTCGAACCGAAGGTTCAGTTCGGAGTCGAGGTCAACGCGCTCGAGTTCGACGAAGACAAAGGGGTGTGGACGGTAAAGGCCTACGGGCGCAAAAGCTTCCAGGCCCGCACCGTCGTGTTGGCATCGGGTCCGCTACCCGACCATGACTGGCCGGCGATCCGCGGGCTCGACACGTATGAGGGCCACAAGATCCACAGCGCCCGTTGGGATCACGCCTACGACTTCAGTGGCAAGCGGGTCGCGGTGATCGGCACCGGCGCGAGCGCAGTACAAATCATCCCCGAACTCGTCAAGGAGGCGCAGTTCGTCAAGGTCTTCCAGCGCACGCCCGGCTGGGTGCTGCCCCGGCTCGATATCGCCACGCCAGCCAAGGCTCAGGAACTTTTCGCAAAAGTGCCTGCGGTACAAGAACTTACGCGGCAGGCGCTGTTCTGGGGCCACGAGATCTCGGCGACGGCATTGGTGTGGGACACTCCGCTGACGGGGCTGGTGGCCAGGCTTGGCAAGGCCCACCTGCGTCGCCAGGTCAAAGACCCGTGGCTGCGGCGCCAGCTCACGCCCGGCTTCACGCCGGGGTGCAAGCGGATGCTGATCTCCAGCGACTACTACCCCGCGCTGCAACGCGACAACTGCAAGCTCATCGACTGGCCGATCGCCACGATGAGCCCGGTGGGAATCCGCACCAGCGACGGCATAGAGCATCACGTCGACTGCATCGTCTTCGCAACGGGCTACGACGTGCATCTGACCGGTCCGCCGTATTCGGTCACCGGAATCGGTGGGCGGTCCCTGGCGCAGGAGTGGGCCGGCGGCGCACAGGCGTACAAGAGCATCAACGCGCACGGCTACCCGAACCTGTTTTTCATGACGGGGCCCAATTCCGGTCCTGGCCACAATTCGCTGCTGGTCTATGTCGAAGGACAGCTCGACTACGCGGTGCGCGGCATCACCACGATTCTCGACGAGAATCTGCGCTACCTCGACGTGCGCGCGGACGTGCAGCGGCGCTACAACGACCGCATTCAGAAGCGGCTGGCCAAGACGACGTGGCTGTCGGGCTGCAGCAGCTGGTATCTGACCGCCGACGGATTCAACGCCGCGATGTATCCCGGCTTTGCCACGCAGTATCTTCGACAGATGCGGGACTTCCGGTTCGGTGACTACGAGGCGGTCGCGCGCGACGCGATCGGTGCCCGCGTACGAGCATGAACACCAGGCCGGACCCGTCGTCGCGCAGGCCGCGGCAGCAGTCCGGTGCGATTTCCACAGTGCTGACGAACCTTCGCCGGCGGGTCCAGCGCGGCTCACGCGACGTCATCGAGACGGCGGTGGCGCAGTTGTTCGACGCCGCGGTCCACCCGCACGGGGTCGCCGCGTCGGGCGAATACCGCATCGATGACCTGGCCCGGCTGGCGGGCACGACGACCCGCAACATCCGCGTGTATCGCGATCGCGGATTGCTGCACCCTCCGCTGCGGGTCGGCAGGCTGGCCCTGTTCAACGACACGCATCTGACCCGGTTGCGGCTGATCACGTCGCTGCTGGACCGCGGCTACAACATCGCCCACGTCAACGAGATGCTCAGCGCCTGGGAGCAGGGCAAGGATCTGGGCTCGGTGCTCGGGCTGGAGTCGGCGATCGCGGGCACCTGGGCGGCGGAGAAGCCGCAGACGATGACGGTCGTCGACGCGCGGCGGCTGATCAACGACGACGCCGCCTTCGACCGGCTGGTCGGCGCTGGGCTCATTCGTCTCGAGGATGACGACGCAATCGTGGCGCGGCCCAAGCTGATCGAAGCGTTCAACGACATCCGCGAGTACGGGGTGTCCATCGACAAACTCATCGACATCCACGAACAGGTGCTGCCGCTGGTCGACCAGATCAGCGCGATCCTGGTGCAGGCG
>Ga0068863_100004721_pt1 | contig 13427 bp, 10 predicted proteins | sample KBSSwiS62_FD_66596 | JGI IMG/M metagenome (GOLD analysis project Ga0068863, IMG submission 66596) | Switchgrass rhizosphere microbial communities from Kellogg Biological Station, Michigan, USA - KBS Switchgrass S6-2 | ecosystem: Host-associated > Plants > Roots > Rhizosphere > Soil ...
TGCCGGCCGAGAACGCGGCGATCCAGAGCGGCGTGCCTCCGCGCGAGTACACGCTGGGCAACATCGCGCGCATGAAGGAGCAGCTGAACGCACTGGGATGCCTTTACGACTGGTCCAAGGAGCTGGCCTCCTGCGATCCGGCCTACTACCGTTGGAACCAGTGGCTCTTCCTGCGGATGTGGGAGCGGGGCCTGGCGTACCGCAAGACCGCCCCCGTCAACTGGTGCCCGGGCTGCCGGACGGTGCTGGCCAACGAGCAGGTCGTGGACGGCCGCTGCGAGCGCTCGGGCGACGCGGTCGAGATCCGCGACCTGACGCAGTGGTTCTTCCGGGTCACCGACTACGCCGAACGGCTGCTCGAGGGGCTGGACAACCTGCCGCACTGGTCGGACCGCGTCAAGACCATGCAGCGCAACTGGATCGGACGCTCCGAGGGCGCCGAGATCCTGTTCGCGGTCGACGGTCTGCCCGAGCCGGTCACCGTCTTCACGACCCGACCCGACACGCTGCACGGAGCGACCTTTCTGGCCCTCGCGCCCGAGCATCCCGCCGTCGCGCTGCTGGCAAAGGGCTCGGGCAACGCCGCGGCGATCCCGCAGTTCGTCGATCGGGTGCGGCGCGAGTCGCGCCTCGAGCGCGAAGCCGAGGGCGGCGAGAAGGAGGGCCTGGCGACGGGTGCCTTCGCGATCAACCCCGGCAACGGCGAGAAGATCCCGATCTGGCTCGCGAACTTCGTCCTGCCCGAGTACGGCACCGGAGCCATCATGGGCGTCCCGGCCCACGACCAGCGGGACTTCGAGTTCGCGCGGCAATACGGCCTTCCGATCCGCCCGGTCTATCGCACGGGGGAGGCGGAGATCGACCCGGCCTCGATGGAGGGGCCGATCCTGCACGAGGGCCACCTCTGCCATTCGGGCGACTGGGACGGCACGCCCGACGGCCCGCAGGCGATCCGCGTCGCCATCCAGTGGCTCGAGCAGCGGGGGCTGGGCAAGGGCAAGGTGGGTTACCGGCTGCGCGACTGGCTGATCTCGCGCCAGCGCTACTGGGGCACGCCGATCCCGGCGATCCACTGCCCGTCCTGCGGCGTCGTGCCCGTGCCCGACGCGGACCTGCCGGTGCTCCTCCCGGAGGACGTCGAGTTTCGCGGCGTCGAGGGCAATCCGCTCGAGAAATCCGCGGCGTTCGTGCAGGTCGCCTGCCCGCGCTGCGGCGGGGCGGCGCGCCGCGAGACCGACACGATGGACACCTTCGTCGACTCGTCCTGGTACTACCTGCGCTTTCTCAACCCGGCGGACACCGCGAAGATGGTGGACACGGAGCGGGTCAAGCGCTGGATGCCGGTCGACCAGTACATCGGTGGCATCGAGCACGCCATCCTGCACCTGCTCTACGCCCGGTTCATCTGCCGGGTGCTCAAGGACATGGGCCTCGTGCACCTCGAAGAGCCGTTCGAACGCCTCTTCAACCAGGGGATGATCACGCGTCTGAACGCGGCGTCGGGGAAGATCGAGAAGATGTCCAAGTCCCGTGGCAACACGGTGTCGCCGGACGAGCTGATCGAGCGCTACGGCGCCGACACGGTGCGCCTCTACACGCTCTTCATCGGGCCTCCCGAGAAAGAATCCGAGTGGTCGGAGGACGGCGTGGCCGGGGCCTACCGGTTCCTGAACCGCGTCCACGATCTCTGCGCGCGCGTCCACGAACGGGCGACGCCGGCCGGATCGGCCGACGGGCCGCGGGATACGCCCCTGTCGCGTCTGACGCACCGCTCGATCGAGCGCGTCAGCGACGACGCCCGCCGCTTCCACTTCCACACCGCGATCGCCGCCCTGATGGAGTTCCAGCGAGGGATCTCCGAGGCGCTCGAGGAAGGCGTCGAAACGCCGGCGACCCTGCGCGCGGCGGCGCGGACGCTCCTGCAGCTGCTCCACCCGATCGCACCGCACCTGACGGAGGAGTGGTGGCGGCGCTTCGGGGAGAAGGGGTTTCTCGTCGAGTCGGCGTGGCCGGCCTTCGACCCGGAGCTGGCGACGCCCGTCGGCGTCACGCTCGTGGTCCAGGTCAATGGGAAGGTCCGCGGCAAGCTCGAGGTCGCCCGGGGAGCTTCCGAATCGGACGCCATGACCCTTCTGCGCTCGGACGAGCGGATCCGGAGCTGGGTCGAGGGCAAGGAGATCACGCGGACGGTGTTCGTGCCGGACCGGCTGCTCAACCTGGTCGTGCGGTGAGCCGGCGGACGGCCGCCGCGCTGTTCGTCCTCTGCGCGGCCGCTCTCGCTGCCGGCTGCGGATACGGACTGGTGGGCAAGGGATCCTCGCTGCCCGAGTCGATCCGCGTCATCCAGTTCACGACCCTCGAGAACCGGACCCAGCAGATCCAGCTGGAGCAGCGCTTCTCCGAGGCGATCGCCCGCGAGCTCGCCTCGCGGGGCCGCTTCAAGGTGCAGTCGGGGCCCGACGGGGCCAACGCGGAGCTGTCGGGCACGGTTCTCGCCTTCGACCTCTACCCGGTCGCGTTCGACTCCCAGGGCCGCGCGACCGACTACCAGGTGCGCGTGACGGCGCGCGTGGCGCTCAAGACGCTTCCCGAAGGTGCGCCGGTCTGGGAGAACCCCGCCTTCACTTTTCGCGACAACTACCAGTTCTCGGAGACGGCGGCTTCCTATGCCGACCTCGTCAACAACGCGATCGACCGGGTGGCCGACCGCTTCGCACAGAGCCTGGTGACCTCCATGCTGGAGGGATTTTGACGTCGCCTCCGCTCCGCTAACGGGATCTGCGCGCCTGGCGGCGCGCACCGGCGAACGGCTCGCCCGGATGCGGGCTCGACCGTTCGCCTGATCCCTTCGCTGCGCTTCGGCTCCCGCAGCGCAGACCTCCTCCCTCCCTTCGGTCGGGAGACTATCTGCGCCGCGAGCGGATGGGAGGCGGCCGCGAAAAGCGACTCCCTCTCCACCCGTGAGGGGGGGAGAGGGCTGGGGTGAGGGGGGGAGAACCGGAGAAGAGAGGGGCTGTTATTTCTTGGTGGTCTTGGGGGCTTTGGCGGCCTTCTTGGCCAGGCGCGACTTGTAGCGGGCGGCGGCGTTTTTGTGGATCACGCCCTTGGCGCGGGCGCGGTCGATTTCGGAATGGGTGGCCGAAACGGACTCCGTCTTCTTCGTTGCATCGAGCGCGCCGTATTTCTTGACGGCGGTGCGGAGCCGGGAGACCCGGGACTTGTTCCGGGCGCGCTTCTTGGTCATCTGACGGTTTCGCTTTTCGGCAGACTTGATGTTGGCCATGAGACTCCTGCTCTCCGGGGAAGACGCCTTCGGGTCCTCCCGCTCGTGTGATTATTTCGCTTCGACGCCGATGGATTTGAGCTTCGCGCGCGCGAGCCGCGCTTCTTCCGAGCTCGGGAATTCGTGGATGACGTACTGCAGCTGGACGACGGCTTCAGCCTTCTGGCCGAGCTCGAGCATCGCGTAGCCCTTCTTGAGCAGCGCGGCCGGCGCCTTGTCGCTGGCCGGCCACTGCTTCAGGAGCTTCTCGAAGTCGGCGATCGCCTCGGGGTACTTCTTCTGGGCGTAGTGCGACTCGCCGATCCAGTACTGGGCGTTGTCCGAGAGGTCCGTCGAGGGGTAGCTGGCGAGGTAGTCCTCGAATCCCTGGGTCGCCAGCGCGTACCGGCCCTTCGTGTAGTCGCCGTAGGCGGTGTCGTACAGCTCGGCCGGCGACGGCGCGGCGCGACCGGTCGCCGCGGCCGGGGCAGCGGGGGAGGCCTGGGCGCCCGCCGGAGGGGGCGCAGCCGCCGCGCCGTTGCTGCGCAGGCGCAGAAGGTCGCCCTGCGTCTCGGCGATCTGCTGCGAGAGCTGCGAGAGGCGGCGGTTGGTGTCCTCGAGCTTGGCCTCGAGCTGCTCCATCTTCGTCGTCAGCTCGCCGAGCTTGACGGCCGTGTCCGCGTTGGACTTGAGCAGCTGCTGCGTCTGCGTCGCGACGTTCTGGTTGAGCTTCTCGACCTCTTCCTTGCTGGACGACTTTTTCTCCAGCGCCTGGATCTGCTTCTGGATGTCGTTCATCTGGCGGTGCAGTGCGTCGATGTCGCTCGACGAGACGCAGGCGGCCCCCGCGAGGAGGGCCGCCGAGGAAAGACCAGCCAGGAGGAGGCGCTTGAGAGCCGTCAAGTCTACTTGGCCGTGATGACGAGGTGCGCGCGGCGGTTCTTCTGCCAGCAGCTCTCGTTCGCTTCGGTGCAGAACGGCCGCTCCTTGCCATAGGACACCGTCCGCAGGCGCGACCCGTCGATGCCCAGCGAGATCAGGTATTCCTTGGCGGCGTTGGCGCGGCGGTCGCCGAGCGCCAGGTTGTAGGCCGCCGTGCCGCGTTCGTCGCAGTGGCCTTCGATCAGGACCTGGACGGTCGCGTGCTTCTTGAGCCACTGCGCGTCAGCGGCGAGGACCGAGCGGGCGTCCTCTCGCAGATCGGCCTGGTCGTAGTCGAAGAACGCATCCGAGAGATAACCCTTCTTGTTGAGCACGTCGATGTCCATCGCCAGGACTTCGGTCACTTCGACGTCCTTGGTCGGGGCCGCGGCCGGAGGCGGCGCGACTTCCTTCTCGGGGGGCTTGGCGGCGGTCACGGGAGGGCGGGCTTCGGCGGTTTGCGTCGGCGCCTTCTTCTTGCAGCCCGCAAGGGGAACCAGGGCCATGCCGAGCACAGCGAGGGCGATGAGGGTCGAGGATGCTTTCTTCATTCCGTTCTCCTTGGTCCGTCGGCCGGGCGCGAATAAGCGGGGGCGACGGTTCCGAAAGTCAATATAGCAAAGAGTTTGCGAAAACCCCAGTCCGAAGAGCCGATCGGCTCACGGGACCCAGAACGGCTGCAGGTGGTTGGCGCCCTGTGTGAGCTGGCGCTTGTTCTGCCCGTTCGCGTCGACCGTGTAGATCTGCGTCGCGCCGTTGCGGCGGGACGAATACGCGATCTTCTGCCCGTCCGGGGACCAGCTCGGGTGGCCGTTGGATCCTTCCGAGGTGACCTGCACGGTCTGGCCGGAGGCGAAGTCCATGACGCAGATGTTGAAGTCGCCCTCGTTGCGGCACGCGAACGCGATCTTCGACCCGTCGGGGGACCAGGCGCCCTCGTCGTTCCAGTTGCCCGCGAGCGTCACCCGCCGGGAGCCCGTGCCCTCGGCGTCCATGACGTAGATCTGGGGCGTCCCCGCGAGGTCCGAGGTGTAAAGGATCTGCCGCCCGGTCGGCGACCAGGCCGGGGAGGCTTCGAGGGCGCGGCTCGTCGTGAGACGGTGGAGCCCGCTGCCGCCGCCCACGCCGATCGTGTAAATGTCACTGTTGCCCTTGGCCGAACCGGCGAACGCGATCTGGCTGCCGTCGGGAGAGATGGAGGGCGAGGCGTTCAACTCGACCCCGGTCGAGATCTCCCGTTTGTCGCCGCCGTCGAGGCCCATGGTCCAGATCTGCGGGAACAGGCGCACGTACGACGTGTACGCGATCCGGCCCCCCGCGGCGCTCGGGCTGATCGAGATCGACTTGTGCGAGGTGAGCTGACGGACGCCGCGCCCGTCGAAGTCCATCGCGCCGATCTCCTTGACGCCGCCCTGGTCCGAGACGAAGAGGATCGACGAGAGGAACACGCCGGACTTGCCCGTGAAGTACTTGACGAGGTCGTTGGCGAGGGTGTGCGCAATGCGCTCGACGTAGGAAGCGCCGCCCGAGTACTTGCGGCCGAGGATGAGCTTGCGGGACTTCAGGTCCCACACGCGGGCCTCGACGGAGACCCGATCGCCCGCCACTTCGCCGCGCGTGTCGACGAGGACCTCGGCACCCGTGCCGAGCCAGCGATCCGCCGACTCCGGCGTGGTCGGGTCGCGGAACTCGGTCGCGGAGGGATAGTGCGCCGGATCCGTGACCGCAAAGGCGCCGGCGTACTCGAGATCCGAGCGCAGCGTCGCCGTGAAGGGCTCCACCACCTTGGCCTGGAGCGCGGCCGTTCCCGGGGCGTAGAGCGGGGGCACGGCCACGGCCAGCCGCCGCTCGCCGCCGCCCTTGATCACGACCTGGATGTCGTCGGCGGGCGCCGGCGTGGGCGCCGGGGCCTGAGCCGTGAGCGGTCGCGCCGAGGCAAGGATCCACAGGGCCGCGGCGGTGAAGGCGAGGCGTCGAAACATGGAGCTCCTCCGGTTCGTCATTCGAAGACCACCTGGATTCCGAGATGCGGCCCCCCGTACTCCGCCGGCAGCGGCGGCAGCGGGGACGACGCGATGACCGCGCGCAGCGCGGCGCGGTCGACGAAGGGCAGACCGCTCGAGGTCACGATGCGCGGCTCGACGATCGTGCCGTCGCGCTCGATCTGGAAGTGCACCACGGGACTCGTCTGCACCGACTGCGCGGGCTTGAACCAGTTCATGCTGATGATGAGGACCATCCGCTCGATGTAGACCGGGTACTTGAAGTCCGCCTGGTCGAGCTTGAGGCTCCCGATCCCGGCGGCGCCGGGGGGGCCGGGCGGACCGGCGTTGGTCGAGCCCACGGCCTCCTCGCCGGAGGAGGGCAGGCTGACGGCGGGTGCAGACGTCTTGCCCGGGCGCGAGACCGGCGGCGGCGTCGGCTTCTTCTTGTCTTCCCTGGCCGGAAGCAGGACCGCGTTCTTCGAGGGCTTCGGAGCCTCCTCGACGGGTGCAGGCTTTTCGATCTTCGGCTTCGGGGCGGCGGCGGGGGGCGCGGGCTCCTCGGCCTGGACCGGCGCCGGCGCGCGGATCGATCCGGCCGACAGCAGCCGCACCGCGACGGCGCGCGGGGGCGCGTAACGCATGGGCCGGGCGATCGCCGAGACGATCAGCGCACCGAGGACGCCCGCATGCAGCAGCAACGCCAATCCGATCGCCGGCGCGAGGGGGAACCGGTCGAGGCGGCGCTGGGCGAGGAGGTCGCCGACGGCGTCCATCGGGCCGCCCGCGCTAGGGCGCGCTCCTCACTTCTTGGCGGACCCCGAAGTGTCCGTGATCATGCCGAGGCTCTCGATGCCCATCCGGTTGAGCAGATCCAGGGTCTCGATGACCGTGCCGTAGGAGAGCCCGCGGTCGGCCTTGAGCAGCACCGCCTTCTCCTTGTGGCCCTTGAGGATCGCCCGGAGGCGGTCCTTGAGCAGGCCGCGCGCGACCGGTGTCTCGTTGATGTAATAGAGCCCGTCGCGCGAGATCGACAGGACGATCGGATCTTCGAGCGTCGAGCGCAGGTTGGTCGTCGCCGTCTTCGGCAGCGCGACGGAGATGCCCTGGTGCAGCATGGGCGCCGTGACCATGAAAATGATCAGCAGGACGAGCATGACGTCGACCAGCGGCGTGACGTTGATGTCCGCCAGGTGGTCGTACGGGTCGCTGGACTGGTGCTGGAAGGCCATTGGAAAAAGGGACCCCGCGTCCTACGTAAAGTTCCGCTCGGCGAGGTTGATGAACTCGAGGGAAAAGTCTTCCATGCCGGCCCGCTGCTCCCGCACTTTCCCCATGAAGTAGTTGTAGAAGATCATCGCGGGGATTGCGGCCGCCAGGCCGGCGGCCGTGTTGACCAGGGCCTCGGAGATGCCCGGCGCGACGGCGGCGATCGACGTCGAGCCGGTCATGCCGATCGCGCGGAAGGACTGCATGATGCCCCAGACCGTCCCGAAGAGGCCGATGAACGGGCAGGCCGAGGCGGTGGTCGCGAGGAAGGTCATCGATCGGGTCAGACGCGACATCTCGACGCCGATCGCGCGCTCGAGGGCGCGCTCGATCCCCGAGATGTTCTTGATCAGGAGTTTTCCGGTCGTGCCCCCGGCCGTGTTCGGGGCGTCGTCGGCGCGGATCGCCTTGACCTGGGCGTCGAGCTCGGCATAGCCGGCCTTGAAAAGCGTGGTCAGGGGGGTGTCGGAGAGCTCTCCGGCGAAGGTGTTGACCTCCGAGAAGCGCTTGGACTTGCGGAAGAACGTGACGAACTTCTCCGACTGGCGGGAAACCCGCCGCAGCCGGATGAATTTGGCGAAGATGATCACCCAGGAGACGAAAGAAAAGAAAAGGAGAATCCCGAGGATGACCCTGCCGGTCGGACCGATTTCCGTGAAAAAAGAGAGGAGAGAGGGCTGTCCGGGCAGGTTTTCGGAGGTAACGGGTTGAAACAGCGTCGCCAACATCGGTTTCGACCGTAACATAGGCTCTGAAGAGGGTCAAAGGGAATGGAGCCCAGACTTGGCGGCGTTGTGCCACATGTGAGGACGATCCTGCGTTCGATGGCGCTCGCCCTGATTGTGGCTGCAGCGTCCGCGTTCGCACTCGCCGAACCGACCGGCATTCTTCCCGCCGGCGAGCTCACGCCCGGCATGAAGGGCTACGGTCTCTCGGATCTCGGCGACGGAAAGGGCGTGCAGCGCTTCGAGATCGAGATCGTCGGCCTGCTCAAGAGCTACGCTCCGAAGCAGGACCTGATCCTCGCGCGCGTCCTCGGCGACACGCTCGACAAGACCGGGATCATCGGCGGAATGAGCGGCAGCCCGATCTACGTCGACGGAAAGCTGATCGGCGCGCTCGCTTACGGTTGGCCGTTCTCGCGCGACCCGATCTGCGGCATCACGCCGATCCAGAGCATGCTCGACATCCGCAAGGCTCCGGCCGCGCCACCCGTTCCGATCGGCGGAGCGGCGACCCGGGCCTCCGCGCTGGTCTCGGCGTTTCGGGACCGCGCCTTCGCCGAGCCGATGGCGGCGCTCGTCCGCCCGCTCAAGCCGGAGACCGCGTCCACGGGCCTCTCGCCGCTGCCGCTTCCCGTGTCGCTTTCGGGCTCGATCGTGCCGGGCAAGCTCTTTGGAGACGTGGCCGCGGCCGCCGGATGGCTCGTCGCGCCGTCGGGAGCGTCGGCTTCGGCCGCACCCGGAGCGACCCCGTCCCCGAACACGGGCAACGCGCTCGAGCCCGGCTCGGCGGTGGCGGCCGTGCTGCTTTCGGGCGACATGGTTCTCTCCGCGACGGGGACCGTGACCTGGGTCGACGGCAACTCGCTGCTCGCCTTCGGGCATCCCTTCCTGTCGATGGGGCCCGTGGACATGCCGATGGCCCGCGCGGACATCCTGACGGTGCTGCCCTCGGTGTACCGCTCCTTCAAGTTCTCGACGACCGGAGCGGTGCTCGGCTCGGTTTCGCAGGACCGCTCGACCGGCATCCTCGGAAGCTTCGGCGACGCCCCGAAGATGGTCCCGGTGACGATCCGCATGAGCTCCGACGACTTTCCGTCGCAGACCTTTCACTTCCAGGTCGTCCACAACTCGATGCTGACGCCGATCCTGCTGGCCATGGCGATCGACAACGTCCTGTCCACGCTCGAGAAGCGCGCGGGGGAACGGACGATCGTCTGGAAGTCGGCGATCGAGACTTCGGAGCGGACGGTGCACTGGGACTCGGTCTTCTCGGGGCTCACGGCCAAGGACGACGCCGTCGCGTCGCTGGCCCTGCTGACGAACTACCTCATGGCCAATGAATTCCACGACCTCGCGATCCGCGGCGTCGACGTCGAAATCGCCCACTCCGATCGGCTGCAGAGCGCGCGCATCGTGCACGTCGAGGCCCAGAAGGAGCGCGTGCACCCGGGAGACGCGGTGCCCGTGTGGGTGGATCTCGAGGATTTTCGCGGCGGGCCGCGCCGGATCGTCATGCTTGCGAAGATCCCCGCCGACGCCCCGGCCGGCCCGATGACGCTCTTCGTCGGCGACGGCAACGCGGCGACGGCGTACGACCTGTCGCTCTTTCCGCCGGACCCCCATTCGCTCGACCAGGTGCTCGACTTCCTTGCGCGCGTGCGTCCGCCCAACACGCTCAATCTGCTCGCCTACCGTGCCGCGCCGGGCGCTCTCGTGGCGGGCGAGCCGCTCGCGGCGCTGCCGCCCAGCCGGGCCGCCCTGCTCCACGACCGCGGCCCCGGCGACGGAACGCCGGACCTCGCGTACCTGAGGCTTCAGTCGGACTTCGTCGAACAGCCCGTGCCCGTCGCGGGCTCCGCGCGCCTGACCCTGGAAGTCCTTCCGAGGACCTGGTGACGCGCCGCTCCACCGTGCGGGGTGTACTGGGCATCGCCCTGTGCTTTTTCGCAGGCCGCCTCGGCGCGGCCTCCGTCAAGATCTGGGTCAGCGACACCGCCGCCGATTTTTCCACGGGAGAGGCGCGGGGCATCTCGGTCGCCTCCGACGGAAGCCTTCTGCTCGGCCGCACGCTCGTCAAGGTCGAGGGCGTCTCGGAGCCCGTGCTCTTCGGCGCGGTCCCGGGCAAGGGGGGCGTGCTCTACGTCGCGACGGGCGATTCCGGAAAGATCCTGCGCGTGACCGCGGCGGGCAAGGTCGAGCTCGAGGCGCAGCTGATCGAGCAGGAGGTGACCGCCCTGGCGGTCGGGCCCGACGGCTCGCTCTACGCGGGCGCTTCACCGGGCGGAAAGGTCTACCGCATCCAGGGCGGCAAGCCCTCGCTCTACTACGAAACGAAGGCGCAGTACGTGTGGGCGCTCGCGTTCGACGGGCCGACGTTGTACGTCGCGACGGGGCTTCCCGGCGAGATCCACCGGGTGACCGCGGCGGGCAAGGGCGAGCGCGTTCACGCGACGACGGACGCGCACGTCCGCGCCCTTTTCGTCGACGGCGAGGGACGGCTGTGGGCCGGCACGTCGGGCTCCGGCCTCGTGCTGCGCATGGACAAGGCCGGGCACGTCGCGACCGTCTACGACTCCTCCAAGCCCGAGGTGACCGCGATCAAGTCGGATCGTTCCGGCCGCGTCTGGGTGGCGGTCGCGGCCGCGGCGGACACGGCGACGGGAGGCAGCGAGCCGATCTCGGTTCCGTCGGTACTTCCCGCGGGCAAGGCGCCGAAGTCGTCGTCGCCGGGCGAAGACGAGGACAAGCCGCGGGGCGAGGTCTCGGTGTCCGTTTCGTCCCCCCGCCTCGCTCCCTCCCGCGGCTCGGCGCGCGGCGGATATTCGTCGGAGGTCCTCGTGTTCGAGGGGGCCGAGCTGCCGCGCAGCGCCTGGACGAGCAACGAGGAAATCGTCTTCGACCTCGCGCGCAACCCGGCGGGCGATGGCGTGGTCGCGGCGACCGGCCCCCGGGGAAGGCTGTACGGGCTCATGCCCGACACCTGGTCGCTCGCGCGCACGTTCGACGAGAAACAAGTGACCATCGCGGCGGGCGACGACGTCGGCACGAACGGGTCGAGCGCCATGTACAGGCCGGGCAGCGGCCCCGCCGCCGGCGAATACGTCTCGGCCGTGAAGGACACCGCGCGGACGAGCCATTTCGGGGCCTTCCGCTGGGAGGGCGACGTGCCGGGCGGCGCGAAGCTCGAGTTTGCTTTCCGCTCGGGAGAGTCCGCGACGCCCGACGCGACCTGGAGCGCCTGGTCCACCTGGTTGACGGGCGCGCACGCCATGGACATCCAGGCTCCCGATGGACGCTACCTGCAATGGAAGGCGCGGATGTCCGGCTCGGCCGATGCGTCTCCCCGGGTCCGGCGCGTCGAGGCGGCGTACCGCAACCGCAACGCGAAGCCGGTCGTCGACACGCTGACCGCCCTCGAGCCTGCGGAAGTCCTCGCGCGCTCGGGCTCGAGCGGCGCCAACGTCTACGAGCAGTCGGCGCAGGACGAGAAGGGGATCTTCACGGGCCTCGAGGAGGCCCGGTCCGAGGGGTTGCCGCGCAAGCTCTTCCGGAAGGGCTACCGGACCCTGCAATGGAAGGCGACGGACCCCGACGGCGACACGCTCGTGTACGAGCTCGAGCTGCGCCCGGTGGGAGGGCCGAGGTGGATTCCGCTGCGCAAGGATCTGCGCGAGACGTTCTACTCCTTCGACGCCACCTCGCTTCCGGACGGCGAGTACATCTTCCGCGTGACCGCCTCCGACGCCGAGTCCAACCCGGGCGACGCGAAGACCGGGATCCGGGAGTCGGCCCCCGTGCGGATCGACAACACGCCACCCGTGGTGCGCGAGGTGGCCCGGACCAACGGGTCGCTCGAAGTCGAGGCCCTGGACGCCGCCTCGCCGATCATGGAGGCCGAGTACAGCCTGGACGCGAAGAAGTGGGTCCGCATCGAGCCCAAGGAGGGCCTCGCCGATTCGCCGAGGGAGTCCTACGTGATCCGGGTGCCCGCGGAAGCCCGCGGCGCCTATCTGCTCGTGCGCGTCACCGACACGGCGCGCAACGTGGGAGCGGCGTCGTTCCTGGCTCCCTGAGGACGCGCGGCTACAGGTTTCGAGTTTCCGGCCCGGGGTCTCGCTGCATAATCCCGTCAGCATGAGGCGCGGGTTTCCGGCGGTCGCACTGGGGCTCTCCCTGCTCGTCGCCGCCTGCCGCGCGAAACCGGAGCCGGCTGCCGCGGTTCCCGCAGCGACGTCCGCTCCGCGGCCCGCGCCGCCCGCGCTCGGATTCATCGACGAGTCGCGGGAGGGGACGCCCGTGGACGGCGGGGTGCTGCGGCGCCGCCTCTTCGGCGAGCCGACGACCCTGAACGCCGTGCTGCAGTCGAGCGCGCCGGAGGCGCAGGTGCTCCAGTACGTCCAGCGCAACCTCTTCGACTTCGACGCGCGCCTCGAGCTCGTGCCCGGCCTGGCGGAGGGGCTCGCGGTGTCTGCCGACGGGCTTTCGTACACGATCACCCTGCGGCCGGATGCGATCTGGGAAGACGGCCGCCCGGTGACCTCCGCCGACGCGGTCTTCACGATCCGGAAGATCGTGGATCCGAAGATTCCCTCCAACGTCTACAAGCCCGTCTTCGAAGAGTTCGCGTCGGTCGAGGCGCTCGACACGCGGCGCTTCGAAGTGCGATTCAAGAAGCCGTACGCGTTCCGGTCGATGGCGTTCGTCCTGCCGCTTCTGCCCGAGCACAAGTTCGCGGGCCAGAACTTCCTCAAGGCGAAACAGAACCGGGCGCCTCTTTCCAATGGCCCCTACCGTCTCGTCGCGTGGAAGGCCCAGGAATCCGTGGAGCTCGAGCGCAACGCGGCGTACCCGGGGCCCCGCGGCCATTTCGACCGCATCGTGTTCCGCATCGTCCCCGACAACACCACGGCCTACCGGCTGCTCGTGGACGGGCAGCTCGACGAAGATCAGATCGATGCGGGGACCAAGGACCGCGCCGCCCGCGATCCGGCCTTTGACGCGTGCTGCCGGCTCGTCGAGTTCTACAACCTGGACTACAACTACATCGCCTTGAACGACCGGTCGCCGCTCTTTGCGGACCCGCGCACGCGCCGCGCGCTGACGATGCTGCTGGACCGCGCCTCGATCGTGCGCAGCCTCTACAAGGGCTCGGCGCGGATCATCTCCGGGCCGTGGGCGCCGGATTCGCCGGCATACGAGGCGCGCGTGCCGCCGCTGCCCTTCGACCCGGTCGGGGCGGCGCGGCTGCTCGACGAGGCGGGCTGGAAG
>Ga0068863_100004725_pt1 | contig 13422 bp, 10 predicted proteins | sample KBSSwiS62_FD_66596 | JGI IMG/M metagenome (GOLD analysis project Ga0068863, IMG submission 66596) | Switchgrass rhizosphere microbial communities from Kellogg Biological Station, Michigan, USA - KBS Switchgrass S6-2 | ecosystem: Host-associated > Plants > Roots > Rhizosphere > Soil ...
CGATCGTCGAAGCGGCGAGCGTGGTTCGGATTCCCCAGCGGCCGAGCAGTGCCGGGGTGAGCTTGACGGCAGCGCCCATGCACACGAGCGTGAGCGGCAGGAACGACAGCCCGGCCGCCAGCGCGCTGTACCCGAGCACGGGCTGAAGGTAGGAGGTGAGGACGTAGTAGCCGCCGCCGAGGGTGCCCTGGAAGACGGCGATCACGATCATGGTCGTGGCCAGGTTGCGCCTGCGCGCCAGCCGCAGCGGCATCAGCGGGTCGCGGGTGCGGGACTCGACCGCCAGCAGCAGCGCGACCAGGATCACGCCGGCGGCCAGTGCTCCGGTGCTGGGCAGCGACCCCCAGCCGGCGTCCGGGCCGATCGCCAGGCCGAGCACGAGCAGCGCCGAGCCCACAGTGGCCAGCACGGCTCCCGGCACATCGAACCCACTCCAGGTACGCCTCGAGTCGGCGGGCAATAGCCAGGGTGCGGCAACGGCGCAGCCGAGCGCCAAGGGCACGTTCACGAAGAAGACCCATTCCCAGCCCAGATAGTTCGTCAGCACACCGCCCAGCAGTGAACCGGCGGCCAACCCCGCGCTGCCGGCCATGCCCCACACACCCAGCGCCCGGTTGCGCGCGGGCCCCTCAGCGAAGCCCCGATAGATGAGCGTCAGCGTCGCCGGAGTCAGCAACGCGCCGCCCGCGCCCTGCACCGCGCGGGCGGCGATCAGCACCCCGGAGCCTGGCGCCAGGCCGCCCACCAGCGACGCGACACCGTACAGCGCCAGCCCGCTCACGAACATCCGGCGCGGCCCAAGCCGGTCCACCGCTCGTCCGCCGAAGAGCAGCAGGCCACCGAGCCCGACGGAGTAGGCGCTGACCACCCACTGCACCGACTGCGGGCTGAACCCCAACGGGCCGCCGATGTCGGGCAGCGCCACGTACACGATGTTGTAGTCGAGAGCGACGATCAGCTGCGTCAACGCCAGCAGCCCTAGACGAGGTCCTTCTCTGGTCACGAGTCCCTTTTCCCTACATGCCGCTCATTACCTACACGCCGTTCAGATATGATGCGGCGTAGATTAGACGAACTCTGTAGACTGTCAAGGGTGAGTGACCACCCGATGAGCCGCCGCAACCGGCTGCGCGTCCAGACCAGCGCCGAAATCAAGGAGATCGCGATAAGGCTCATGGCCGACGGCGGCCCGGACGCCATCTCGCTACGCGCGATCGCCCGTGAGATGGGCATGACGGCCGGCGCGATCTACAGCTACTTCGCCACCCGCAACGACCTGATCACCACGCTCATCGGCGACGTCTACACCTCGGCGGTCGACGCCGCTGAAGCCGCCCGTGACGCGGTACCGGACACCGATCCGGGCGGCCGGATCCTGGCCTGGGCCCAAGCCATGCGCGAGTGGGCACTCGCCAACCCCGAAGGCTTCCGCCTGATCTACGGCGACCCCGTGCCCGGCTATCACCCACCCGCAGACGGCCCTGGCAGACAAGCCGAGGTGCGCGCCTGCAGCGGACTCGTCGGTCTGGTCGCCGCGGCTTGGCCGGCAGTCCAGGCGCACCGATCCGACAAGAGCGCCTACGACTGGGCCGACTTCGACCCGGGCTTGGTAGCCCACACCCAGCAAGACTTTCCGGACCTGCCGCCGGCGGGCATCGCGCTGACCCTACGAGTGTGGGGCCGCATGCATGGCCTGATGGCTCTGGAGATCTACGGTCACCTCGGCACCCTCACCCATGATCCGGCCGCCGTCTACCGCGACGAGATGCACGACCTGGTCGCCTCCCTCGGCCTCATGTCGTGACCGCGGCGAAGATCACAAGCGGGACGGCGTCCACCATCCGGTGGGTCAGTGGGTCCAGTCGGTGAGGTCCCAACCGGTGTGGGCGGCCACTCGGGGGATGTCGTGCGCGAAGAGGGGGAGGACGGCCTCGCGTTCCGCGGGAGTGGGGCCCGAGGTGCGGCCGACGACGTCGGGGCGGACGTTGTGGCGCGGGACCTCGGCGATCAGGCCGGTCTGCACGCCCAGGAAGGCGCAGACCCGGTCCGCGGTGCCGACCGGGTCGTCCCGCAGCTCCCGGTAGCGCAGGAGCAGCACCTGCTCCCGGGGGAACAGGGTGAACAGGTGGTCCAGCTGCTCGCCGTAGCGGCCCTGCGCGGCGTAGTGCCAGAAGTGTGCCCAGCCCGCGGCGATCCGCTTGTCCTCCAGCTCGACGGCGCGCACGAAGTCCGCCTCCGGTTCCAGCTCCGCCCCGCGCAGGTGCGCCCAGTTCGAGTGCGCCCGCTCCACCGGGTCCCGCAGCACCGCGACCAGCCGTGCCTTCGGGACCAGCGCCCGGATCCGCTTCTGCGCCTCCAGGTCGTACAGGTAGAACACAGTGGACTCGCCGCACAGCGCGTCCGGGCGGGCGCCGGCGAACAGCGCCTCGTAGTCCGAGCGCCGCCACACGTGCTCACCCCAGGTCGGGACGTCCCCCGGCCCGCCCCCCGACGTGGGCGGCGGCCCGTCGGTGAGGAAGAACTTGGCCTCCTTGGGGGTCGACAGGAACAGGTCCGGATGCCCGGCGAGCGCGTTGTGCAGCGCGGACGTGCCGCACTTCGGGGCGCCGAGCAACAGGAAGTCCGGGAGCCGCCCCATCAGACGGTGGCGCGCGCGCCCGCGGGTACCGGCGGGCGCAGCAGCTCGGTGCGCAGCTCGTGGGCACCGTCGGCGCGGGTCCCCTCGTAGAACAGCCGGTACCCGCCCGCGGGCAGGGCGACCACGCTCAGATAGCGCAGCCCGTGCCCGGCGTGCGGGGACTCGGCGATGGGCGCGGTGCCCTCCGGGACGAACTCGCCGTCGTCGCCCAGGTAGGCCAGCCCGGTGCGCTCCTCCCAGTTCTCCTCGGCGGTCGCCCGGCCGTCGTAGGTCGCGGCCCAGCCGCCCTCGACCGGGAAGACCGCGCTGATCCGCACCCCGCGCGCGTCCCACAGGCCGGGGCGCGGGGCGAGCGCGGTGCCCTTGTGCTCCCAGTGCAGGCCGTCCGCGCTGGTGTAGTGCTCGGTGGTCATCCGGTCCTCGTGGTTCGGCACGTCCAGCGGGTGCACCGAGGCCCACAGGTTCCACCGCCCCCCGTCGAGGACGACGACGGGATCCTTGACGGCGTGGTCGGCGTCCCCGGGCAGCACGGTCCGCCGCGGCGCGTCGGGCAGGCCCTCCAGGGTGTCCGCCTCCAGCGCCTCCACCCACCAGTGCTTGCTGCCGGGCGTGGCGCAGCTGACGTAGAGCCGCCAGCGTCCGGCGGGGGTGCGGACGAGCGCGGGCCGCTCCAGCGACTCGGCGCCGAAGCGGTCCTTGGTCACGCGGGCGAGCTCGCGGAACCGCACCCCGTCCGGCGACCAGGCCAGTACGGTGGCGAGCCCCCGGCCCTCGCCGAGCGGCGCGCGCAGCCGGTACGCGGCGTAGTACACGTCCTCCACCAGCACGACGCTCGGCGCGCCGACCCAGTTGCCCGCGCCGGAGCCGGGCGCGGGCACCGCGACGGCGGCGTCCGACCAGCGGGGCAGGGGCAGCAGGGGTGTGCTCATGGGTGCTCCTTCGTGCCCGCGAGACCGCTCGCGGTGAGGTGGTCCAGCAGCAGCGCGACGGAGTCCGCCACCGACTGCTCGTGGGCGGGGATCGTGAGGTCCGGCCGGTCCGGCGCTTCGTAGGGATCGTCCACACCGGTCAGGCCGCTGATCTCACCGGCCCGCTGGCGGCCGTAGAGCCCCTTGACGTCCCGGTCGGCGGCGACCTCCACGGGCGTGCTCACGAAGATCTCGCGGTACTCGGTGCCGTTCGCCTCGTGGGCCGCACGCACCTCGTCCCGCACGTCCCGGAAGGGCGCGATCGCCGAGACCAGCACGAGGACGCCGTTGCGCGCCAACAGTTCCGCTACCCACCCGATCCGCCGGATGTTGATCGCCCGGTCCTCCCGGGAGTAGCCGCGGGCGGCGGCCAGGTGCGGTCGGACCGCGTCCCCGTCCAGCACCTCGACACGCAGCCCGCGCTCCCGCAGCCGGGGTTCGAGGGCGTGGGCGATGGTCGACTTGCCCGCGCTGGGCAGACCGGTCAGCCACACGGTGGCACCGCACTGGACGGCGGCGGACGGCGTCTCGACGACGCGGGCGAGCTCGGACACAGGGGGCTCCGGCGGGTTCTCGACGGACACGGTGGTGGGGCCGCGCCTCTCCGGCGCGGCGGGATCCTCAGCGACAGTGCTGGTCGAAGGCGTGCGCGCGACGGCCCGGCCAGAACGGCTCGAGCAGGGGGCAGGCCATGTCCGCATCTCACCCGTTCGTGCAGACGATGGCAATCCGACGCCCGCCCACCGGGACCGCGGACCCCGTGTCCGGACATTCAAGAGCGGCGGTGCCAAAGGGCTCGCCCGTGGGATTGGGCCGGAGTCCCCCTGGGATGAAGCCCGGCGACCGGACGCGTGGCACCGCGCGCTGCCGTGGGCCCTGCCACGCGGCAGGAAGCCGAGTGGCTGCTTCTCTAAACCAGACGCCACGTTATCTCAGTCAGAATTGACTCCTGGCGAGGGACCAGTGTTAACTCCAGTGGCGGTCGTCACATCGAGGAGGAACCGCGTCATGCAGCTTCGTGTACTCGGTGTCGGGTTCGTAACGGGTGTCCTCGTGCTGGCAGGCTGCACTGACTCTGCTTCCGAGAACGGCTCAGGGGCGGCCTCGGCTGAGCCGCACCGGGGAGGTGTCGCGACGCTCGGAACGAGCTACGAGCCGCCCTCCCTGGATCCTGCGCTTTGTGGGGGGAGTGCCAGCTTCAGTCACTGCGAGCCGGTCTTCGACACGTTGCTGCGCTACGACTACGCCACCCAGAAAACCGTGCCGCAGCTGGCGCAGTCGTTCGAGACCACCGACGGCAAGACGTGGACCCTGAAGCTTCGGGAGGGCGTCACCTTCAGCGATGGCACGCCGCTGAACGCGGATGCGGTCGTCTTCAACTGGGACCGCATCCGGGATCCCAAGACGTTGTCGCCGGCCCTGGGGGCCGTCGCAGGCGTGCAGTGGGAGAAGGTCGACGATCTGACCGTCAAGGTCACCCTCGACAAGGTGAACTACCAGATGCCCACGAAGCTCGCGGTCCAACTCGGCTGCATCGGGTCGCCGGCCGCAATCCACAGCGCCGGTGCCGAGGTGGGGTCCCGGCCGGTGGGCGCAGGGCCGTTCACCCTCACCAAGTGGACTCGCGGTACCGAGGCCGACTACGCGGCGAACCCCCACTACTGGCAGAAAGGGCTTCCCTACCTGGACGGCCTGGTGATCAAGAACATCCCCGACGACAACCAGCGCCTGAACGCCTTCCTCTCCGGTGATCTCACCGTGGGCGTGTCCGTCCGCACCCAGGAAACCACGATGGTCAAGGACGCCGGCTATGAGATTGTCGGCCCGGTCCCCATGACCGCCGGTACCGGGTTCGGGATGAACCTCCGTGATCCGCTCCTCCAGGACGCGGACTTGCGGGCGGCGTTACTGTATGGCCTCGATGTCCAGCAAATCGAGAACGCCGTGTACCCCGGCGATATCGCCCCGGATGCTCTACTGACGCCCGGCAACCCGATACGTGATGACAAGGCGGGACTCTATCCGAAATTTGATCTCCAGCAGGCACAGCAGCGGTTCGACGCATACCTCAACCGTGCCGGCAAGTCGAGTGAGACCCTGACTCTCACGGCCTTCTCAGGAAGCCCCGCGCTGGAGCAGGGCGCGCAGCTTATGCAGGCTCAACTCGGTGAGATCAGGGGCCTGACGGTGAAATTGGAAACGGTGGACATTCCTACCGTCGTCTCCCGTCTGACGGCCGGAAAGTTCCAGTTGATCCAGGGCCCGTCGAACCTGCCGGTCAACGACGGTCTCTACGACACCTATCACACCGGCGGGACGCTCAACTCCTACGGATACTCGAACCCGAAGGTGGACGCAGCGCTGGACGTGACACGTACCTCCAGCGATCCCAAGGTGGCGGCGGGGGCTTACGGGCAGGCGGCCGGGGAGATCTCCCAGGATCCCCCGCTGCGCTACTACCGGTATCTGACGCCGGTTCTCTGGCCGCAGCATTCCGTCCACGGCCTGACGACCCTGACGGTCTTCGGTTCAGGCATAGGCGTGTACTGGGAGAACGTCTGGCTGGAGAAGTAGAGGCGACGAGCGATGATCCAGGTCCCAAGTGGCGCCTGCCGCGCACTGCCGAGCGAAGACATCCGGTCGTGGGCCCGCACGGCACTGACCTCAGAGTGGCTCCCCTGAGTGAGCGGTCGCATAGCCCATCTCGCCTGCAACACGCTGGGTGGAAGTGATTAAGGAGAAGAGCGATGCACCGAACGACAGTTCCGCTGATTGCCTCGTTTCCCAAGGCGCGGGGAGGAAAGTCCGCATGAGCGTGGTGGTGACGGCGGCCGAAGCGGGTGTTCTTAAGATCACACTCAATCGACCCGAGGTCAGGAACGCCATCAATGTTCAACTCGTTGACGGCCTCCAAGCCGCATTGCGGATCCTTGACGCGGATTCCGAGCTGCGCGTCGGGGTCCTGACGGGGGCTGGTGGTAATTTTTGTTCGGGAATGGATTTGAAATCCTTCGCGGCTGGCGAATGGCCCTTCACCGACGGGAAGGGGCCGTTGATCGACCTGCTGGCCCGACCGGCGCGCAAACCCTTGATCGCCGCGGTCGAGGGCTACGCAGTCGCGGGCGGGCTTGAGCTCGCCCTTGCCTGCGATTTGGTCGTCGCGGGCAGCGAGTGCCAGGTCGGCATCCCCGAGGTGAAGCGTGCAATTGTGGCCGCGGGTGGAGCGTTGTTCCGACTACCACGCCGGATTCCGTACCATGTTGCCATGGAGATGGCCCTCACTGGGGACCTCATTGGCGCAGACCGCGCTTACGAACTGGGCTTGATCAATCGGGTGGTTGAGTCAGGTACAGCGCTAGCCAATGCCTTGGTTCTCGGGGACACCATCGCTCGAAACGGTCCACTGGCGGTGGTCGCGAGCAAGGAGATCCTGATCGCTGCACAGAACTGGACCGAAGGTGAGGCATGGGAGCGCCAGCGTGAACTGGCTGCCCCGGCTCTGACTTCATCCGACGCCAGAGAAGGCGCCAAGGCTTTCACACAGCAGCGTGAACCGATGTGGCGGTCGCGCTGAAGGTGCTCTGATTCGTGCGCACGCGACAGCACCCCAAGCCGCCCGGATCTCTGAGTGCGATCCTCGGGCCTGAGAAGGACCGCCCTTTCTCGCCCGACTGGTCGCTGGGCTTCAGAACCGAACGGGCCGTAGTAGGCGCTATTAGATCGGAATTCATGTGAGCGTTGGTGGACCTGATACGGCCGTGCAAGTGCTGGATCAGCAGGCTGAGGAGGCGGGCGACAGGACCTTCTTCGTGTGCGGCTCGGACGAATCTTCCTACGCAGCACTGAGTGAGTCGTCGATGCGATTGGCAGGCGGGCTGCGCGCATTAGGCCTCAATCCAGCGGACAGGATCGCCGTCCTGTCAGAGAACTCGCTCGCGTTTGTTCAGTCGTTCTTTGCATGCATGCGATTAGGCCTCATACAGGTTCCGCTGAACATCTACTTGCGTGGGGAGTTCCTTCGGTATCAACTGGAGCACTCTGGGTGTGTTGCTGCGATCGTCGACGGACCGGGGCTTCAGGCCATTCGCAGACTAGACCCACCACCGGATGGATTGAAGCACGTCATTGTCGTCGGAAACAGCGGTGATGACGTCGCCTTTGGCGACTTGATTCGCTCTGAGCCGTTTGCCGGATCGTTTTCCCGCGCGTCTGATATCGCAGCTATCGGCTACACTTCCGGCACGACGGGAATGCCTAAAGGCTGCGTCATCCCGCACGGGATGTTCACCCGGGTCTATCCACAGCACGAGCGGGCAGGCTACGTCACGGCCCAGGATCGCATCGTCACACCGGCGCCTATGTTTCACATCGGTACTCTGGCGGGGATGCTCTGTCCAGCACTCCAGACGGGCGCTTCGGTCATCTCCATTCGGCGATTCAGCGCCTCCTCCTTCCTCCATACCGCAAGGGACTCGGAGGGCACCGTCATCTACGGTGTCGGCTCCCTGTGCATGATGCTCCTGGGTCAGCCTCCATCAGCGGCCGATGAAGACCCCGGCTCCCTGCGGCTGGCGATGCTAGCGCCGGTTCCCCCCGAGAAGCAGATGCAATTCCAGGAGCGCTTCAAGATTCCGGTCATCGCCGAGAGCTACGGTCAGACGGAGTGCCTGCCGATTTCCATGGGTGATCTCAAGCGCCCCGGTCCACTCGGATCGGCAGGCAAGCCCCCAGAATACTTCGAAGTGCGAATAGTCGATGGCGATGACGACCAGGTCCCGCATGGAGAGGTGGGCGAGATCGTCGTGCGGCCGCGCCGACCGAACATGATGTTCAAAGGCTACTGGGAGAACAACGCCGCAACCATCGAGACATCGCGCAACTATTGGCATCACACTGGGGACCTGGGTCGCCAGGACCCGGACGGGACGTTGTGGATTCTGGACCGAAAGAAGGACTTCATCCGTCGCCGGGGAGAGAACGTCTCCTCCCTCGAACTGGAGGCGGCAATCGACAAGTTCCCAGGCATATCACAGGTCGCAGTCCACGCGGTTCCAAGTGACGTGGGCGAGGATGAGATCAAGGCGTGCATCGTCCCTCGAACCACCATCAGCGCCGCCGAGCTCTTCGCATTCTTTCGGGCGACGTTGCCCTACTTCGCTGTACCTCGCTATGTGGAGTTGCTCGACGAACTACCAACGGGCTCGGCCGGCCGGGTGAGCAAACAAGCCCTAAGAGAAAGAGGTATGACTGAAGATACGTGGGATTTCGAAGCGCTGGATATGACGATTGATCGTGAGGAAAGGCGACAGGCGTAGATTCGCAAGTCGATAATGTGGCCCGGGAACAGTTGAGTCGTGGTCGTTGGGATGGTGGGGCGAGGTTCAGCCGGGGACGGCGAGTGCGGAGCTGGGTGAGTCCTCACCCGGAAGGTGCACCTGCCTTGCGCGGGTCCGGGACCTCGTCAATTCCTATTCTCGCTGGTCAGCGGCACCCTCCAACCTCATGACACCCCAACTCGGTGAATCGTGATAACGCCCCGGGCCGGCGCGCAGTCAGCCACACGGTGGGGCGGGATCCTCAGCGACAGTGCTGGTCGAAGGCGTGCGCGCGACGGCCCGGCCAGAACGGCTCGAGCAGGGTGCAGCCCATGTCCGCATCCTCACCCGTTCGTGCGGACGATGGCAATCCGCCGCCCGCCCACCGGGACCGCGGACCCCGTGTCCGGACATTCAGACCCGGACCGGCACCCGCGGGACCGCCTCCAGCAGCGCCCGCGTGTAGTCGTGCCGCGGCGCCGTGAACACCTCCCCCGGCGAGCCCAGCTCCAGCAGCTCGCCATCCCGCAGCACCGCCACCCGGTCCGCCACCCGGTCGACGACGCCGAGATCGTGGCTGATGAACAGGCAGCCGAAACCCAGCTCGCGCCGCAGCTCGTCGAACAGGTCCAGGACGTCCGCCTGGACGGAGACGTCGAGCGCGCTGGTCGGCTCGTCGGCGATCACCAGCCGGGGGGCCAGCGCCAGCGCCCGGGCGAGCGCCACCCGCTGCCGCTGACCGCCGGACAGCTCGCCCGGCCGCCGGTCCGCGTAGGCCGCGGGCAGCCGGACGGCAGTGAGCAGGTCCGCGACCCGGGTGCCCACCGCGGCGCCGTGGATCAGCAGCGGCTCGGCGATGCTCTCCCCCACCGTGAAGCGCGGATCGAGCGCGGCCGCCGGGTCCTGGTGCACCATCGCCAGCCCGCGGCGGGCCGCCCGTAGCTCGGCGCGGCTGAGCGCGGCGAGATCGCGGCCGCCGAGCCGGACCCGGCCCGCGCTCACCGGGACCAGGCCGACGGCGGCCCGCCCGACCGTCGTCTTGCCGGAGCCGGACTCCCCCACGAGCCCGACGACCTCACCGGGCCGCACCGCGAGGCTCACCCCGTGCACCGCGCGCAAGGCCGGTCGCCCCCGCTTGCCCGGGTAGACGACCGAGACCTCCGCCAGCTCCAGCACGGCCTCGCCGGTGTCCTCCCGTCGGGGAGCGGGCACCCCGCCCTCGGCCAGCCTGGGGACCGAGGCCAGCAGGTCCCGCGTGTAGTCGGTGGCGGGCCGCGCGAAGAGCTCGGACACCGCCCGCCGCTCCACGATCCGGCCGTGGTGCAGCACCACGACCCGGTCCGCCAGCTCGGCGACCACGCCCATGTTGTGCGTGACCAGTAGGACGGCCACGCCGAGCCGGTCCCGCAGGTCCGCGAGCAGGGCCAGGATCTGGGCCTGCACGGTGACATCGAGCGCGGTCGTGGGCTCGTCGGCGAGCAGCAGGTCCGGCTCCCCGGACAGCGCCAGCGCGATCACCACCCGCTGCTTCTGCCCGCCGGAGAGCTGGTGGGGGTAGTACCTCAGCCGCCGCCGCGGCTCCGGGATCCCGACGAGCTCAAGCAGCTCGGCGGCCCGCTCCCGGGCGGCGCGCCGCGACCGCACGCCGTGTGCCCGCAGCGCCTCGGCCAGCTGCCAGCCGACCGTGCGGACCGGGTTGAGCGCGGTCTGCGGCTCCTGGAAGACCATCGCCGCGCGGCTGCCGCGCAGCGCGTCGAGCTCCGCCTCGCCCGCGCCGACCACCTCGGTGCCCGCGAGCTCCACACTGCCGGTCGCCGTGGCGGACTCCGGCAGCAGGCCCAGCACCGAGCGGGCGATCATGGTCTTGCCCGAGCCGGACTCTCCCACGAGCGCGACGACCTCGCCGCGCCGCACCGCGAGGTCCACCCCGGCCACGGCCGCGATCCCCGGGAAGGACACCCGCAGGTCCCGGATCGTCAGCACGTTCGCGCTCATGTCCGGCGCCCCGCCGCCAGGGCCTGGGCCATGAGCAGGAAGCCCAGGACCAGCGCCGTGACCACCGCGAGCGGGCCGAGCGCGAGGCCCGGGTTCGCGTCCAACGCCGTCACCGAGTCCGCGATGATCGAGCCCAGCGACGGGTCCGGCGGCCGGATCCCGATGCCGATGAAGCTCATCGCCCCCTCCACGAACACCGCGACCGCCAGCGACACGGTGACCTGCACGCCCACCGGCTCGATCGCGTTCGGCAGGACGTGGCGCCGCAGCACCCACCACCGCCCGGCCCCGACGACCGTGGCCGCCTCGACGTAGGGCATCTCCCGCACGCGCAGCGCGGCGCCGCGCAGCAGCCGCCCGTAGATCGGGATCTCGGCCAGCGCGATCACCAGGATCACGGTGGTGAGCCCGGGCCCGGCGACCGCGGCCAGCGCGATGCCGAGGATCAGGACCGGGAAGGCGAGGAGGATGTCGAACACCCGCTGGGCCACCACGTCCGACGCCGTGGACAGGCTCGACAGCAGGCCCACCAGCGACCCGGTCACCGCGCCCAGCGGCACCGCGGTGACCAGCACCAACAGGTCCACCCGGGTGCCGTACAGCACCCGGCTGAGCACGTCCCGGTTCACCTCGTCCGTGCCGAGCCAGTGCGCGGCGTCCGGTGGGAGCAGGTTGGCGCCGGGGATCTGCTGCAGCGGCGAGTAGGGGGCGAGTACCGGGGCCAGCAGACCCGCCAGCACCACCACACCCACGAAGACGGTGCCGACGAGCCCGCGGCCGCGCAGCAGGGCGGCGAACCACCGCCCGCGAGGTACTCCGACCCCGACGTCGTCCCGGACGTCGGGGGCCGCGACGGGCACCGCGACGGGTGGGTCCTGCACGGCGGTCATACCGAACCTCCGATCCGGATCCGGGGGTCGAGCGCGGCGTGCGCCACGTCGGTGAGCAGCTGGACCAGCACGAACACCGCGACCGAGAGCAGCAGCAGGACCTGCACCACCGGGTAGTCGCGTCGGCTGATGCCCTGCTCGACGAGGCTGCCGAGGCCGGGCCAGGTGAAGATCGCCTCCACCAGCACCGCGCCGCCGAGCACGCTGCCGACCTGGATCCCCAGCGCGGTGAGCATGCTGGGCAGGGCGGCGGGCAGGGCCTGGAACAGCACGATCCGCCTGCGCGGCACGCCTAGGGCGCGCGCGGTGAGGACGTAGGGCTGCGCGAGCTCGGTGCGCAGCGACTCCACGAGGAAGCGGGTGATCGACCCTGCCACCGGCAGCCCGAGGCAGATCGCCGGCAGCACGAGGTACTGCGCGGTGATGTCCGGGCGGGCCGCGAAGCCGAGCGGCGGCACCCCGCCCGAGGGCAGGATCGGCAGCGCCACGGCGAAGACCAGCACCAGCAGCACGCCGCTGACGAACGTCGGCAGGGCCAGCGCCACCGTGTTCGCGCCCGTCACCAGCGCGTCCACCCACCGCGAGCGGGTCAGCACCGCACCGACCCCCACGACGAGCGCGATCACCACGGCCAGCAGCACCGCGGCCGTCGCGAGCACGACGGTGTTGAGCAGCCCGCCGAGCACGAGATCGGCGATCGAGCCGCCGATCAGGTAGGAGCGGCCGAGGTCACCGGTGAACAGCGAGCCAAGCCAATGCAGGTACTGCTCCCAGACCGGCCGGTCGAGCCCCAGCGCGGAGCGGATGGCGGCCAGCGCCTCCGGGGAGGCGTCCGGCCCGGCGAGGGTGGTGGCCGGGTCGCCGGGGACCAGCCGGAGCAGCCCGAAGATCAGGATGGACGCCACGACCAGCACGACGAGTGCGGACGGCAGCCGGGAGGCGACGTAGCGGAGCATCCCTCACACCGCCCGGTACGCGCCGGTCAGGTCGACCTCGCAGCGCTTGGTCCAGCCGACGCCCTGGGCGCGGTCGGCCGCCGCCCACTGCCGCAGCACCACGCCGATCTCGATCAGGAACAGGCCCTCGAGCAGCTGGTCGTTGAGTGCGTCGTAGGCGGCGCGGGCGCCGGGGGCGTTCGCCGCGGGCAGCTTCCAGGCGTCGTCCGCGGCCTTCTGGTAGGCGGGCGAGACGTAGTTCGACGCGTTCTTCTGCGCGTTGAACGGGTAGGCGCTGACCGTGAGGTTCGCGGGCGTGTACTGCGCCCACGAGTGGTAGGTCGTCCAGATGCCGGGGAACTGCGCGCCGATCAGCTGCTTGGTGAACTGCACCGACTCCAGCGGCGCCAGGGTCACGGTCAACCCGGCCTCGGCGAGGTTCGCCTGCACGATCTGCGCGGTCGCCTGGTGCACCGGGTCGTTGGCCTGGAAGTTGTAGGGGATCTCCGGCAGCGGGCCGACCTCGGCCAGCAGCGCCTTCGCCTTCGCGAGGTCCCGGGTGAAGGTCGAGTTCCGCGTCTCGTCGTAGGCCGGGGAGTACTTCGGCCAGGGCAGGTTCACGACGTACCCCGAGCCGCGCAGCACCTCGTCCACGATCCGCTGTCGGTCGACCGCGTAGGC
>Ga0068863_100004726_pt1 | contig 13419 bp, 12 predicted proteins | sample KBSSwiS62_FD_66596 | JGI IMG/M metagenome (GOLD analysis project Ga0068863, IMG submission 66596) | Switchgrass rhizosphere microbial communities from Kellogg Biological Station, Michigan, USA - KBS Switchgrass S6-2 | ecosystem: Host-associated > Plants > Roots > Rhizosphere > Soil ...
GTTCGCGCGCGATCTCAGCGGTGTGACCGAGGTGCGCGTCGGCGTTTACATGTTCCAGGATCTGGTGATGGCCGGAATCGGCGTCTGCAGTGTCGATGACATCGCTCTGTCCGTGCTCGTCTCAGTCATCGGTCACCAGAGCGAGCGTGGCTGGATCATCACCGATGGCGGTTGGACGGCTCTATCGCGCGACCGCGGCACGTCGACTCACAGTGTGGATCAAGGTTACGGCCTCGTGCGCGACGTGGGCGGACGAGCGCTCGCGGAGGACTTCATCGTCGTGTCGACCAATCAGGAACACGGCATCGTCGCGCGACGCGACGGGGGATCGATCGATCCACGGCGCTTTCCGGTCGGCACGCTGCTGCGAGTCTTGCCCAATCACGCCTGCGCAACCGCGTCCGAGCACGGGTGCTATCACGTCGTCGACGGGACCGCGCCGGCAGTGCTCGATCGCTGGGAAAGGTTCTCGGGCTGGTAACCGAGCGAGCTTAATTTCTCGATGAGATGGCGTGCAGGAGTTGCGTCAGCGATTCCGGTGCCGTCACGTGCGGCGAATGGCTGGCGTCGATCTCGCGATAGTCCCAGCCCTGCCGTTGCGCACGGGCCGCGAATGGCCGGAACGTATCGTCGGCAGTCGTTCGCTTGCAGTAGATATAGGCGCGCGGGATCTTCGTCTCGCCGTTGCGTAGCCGCAGCGGCGTCTCGAACGTCTTGATGGGTTGCGGCATCCGCAGCGACTGAATCCATTGCACGTCTGCCGCAGCCGTATCGGGAGGAATTGGGTTCGAGGGAACGCGCCAGCCATCGTTCGCTTTCGCGCCGGCTCGCATGCGCTCGACCCCCGCAAGCGGCAGCAGGTCGACCAGCGCCTGTCCGTCCGTTGGCACGAAGGCGTCGAGGTAGACGACCTTGCGGATCAGCTCGGGGACACGATCCGCAACACCAGTGGCGACCATGCCGCCGTAGCTATGGCCGACGAGGATGAAGTTGCGCAGCTGCTCGCACTTGATGACGCCGAGCATGTCCCGGATGTGCACCTCCAGATCGATCGCAGGATTGGCCAGGTGCTCACGCTCGCCCAGCCCCGTGTACGTCGGCGTGACGAGCTCATGTCCTGCCGAGCGCATGAGCGGGTGCATTTTTCTCCACGCCCATCCGGCCGACCACGCGCCGTGCGCGACCAGGAAAGTAGTGCTCGCGGAGGTTTGAGCACGTGCTCTGTTGTGCCAGCCGGTTGCGGCGAAAGTCGCAGCGGCCAGGGTGACGAATGTACGACGCTTCACGAGCCACTCTTTCTGAAGTTGTTGTCGCTCGCGCCCTGCGTCAGGAACCCAGCGCCTGCAAGTCAGAGGCGGGGCTCGTATCCGTAAACAGCGGCGACTGCGGCGACCTCGTCCCACACTGCGCGACGCTCGGGACCGGTAACACCATTCGCTCTTTCCGCGGGCGGAGCCACGACCGCGTTGGCCGCTGCGAAAGCGCGCCCAGTGCGATCCGCGAGTTGGGTTGCGGCCAACAGCTTGCCGAAGGCACGTCGCGGCTCGCTGCACAGGTCTTCGTAGCGAATGATCGTGATGCGCTCGGCGAGATCCGGTCGCGATGCGCGCAGCTCGTCGACATGTCTGTAGATCGCAGCCCATTGGCGCGCATAGCCGCGATAGTCATCGCCGTCGTTCCACGCTGCCTCGATACCGCCGAGCTCCTCCGCGCGTACGTTGATCGGCACGCGCTGCGCGCCGAACTCGTAGTGACCGGCGGCACGCAAGTACTCCGGGACGCGCGCATCCTCCTCAGCCAGGCGACTGAAGCGGCGATGCTGCCGAACAAGTGAATGAACGTGCGCGACCGGCTCGCGAATGGGAACGATGAAGCGGGCGTCCGGGAACAGCTTTGCCAGATACCTGATGCGCGTGACGTTGTAGTTGGCCTTCGACAAGTAACGCTGCCCGCCGCGCAAGGCCAGAATCTTGCGCAAGTGCGTGCAGAAGGCGTCCTCGAAGTCGGGTCGCGTGACTGTTTCATCGAGCACGTGAACCCGGAGCGGATCGTGCAGCCAATCGAAGTGGCTCTGCCACAGCGGTTCTTCGAATGCTTCCGGACTGTCCGGGGTGATCCTGATGCGATCGGCGTGAATGCGCTCCTGCGGACCGCTCGCGCTCTGACTGGCGAAGCGATCCTGAAACCAGTTCCACAGAAACGGGATTTCGAGAAACGGGAAATCGCGATAGCGATGCGTCGCCACGCCGTCAGTCTGCGACAGCAGCGTCAGCAGGATGGTCGTCCCCGAGCGCGCCAGGCCGGTCACGAACACGGGGCGCTCGATCGACACGGACTCCAGCCGCTGCGCAACGAAGTCAGTCTCGAGATCGGCCAGGACTCTGTTCAGCGCGCCGAGGCGCCGACTCAGCGTGACGAGGCGGAAGTCCTGATCCCGCAATATCATGCGCGCCACCGCCGAATCATCGTCGCGGTTGCGCCGAGGGTCGCCGTGCCGAGGAACATGAGCTTCCAGCTTGCATACTCCGGCCACGGATAGAACAGCGAGGTACTGAGAACGCCGGCCAGCGCGAGCAGCGGCAGAGAAGCGAGGATCAGGCCACCCAGGTTGCGACCGAGATAGCGGAACAGCGCGATGCCGAGTCGTCGATAGAGTGCTACGAACTCGTGCGAGTGCTCGGCGCTCAGCATGCCCCGGGCGACGCTGTTCAGGGTCGACCAGAACTGTCCTTGAATGGACATCGGCGCGAGACGCGCCCAGATGAGGACGAACGCCCAACCGCCCATGATTCCGGCGGCGGCGGCAGTCGCGTAACAGGCTGCGGCTTGCAAGGCTGCTCGCGCCTGTTACGAATCGGTCCGCTCGCGAGCGGCGCTCTTCGTCTGCAAGTGCTTCTTGAGCATTCGCCACGGCCACAGGATCAAGCCGACGATCGACAGCAGCATCGCGCCAACGACCGCGAGCAGGCTGGCGATCATGCCGAGGCCGGCACCAGGGCCGACGTAAGCGTGTGCCAGCAACGGCACCGCGGCGAACAAGGCAATCACTATGCGTTTCATCATCAACTCCTACTGGTAGCCGAACACGGGTGCGAATGCCTGCTTGTCGACATACGACGCGCCGAAAGCTTCCACACTTACCGCCCGTTGCTCGTCGCTGGCTGCGCCCGGATAGCCCGCGGCGGAAAAAATCTTGCGATAGCGCCACAGCGGTTTGCCGCTCGCCAGGTCGATCTCGACGATCTGACCGGTGGTCGCCAGGGCGACGAGCAGTCGGTCGCCGTCCGGCCCGACGTCGATGTGACCGGCGTAGTCGCTCTCAAACGGGATACCGAGCGGCACGCCGCGCCGGGGTGCGACGACGGAAAAAGCATTCTCGCCGAGGCGCTCACGCAGAATGCGCGCGCTGCCGAGCTCCGCATCGCCGCCCGTGTTGTCGAACATCACGAGCGAGCCGTCCGGCAGAAACCGCGGACTGTGCTGCTCGATGGAGCGACCTGTTTGCAGCCATTTGATGGTGCGCGTGCGCGGCGAGAAGATCAGCAGCGTGTAGATGTTGCGCAGGGAGATCAGCAGATCGCCGGCCTCGATGCCATCGAGCTTGCTCGCCATCTGTGCATCGATGTACTGCACGAAGTTCAGGTGGAAGGGATCGCACTCATCTCGCGTCAATCGCACGAGCCCGGCATAACCGTTGCTGACGAGCAGATCCAGCACGTCGATGCGCTCGCGCACCACGCCATTGGGATCGACGATGGCGACGTGGTCCGTCCGCGCTTTCAAGCTATCGCACGTGATCTCATTGCGCGTGGCGCCGATGCGCGCCGGCGTGGGGAGGACGGACTGCCCGGGCGCGTAGATCGTCCCGTCCGGTCCGAGCGTGAACCAGTGATTGATGTATCGATGCTTGCTGCGCCAGACGAGCTTGCCGTCACGATCGAACTTCGCGAGGCCAGCGCCTTCCGGAAAGGCACGATCATTGTGGAACGCGACCAGCAGGCTGCCGTCGTTCAGCAGGTGCGTGCCCACCCATTTGAAATTCGTGGGCCCGGTTTTGCCGACGTACTCGTGGGCGGCATCGCGCCAGAGCTCGTCGAGATCGGCTTCCCAGTGATGAATGACCTTGCCGTTGCGATCTACGATCCAGGCGAGACAGCCGAACCGCGGACACTCGTCGAGGAATTCGTAAGGACCGCCGGTCACCAGGATCCAGTCGTCCGGCTGTTGGGCGGCGACTTGCGCGGCGCTCGGCCGCTGGACGGTAGCGGGAACATAGGCAAGGAAGCTCGACGGCTCCTTGCGCCGTGACACTGCGCGCAGCGCGTCGTAGGCCACTTTGGCCTCCTTCAGGGCGCTGTACGGAAACACTTCGCTACTATGGATGAAGTACCCGTAGGTCGAGCCGGCAGCGAAGACACCGAACAAGAACAGGAGCGGAATTGCGTGGGATAGTGTCGTGGCCCGTGTGCGCATTTCGAGGTGGCGCCGTCAGAGGTTTCCGGGTAGATGTCAGTGCCTGCGCCCAGCAACTAACTCCTGCGCCTGCATCGAGGTTCGAGGGGAGAGCGATCCATATGAAAAGTTTCGTGATCAGTGCGGCCATCGTGGCGATGGTTCTCAGCGGATGCGGCAAGCAGCAGGAGCCGCCGGCGGCCGCTGCGCCTGCGGCAGCATCGACGGCGCTCGAGCCGCTCATCCAGCAATACGCGGATCTCGAACGCCAGGAGGAGGATGACGAGGCGGGCGGCCTGCGCGCCGACCTGTCGGCAGAGGGCTTCAAGAAAGAGATCGACACCCGGCGTGAGCTGCTGGAGAAGGTTCGGCGGATCGACGCCGAGGGTCTGTCGCACGAAGAAGACATCGACCGCCGCCTGATGATCGGTCTGCTCGAAGCGACGGTCCACACGGCGGAGGCACGCCGAGTGTGGGAGAACGATGCGTCGCTGTATGTGCCCGCTGCCGAGATCGGCCGCGCACTCGAGCCCACGACTCCGGGCACGCCACAGGAGCGAGCCGCCGCGCTGACGACGCTGCTGGCGCTGGTGCCGGCGCGCATCGAGCACGGCCGCAAGAATCTGGTCAAGCCGCCGCGCAGCTATACGGAGTCTGCAATCTTCAGGACCGAAGGCACGATCAAACTGCTGCGCGCAGGCGCGCCGGATCTCGCGAAGCAAGCAGGAGAGCAGGGGAAGGCGCTGAGTGCAGCAGCGGACACTGCGCTCGCTGCACTGGACGGGTATCACGAGTTCCTGCGCGAAGACTTGTTGCCACGCTCGACCGGAACCTGGGTGCTCGGCAAGGAGAATTACGATTACGTGCTGAAGCATCGCTGGTTCCTCGACGCCGATGCCGACGCGATCCTCGCGCGCGGCAAGCAAGCGTTTGCGGAAACCGAAGCGCTCGCGCAGCAGGTCGCACAACGCATCCAGCCCGGCGCGAAGCATTGGACCGACGTCTACGAAAAGCTCAAAGACGATCACCCGCCTGCCGATGGCATCAAGCAGGCGTACCAAGCCCAGATCGACGCGGCGAAAGCGTTCGTGATCGCACACAGGATCGTGACGCTGCCGCCGGGCGAGCGCGTCATCACGATCGACACGCCGCCAGCGTTGCGCCGCTCCTCGCCGTTCGGCACGTTTCAATCAGTCGATGCGTTCGGCACGGGTTTGGAAGGCAAGCTGGTGCTGACGCCGATCGAAGAGTGGATGACGCCAGCACAGCGCCAGGATCGGCTGCGCGCGCATCACAACGCGTGGATCCCGATCATTGCCGTGCACGAGGCTTATCCGGGTCATCACGCGGAAGGACTGTTTCGTCAAGCTAACCCGCGGCTGCTGCGCAAGGTCGTGCACGAATCGGTGATGTCCGAGGGATGGGGGCTGTACACCGAAGAGATGATGTACGAGCAGGGCTTCCTGCAGGGCGACGATGTGCGCCTGACTCAGCTGCGCAATCGCTTGTGGCGCGCGGCGCGTGTGATCATCGATTCCAGCCTGCACACCGGCAAGATGACGTATGACGAGGCCGTGACCTTTCTGGCCGACAAGGTGCGCTTCGATCGCTACGCGGCGGCGCTCGACGTCGACATGTACACGGTACGGCCGACCTACGTGCTCGGCTATCTCATCGGCATGCAGGAGATCGAAGGCATCCGCAAGGACTACGTCGCGAAGTACGGTGAGCCGTCGTCGCCGAGTGAGTTCTACGATCGCTTGCTCAGTGTTGGCGCGATTCCGCCGGCGCTGGTGCGCGAGTCGCTGTTCGCGCGGAAGGCCGAGGAGGCGCAGTGATCATTACTGGCACGGTCGAGTGCCGTTGTTGAACACGCCGAGATCGTACGCAATCAGCCCAGCGCGCACTTCGAAGTAGTTGGCGATCGGTATCTCGAAGCGCTGTCCTTTGAAGGCGCCGCGTACGCGAATTCGCATCAGGACGCGGTTGCCGTCGGCGATCGCTTCGTCGACGCTGACGTTCAAGTCTTCGATTGCGAGGAGCGCGGTGTATGTGCGCTGGACCGAATCGCGACCATTTCTGGGGGCGCAGAAGTCGGACGCCATGAGATGAGCGTCCGGGGCATAGGCGGCAACGATGGCCGCGAGGTCGCGCCGATTGACCGCATCGAACTTGGCCCGCACGACATCAAGCGGAGGAGGCGCTTGTGGGGGAGGCACTTGCGGCACCGTCGCGCATGAGGTCAGCAGGATGCCCGCGATCATTCCAGCCTGGATACGTTTCAGCATGCCACCCAGACGGAGCAGCCGCAGGGAATGTGACTACTTGATGCGCAAAATCGCCATCAGGGACGGCAGCCGCAGGGCCAGGCCGCCCCACATCAGAATCCCGACGTAGACGCCGAAGAGGACATGACTGAAGAGCGGATGTCCCAGCCGTACGTGAGTTGCGACGGCGCCGCCCAGGTACGCTGTGACCAGGATTGCACCCAGAACAGAAGTCTGCGGCACGATGTAGAGCAGTGTGCATGCGAGCAGCAGCAGCCCCAGCCCGCGAGCCATCGAGACGCCCGGAAAGCCAATGGACTGGCCGGCCTCGAGCACGAACGACGGCGCAATGAGCTTCATGATCGCATCGAGCAGCAGGAACGCGATGACCAGCCCGCACAGAACCCAACCCAGCCAGACAGTTTTCATGTCTGCAAGGTAGCGGCCGCTCTCACTTATTTCTTGTACAAGAACGACAGCTGCCGGTCTTCCCGAACGATCGTTGCCGGAGTGGCGCCGACGTAACGTGTCATCGACCGCGTCAGATGAGCTTGATCGTAGAAGCCCGCCTCGTGCTGCGCCTCGCCGATCGGCGCTCCGTGCGTGAGGAGCGTAGCCGCTTGTCGTGCACGCTCGATCTGTCGCAACGTGGTGTGCGTGATTCCGCAAACGGCACGAAAGCGGCGCTGGATGGAACGCAGCGAGAGTAGTTGCGGATCTCCCTCGAGAGCGGCCGCGACGGTCGCGTCGCGAGTAATGACTCCAACTTTTTCGAGTCGCGCCACGAATGTCTCGGCGTTCTCGAAGTTCGGATGCTGCCAGCGTGCGCCCTGCAGCCAGAACGAATGGCTGCTTGATGCTGGCAGGTTCACGTCGTTGCCGTCGAGCAAACGCCATGCTGGCAGCGCTCGGAAGTACGTTCCCGGCTTGAAGCGAATCGCGAACCACTCTCCCTGCGGGGGACAGTCCACCGGCCTCGCTCTCGTTTCGGGTCCACGCACCGTGACGGTGCTGGCTCCATTGATCCGGCTGAACACGATCTCGCAGTGAGGCGATGCCACGGATGAGAAGGTGCCGCCGCTCTCGCTGTGGCAGCTCCACACCCGCTCGATGAGCGGGGAATCGGAAGCCCGGTCGCGATCGAATATGATGAACATATGAAGGCGAATAGTAAGCCCTCGGGCTCGGCGAAGTCCCAGACCTATTGGGTGTTGCAGCGGAAACAGCTGCGCACCCTGGTCTCGCAGCGACGACTGGAGATCATCGATCGCCTCGTCGCCGCCGGACCGCTGTCCGCCAAGGAGCTGGCGCGCCTGGTCGGGGCACAGCCATCCGCTCTCTATCATCACCTGCAGCAACTCGTACGGGTCGGCCTGGTCGTCGAAGCGGGCCACCGCGTCGTACGGCGGCGGCGCGAAGTTCTCTACATGACGAGAGCGCCGCGCATCCGTCTGTTCCGGGCACTCCGCGATCCCGCCAACGCACGGGAGATGCTCGGGATCACGACCACCATGACGCGTCAGATGAACCGCGACTTCCGCCGCGGCATCCGCTCGCCCGAAGCACGGCCGTCCGGGACGCTGCAAAATCTCGCGTTCGCACGGCTGGTCGCATCGCCGAGCCCGGCAACGCTCCGGCGGATCAATCAATACCTCGCCGAGATCGGCGAGCTGCTGTTCGCCAGCACGGATGCGCGGTACGAGCCGCTGTCGCTTGCGTGGATCATGGCGCCCGTGCAGCGAGCGAACGGCGCCAGTGGCTCAGGTCGGACACGCAGCAAGCAATCGACGCAACGTCGCTCCGCGTCGCGCTAGTCCTTTCCTGCTCTTCCCGGTTCTCCTCTCGACGCTGGTCGTGCGGACACTCATGTGTCCGTTTTGTCCTGTTCAATAACTTTTACACAATTGAACAGAACGAATGCGCCGCGCGTTGAATCGCGCAACTCGAAGGTGTAACGTCGATCGCGATTCGAAAAAATACAGGGGAGTTTCTTTCATGAAGGTTCACGCGAAATTGCTCGCGGCCACACTGGCCGCTGTGCTGCTCTCGGCTGCACAAGTCGAAGCGAAGGATACGGTGCCGAATCTCGGCGGCGGGCTCGATGAGCTCACCACCGCCACCGCCAATAAGTCGCTGCTGCGTGCCGCGGCTCCGGAGCTGGCCGCAGTCCATCCGATGACATTCGATGACGCAGGGCGCGTTCTGGTGCGCATCTCGCTCGACGGCAAGGTTCCAGGCGCCAGCTTCTTGCAAGGCGTGCGCAGCACGGCGGGCATCGAAGTCGCCGCTTCCGATCTGAGCTACCGCGCCGGCGTGATCGAAGCCTATGTGCCGACCAACGCGCTGCGGAGTCTGGCGCGCAAGGCCGGCGTGCTCGCGGTCGTTCCGTCGAGCCCCATGGTTACGAACGTCGGCGCAGCGCAGAGCCAGGGCGTCGTGCAGCACCGTGTGGATCGCATCAAAGGTGTCGATGGCAAAGGCATCACGGTCGGCGTGATGTCGGACAGCTTCGACAAGGCGCCGGGAGACATTCGCGCGGCAGATGATGTTGCGACTGGCGATCTGCCTGGCCCCGGCAACCCGTTCGGCAACACGCAGCCGGTCGTGGTCTTCGAGGATTGGGAGCCGGCCGCCACCGACGAAGGTCGCGCCATGGCGCAGATCGTGCACGATCTCGCGCCGAAGGCACGCCTGGGCTTCGCCACGGCGAATGGCACCGAACTGAACATGGCGGACAACATCCGCTCGCTCGCCGGGCTGCCGAATGGATCCAAAACCATTCCCGGCTTCAAGGCGGACATCATCGTCGACGACATCGTCTATTACACCGAGCCGTTCTTCCAGGATGGCATCATCGCGCAAGCAGTCGATGAAGTGGCTGCGGCGGGCGTGCACTACTTCTCGTCCGCGGGCAATCGTCCCGCAACGATGGGCTACGACTCGAAGCTGCGTATCGTGCCGGCGTCGGAGGCGACGAACTCCGGGCTGAACTTCGCCAACGTACCGCCGGAGCTGTATGCCGGCGGCTTCCACAATTTCGACGAGGGCAGCAGCGTCGACATTTCGCAGACCGTGCAGATCGGCGGCGGTTCGCGCATCGTCATGCAGTGGAACGAGCCCTACGACCCGGCGCCGCCGACCCCGGTCGGTCCCCCTCTGGCAGCGGGCACGGGCACCGTTCCGGCAGGAGGCGACACGCAGTTCACGTTCCAGGGGACGGCGGGCGCGGTCGTCCAGATCTTCGCCGATGCCGATAACACGACGACCGGCACGCCGAATCCCGATCTGACGCTGGAGGTCTTCGACCCGAACGGCCAATCCATCCTGTTCGTCGACAACGGCACCAATCCGGAGTCGGCCATCCAGGAGCTGCCGCTCAACGGTACGTACACCGTGGTCGTCGACAGCTTCCAGCCCGACCAGTTCGGCGACTTCCTTTATCGCGTGCAGCAGGTCTCGATCGAAGAGCGCGTGCTCACGGACTACAACCTGCTGTTCTTCTTCAACGGCAATTTCGTCTTCGCCAGCGCGGAGCAGAACCGCTTGACCAATCGTCCGGTGGAGTTCATTCAGCTGCCGGGCGCGCTGTTCCAGATCGTCATTGCGCGTTCCAACACGCCGCCTGCGAACAATCGCAACGTCGCAGATCGCATCCGCTACGTCGGCTTCACCGGCGTGCAACCGCTGGAGCACTACAGCTACCACGGTCCGATCACCTACGGACACAACTCGGCGAACGGCGCCAGCGGAGTGGCGGCATACGCCGCGTTCGCACCGTTCGTGCCGGAGCCGTACACGTCGCCTGGCCCGTCGACGATCTATTTCGACAAGAACAGCAAGCGCCTGAAGCATCCCGAGATCCGGCAGAAGCCGGACATGGCCGCGATGGATGGCGCCAACAACACGTTCTTCAGCGACGACGCAGCCGAGGACGATGACGATCTGCCGAACTTCTTCGGCACGAGCGCCGCGGCACCGCATGCTGCTGGCATCGCTGCGCTGGTGTTGGATGCCGCTGGTGGGCGCGGCAAGGTGAAACCGAAGCGCATGCGCGAGATCCTGCAGGAGAGCGCATTCCGGCACGATCTCGATCCATATTGGTCTTCGGGCTTCGCGCTCTCGAGATCGAATCTGTTTGCCATCAACGCACAGAGCGATTGGTTTACGAGCGTCAGCCGCACCGATCCAAACGTGTTCACGCTGACGCAGTTCGGCAGCAAGCGGCTCAAGAGCTTGTCGCTCAATCTCAGCGCAGCGAATCCGACGGAAACGCCGGAGGGCCTGGTATTCGACACGCGCCCGGCACCGAACGGCCAGCCCTTCGTAGTGGGGCGCACGATCGGCATCACTGCGGCCGACATTCTGGGCACGCCGACGCTACCGGCTGGACCGCCGGCGGTCGCGGGTCAGTGGCAGCAACTCGACCTGACGTTCGCGCCGGGCTCGTTCCGCAGCGGCGATGTGGTTTCGTTCGGCATCGACCGCGACGAGGCCGATGGGGCAGGAGCGCTCGGTGCTATCAACGGCAGGTCGGCCGACCTGCTCGGCGACGGTGTGCGGCTCCCGTCGGGTGAAGTCGTGCACAGCGGTGCCCGGTTCTTCGGCACGTACGAAGACGGCAGCCGCTTCAGCGGCGAGTTCTTCAACCTGATCGGCCACGGCTGGACCGATGTCGACGGCTACGGCTTCATCAACGCCGAAGCCGCCGTCAAAGCGGTTCGCAAGAAATAGGCGGGTTCCCCGTAGGCGGGCCAAGGATGGCCCACCGTACTCACTTCGGGTGCGCCTTCTCCCACGCACGAACGCGCACGCGTGCTTCATCGAACAGGCGCTCGTAGTTGCCCATGCGAATGTCAGCGCTGGCTTTCGGCGGGAGTTGCGCGAACACACGGTCCCACCGTAGGGCATCACCTGTTGGTCGCCTGCACGCAGAACTCGAGCAGACCTGCCGTCACTTCGCGCATGACCTTGCGCATTTCCGGATACGGCGGATGAAATGGCGTCGACACGCGCGTGCGGCCCCATTCCATCGTGTACGCGATGATCTTGGCCTTCGACGGATCGATGAAGTGACGGCTGTAGGCGTAGTCGTCAGTCGATCCTGCCGTCGGATAGAGTCCCACCGACTGTTCGACGCGATACTTTCTGCCGCGCACCTGTCGGATAGCGCCCGCAAGCTTACGGCCGAGATGTTGTGCGCGCCGTTCATCGGCGGCCGGGATGTACTCGCGATAGACGTCATCGTGAATGAGACCGCGCTTGCCGTCGTAAGCCTTGTTGCTGAAGCACATGTCCGGATCGTGCGATTGATTCTGATCGCTGCCCCAGCTGTGCAGCAGCGTCTCGCCGTAGCTGTGCAGATCGATGAAGTAGCGGATCTGCGGAAACTGATCGAGCAGCCACATGACGTTCTTCGTCTCGGGCTCGGAGCCGGCGCGCGGCCCCACGTACGTTTCATAGTCGCCGGGCTTGTGAGTGCTGCTGACCGTGCCGGGCGCAAAGTGGCGATCGAAACGCCACAGGATCGGGAAATTGCGATTGATGTCCACGCCGATGCTTTTCGGGCCGCGCCCGCGTGGCGCCGGTCGCCGGTTCTTCCGCCACATCGGGTGGCGCGCCATGCTGAAGTGGCGGCCATCGGGATTGACCTGCGGAAAGAGAATGATGTCGCAGGTCTCGACGATCCTGCGAACCTGTGCGCGAGTGAATGATTTCCTGCCGAGCCGGATCGCCCGGCCGTCGCGATAGGCGCGCAGCAGTCGCATGGCGAAGTACACGAGGATGTCGGGGCCGCCCCATTCGCGGCCATGCACGCCGCTGATGAAGCAGATGCCAACCCGCCTGGCGCCGCGGCCTTTGCCGATGCGCACTGCGTGGCAACGCCGGTTTTCCCAGGTCTTGTTCGGCAGAGCGATGCGCTCAATGTAGTCAGGGTGGTTCTGCTCGCCCAGCGCCATCGCCTTCTCAATCTCGTCCGCGTTCAGGTACCCGCCGCCCCAGATGACATCGCCGTAGCGGCCTCGGGAGATTCGCTTCTGCGTGCCGCGACGACCTTCCCGCTGACGCTCACGCGCCTTGGCGTCGATCTTCTCGATCAGGGTAACGGGGTAGCCATGCCGGCGTAGCCACTTCTCCTGCACCGGCGTGATATAGGCATCGATGGTGACCTTGCCGGTGCGCGCATTCACGCGGTGACCAACCACCACGACGCGCTGGCTGGTGCCGAGGGCGGTCAGGCTGCGACGGTCGAGGCCGTCGATGGAGACATGAAGCACGCTCATATGAGCTGCCAGCGTCGCGCTTGATGCGGCCGTCGCAAATAGGTACGTCGGGAAAGCTGCCGGATACTGCTATATTCCGCGCACTCTGGCGCACCGGGCTTCAACACATGACGCTTTATAAGACACTCGCCTTGACGCTCATCGCGTCTTTCCTCATGGCGACCCCTGCGCTCGCAGCCGACGATGCCTACGATGTCGTGATCGTCAACGGCCGCGTCATGGACCCCGAGTCCGGCCTTGATGCCGTGAGGAACGTCGGTCTGCGTGCCGGGAAAGTTGCGGCCATTTCGGCTCAGCCGCTGCAGGGCCGGCGCACCATCGACGCCAAGGGACTGGTCGTCGCGCCCGGTTTCATCGATCTGCACGAGCATGGTCAGGCACCGAAGAACTACGAGTTCCAGGCGCACGACGGCGTGACC
>Ga0068863_100004727_pt1 | contig 13418 bp, 15 predicted proteins | sample KBSSwiS62_FD_66596 | JGI IMG/M metagenome (GOLD analysis project Ga0068863, IMG submission 66596) | Switchgrass rhizosphere microbial communities from Kellogg Biological Station, Michigan, USA - KBS Switchgrass S6-2 | ecosystem: Host-associated > Plants > Roots > Rhizosphere > Soil ...
AATGAATGATGCGGAGAAAAAAGAATACCTCGAAGCCATGGGGCAGACGGCATCAGGCCTCGATCAGTTGATCGTCGACGCCTATGACGTGTTGGGTTTGATTACATTCCTCACATCCGGGGAGATGGAAACGCGCGCGTGGACGGTTGTGAAAGGCGCGAAGGCTCCACAGGCCGCTGGCGTCATCCATACGGATTTTGAAAAGACATTTATTCGCGCCGAGATCACAAACTGGCAGGATTTTGTGTCGTACGGCGAAGTCGGCTGCCGCGAAAAAGGACTGACGCGAATTGAGGGCAAGGACTACGTGATGCGAGACGGAGATACGTGTCATTTTCGAGTTGGGGCATAAAAACAGCGCGCCCCGGAATCGACGATCGGAGTACCGATCGGATTCACGGGGCGTGGAGGAGTTTGTCTGTGGTGTCTGGACTAGCTCACGGGGGCATCGGCGTCGCGCTCGGGAAGGAACGTCTTGTCCGAGAGTAGGGAGTACTGCACGAGCTTGCGTTGCCACTCCGGGCCAGTCGTCAGGTTAAACTCGCCGTTCTTGACTTTCGCTTCGACGACGTCGCGGATGTGGAAGGGGAGCACGTTGTCCGTCACGGAACGGATCCAGGCGCCCCGCTTGAGTTCCTCGAAGATGAACCCGATGATCCGGTTGCGCAGGTCGCGCATGTTCGCATCCGTCGGCTTGCGCGTCGTGTAGACCCAGACGGTGAGTTGCGCGAGCTCCACGACGAGCGCGTCACGTTGGGCCCTGTACGTCCACTCATCTTGCGTTGAGCGCTGCTCCAACTCCCGAACGATGTAGCTGTGGCTGATGACTTCTTCGTTAAGCTTCTTTTCGAAGCTACGCTCCATTTCTTTGATCTTTCCCTTGTAGACGATGACGAGGGAGTACGCGCAGATGAGGGCCGCGCAGAGCGCAGTGACGCCGAAGCCTTCCTGATTGCGGATATTCCACTCGACGCTAAAGCAGAGCACCGCGCCAACGCTCGCGGCGACGAGGCAGATGACCAGCAGGATGAGAAAGAACGTACGCATGATGTATCCCTTTTCCTTCTTTCGTTGGCGCGCTCCGAGGAGCCCCGTCATCGAAAACTTGTATGATGCGAATCCCGAGAGCGTGCGCCCTTCCATCTACCAACAGGTAGCGGAATTTCGGTCTTCCATCCACGCAAGGTGAAGGAAGGCGAAAATACCCTAAAAAGCGTGTTTGGTCAAGATGTTATACTCCTCACGATATGCCCCAATCTGTCCGCAAAGTTGTTATCCCGGTTGCCGGTCTCGGGACGCGCTTTTTGCCCGTCACCAAGGCTATGCCGAAGGAGATGTTGCCGATCATTGATAAGCCGATCATCCAGTACGTGGTGGAAGAAGCGGTTGCATCTGGAATTACCGATATCATTCTCGTGACGAGCCATGCCAAACGGCCAGTCGAAGATCATTTTGATGATAATAAGGAATTGGAGAACTGGCTGACGAAGCAGGGGAAGAAGGATTTGCTTGAACAGATCAAAGATATCGGGAAGTTGGCGAATTTTGTCTATGTTCGGCAGAAGGGCCCGTATGGCAATGCGACGCCAGTCTTGAATGCAGCGCATCTTATTGGAGATGAACCATTCGCCGTGGTTTTTGGGGATGACGTATTTGATTGCAAAGTTCCGCGGCTCAAACAAATGATCGATGTGTACGAGAAATATCAGGATCCGGTGCTTGGCGTGATGAAGGTCGATGCGGAGGAGACGAAACGCTACGGGATCATCGAGCCGCAGGCGCAGGTCGAGAAGCGCGTGTATCAGCTGAAGAGCGTCGTTGAGAAGCCAGGGCCGGAAAAAGCGCCGTCTCGCTTGGCGGCGAATGGTGGGTATATCCTCACGCCTGATATTTTTGATGAGATCCGCAAACTCAAACCGGGCCATGGGGGAGAGTATGTGACGCTTGATGCGATTCATCGGTTGATGAAGAAGCGCCCGGTCTATGCCGCTGAAATCGAAGGGACGTACTACGACACGGGTTCCAAGATCGGTTGGCTCAAGGCAAACCTTGAAATGGCGCTCGCCCGACCAGACATGGCGGCGGATGTGAAGGCACTCGTGAAACGTCTTCAAAAGAGGTAAACTGCTTTCGATATGCAATTTGGAGGGAAGACGCTACGAAAGATCGCGTGCCTTGCGCTGCTCCTCGCCGTCACTGGCGCAGGCTGCACACAAGGGCCGGATGCTGCCACCATCGCAGCGTCCAAGAAAGTCACGATCAATGTCTGGGGCGTGAACGATGACGAGTCGGTTTACGACCCAATTTTCGTTGATTACCACAAGCTCCATCCCTACGTGACCATTCAGTATCGATCTTTCCGTTTGGAGGAGTATGAGGATCAGATCTTGAATAGCCTCGCTGAAGACCGTGGACCCGATATTTTTTTGATCAACAATTCATGGGTCGGGAAGTACATGCCAAAGATCACGCCCATGCCGACGGTGACGAAGGTTGCCGAACAACAGGTCGTGGGGACGCTCCAAAAGAAGGTTGAGTATACCCTCGCGAGTGAGCCGACGGTCAGTTTGCGCCAATTTAAATTGGATGAGCCGGATGTTGTGGTCAACGATTTTACACGGACGGTAAATGTTTCAACCGACACGGAAAAGCGCGATTACCAGCAGCGGGTCGTGGGTATGCCGTTGTCCGTCGACACGCTTGGGCTGTACGTCAACAAGGATTTGTTGAACGCCGCGGGTGTCTCGACCTTGCCGCAGACGTGGGATGTGTTTCAGGCGGACGTGACGAAACTTGTGAAGCAGGACGCTCAGGGCAATATCATCCAAGCGGGAGCAGCGCTCGGAACCGGCTATAACGTTGAACGCTCTCCGGACATCATTGCCGCGCTCATGATGCAGAACGGTGCGGAGATGGCAGCCGCGGATGGGTCGCCAACCTTCATGAATATTCCGCAAAAATTGAATGGCTTGCGCGACCAGCCGCCGGCATACCAGGCGATTTCGTTCTATACCGACTTCGCGAATCCTGCGAAAGCCGTCTACACCTGGAACAATAAACAGCCCAACTCGCTCGACGCGTTCATTCAAGGGAAAGCCGCGTTTTTCCTTGGCTACGCGTATGATTTACCGATCATCAAAGCGCGCGCACCCAAGCTGAACTTGGCGATCACGAGCCTTCCACAAATTCAGGGGAACCCCCAAGTGAACTATGCCAACTATTGGGGCTGGGTCGTGTCCAAAAAATCGAAGGCATCCGACATCGCTTGGAATTTGTTGAATTTCATGCGGACGCCGGATGAATCTGCGAAGTACATCACAGCCGCCAAGCGCCCTGCGGCACTGAAATCGCAACTGACAGGCCAGTTGGATGATGAAGACATCGGCCCGTTTGCGTCGCAGGTGCTGACTGCCCAATCGTGGTACAAGGGGACAGACCCGAAAGCAGTTGATACGGCACTTGTGACGATGATTGAGGATGCTATTGCGGGTGGTACCGAAGAGGTTCCGAATGCGGTCCACACGGCGGCAGATAAGATTTCCCAAACCATTCCGTATGGAAGTGTCCAATAAACTCCGCAGCCTGCTTGCCGCCGCGACCGTTGCCGCGGGATTCTTCATTGTTCAGCCTGCCTTGGCCGCCGCTGATTGTGGCGAATATGGTGGTGGTGCGATGTGTTTGACGACCTGTAGCACCGGATTTACTCCGGTCGGTTCGGCGTCTAATTGTCAGGGAATCTGTTGCGCGAGTACGCCGTCGGCTCCAGCGCCGGCGTCGACGGCTGGTGGGGGAACGGGTTCTACCGCTTCGACGCAGTCGTCTGGCGCAGTGTCTCTCTACGCATTGCTCCCCGCGCAGACGCAGGCCTGCATGAAGACAGGAAACTGTACTTTGGATGATATCGTTTACACAGGAGCTGCCTTCGCGAATTTATTGACCCAACTATCCGCTGCATTGTTTTTTGGGGCATTCGTGTATGGCGGTGCGATGTATCTTTTGTCGTTTGGTGATTCCAGCCGGGTCAAAAAAGGCAAACAGGCGATCATTGGCGCGGCGATCGGCATGGCGATCGTGTTGGGCGCCTGGACACTCGTAAATTACGTCGCCTATTCATTGCTTGGGAAAATTTAAGTATGCGACATCTTCTCCGTGCATCTGTGTTGTCCCTGGCATTGGCTGGGAGTGTTTGTTTTTCAACCTCGATTCTTCCGGCATCTGCAGCCGTGACGACGGTCCAAGATTGTCTGAATGCAGGCGGCGCGTGCAAAATCACGCCGGGCGCGTGTAGCACCGGTCAAACGACGCTCGGCACCTGCAGTGATCAGTCTCCGGCTGGCGCGTGTTGTTCTTCGGCCTCGACCGTGACGAGTTGCCAAGGAAAAGACGCAACAGGCAAAGCCGTTGCCGGCCATTGTGCGGCCGGATGTGCGTCGGGTGAAACGTCAGGCGGATCATGCACTGATGCGACGAACCCGGTGTGCTGCATTGCGGGTACGTCGGCGACGCCACCGACCACCGGTGCGGGTTCGTCGATGACCCTGACCGATCCACTGGGCGGCGTCGGCTTGATTGGGATCCTTTCACGCCTCATCAAAACATTTTTGGGATTGACGGGGGCAATCGCGCTGCTCGTGTTCGTCTATTCGGGGGTGCTGTACATGACGGCGGGGGGGAGCGAAACACAGGTGACCAAAGCAAAAGACGCAATGAAGTATGCGTTTATCGGGTTGGCGCTCATCATGGGCGCATACGCGTTGACCAGTTTTTATTTCCAAGCTTTGACGCAGTCACCGCCAACGACGTCGACAACTCCTACGCCCTAAGTATGCGTATTACACGTACCATCGCTTCTCTCCTATTCTCCGCTTCGATGTTGGCGTTGCCACTTGTTGTGGGAGCGCAAACGACGGGAGGCTTGCCGACAACGTATTCGAGCTATGGCTACAATGACCCGCTCGGTGGCGTCACGGTTCCACAGCTCATCGGCCGTGTCATCGCCCAGGTGCTGCCGTTTGTCGGCACGTTATTTTTGGTTATGTTTTTGTACGGCGGCTATCAATATTTTTCCTCTCAAGGTGAAGCAAAAAAAGTAGAAAGTGCCAGGAAGACGTTGACGAATGCCGTGATCGGAATGACGATCGTGATGGCTTCCTATGCGCTCACGAGTTACGTGATCACCAATCTTGGAAAGGCAGTTGGGCAGTAGGTTGACTGATTTCTCGACGCTCTGTCTGGGTTCTGCTATCCTAGCCCCATCACGCCCCGCGTGACATCCAAACTGTGAAAGGAGGTGACCCATGAAAATGACGCAACGCACAAAACGGATCGCCGCATTTGCCGCTTCACTCGGCTTGGTGGCGACCCTCGCTCTTCCCGCAGTTACGTTCGCACAATCAGATACGCTCAACACGAACGACCTCGGGGTGAACGCGATTCAAGGTTCAATCAAACTCGGTTCCGGTGACATCCGCCAAACGGCGGCTCGTATCATCAACGTCGCGCTCGGGTTCCTCGGCATTATCGCCGTCGTCATCGTCCTCCTCGGTGGGTTCAAGTATATGATCGCCGGTGGAAACGAAGAAAAGACCTCCGAAGCCCGCAAGTTGATCGTGTCCGGTATCATCGGTTTGGCAATCATCTTGTCCGCGTGGGCGATCACAAGCTTCGTGATTTCACGACTCGTGAGCGCAACCCAGGACCAATAGCACGTAACGTATGACTTCTTTCCGTACACGTCTCCTGGCACTTGGTGCCACGGCTAGTCTGTTGCTTCCTGCGACGGCAGCTTTGGCGCAATCCGTCCCGGGTGTGACCACGCAAATTGGCGGCGGCCTCAATACCGCGGCTCAAGGTGCGGGGTACCAGACGACAGGAAACGCGGCCAATTTGACCAACATCATCGGATTGTTGATCAATACCGCGCTCGGTCTGCTCGGGGTTCTCTTGCTCTGTTATCTCCTTTACGGCGGTTTCCTCTGGATGACTGCCCAGGGCGATGGCAAGCAGGTCGACAAGGCACGGCAGCTCATTACGAACACCATCATTGGTCTCGTGATCATCGTCTCTGCTTACGCCCTCGCCAACTTCATCCTGACGAATTTGGCATCAGCGGTCTCCGGTACCGCCGGCGGTTAAAGGAAACGTGGTTTGAATCTTATTCATCACTTCTTGTATGAAGCACCTGAAAAAAGCACTTGCGACGCTCGGTGTAGCTGTAACGCTCGCGTTGCCGCTCGCTGCTCCGATGCAGGCTTTGGCCCAGACATCGCCCAACCCGTTCAACACGGCGTTGAACCTGGCAAACAACACGGCGAACTCCGCCGGTATCGGTGCCCAGCAGAGCCTCACGACCATCATTGGTCGCATCATCAACGTGGCGCTCGGCTTCCTCGGCATCGTGTTCCTGGTTCTCCTCTTGTACGCGGGTTTTGAGTGGATGACCGCACAGGGTGACACCAAGAAGGTCGATAAGGCACGCAGCATGATCACGCAAGCTATCATTGGTTTGATCATCGTGGTCGCAGCGTTCGCCGTCTCGAACTTCGTTCTGTCATCGCTCGTCAACGTCACCCAATCCTAGATTTCGTTCGTCGCGCAACGAATACAAAACGCTCCGGTTCGCCGGAGCGTTTTGTATGCTAACGTATTCCGCATGAAGCGTTTTTGGGGATACGTATTTGGATTCTTTGTTGCGTGCGGTTGGTTTTCCGTGATTATTGATTGGCAGCAGTTTTCTGATCCGGATGTGTACTATCACGCGGAGATCGCCAAGCTCGTGTTGGCACACGGTCCGGTGCATGTTTTTCCGTGGCTTGATCTGACATTGCTCGGCACGCATTACGCGGACCTGCATTTTTTGTTTCATATCGTATTGATTCCGTTTGTTTCGGTGTTTGGGATTTTTCGTGGTGGGCACATCGCCGCAGTTGTCTTGAGCGCGTTGTTGTTGGTGGGTTTTTATGAGTGTTTACGTCGTCTCCAGATCCGTTGGCCGCTTGTGTGGACGGCGCTTCTAGCATGCGCGCAGCCGTTTCTTGTTCGTACGCTTTTGGGCAAGGCTACGCCGCTCGCGTTGTTGTTGTATGTCGTCGGACTCACGGTGTTTTGGAAACGTCGGCCGTGGCTTGTTGGAGTCATTGCTTGTTTGTTTGCGTTGACGCATGGCGGATGGCCGTATCTCGTTGGGTCGTGTGTGCTGCTCGCGTTCGCTGATGTGCTGTACGTGCATATCGTTTTGTCGAAGACGTGGGGCACAGCGTTTCGGGACGCGCTGTGGTGGTGCGTGTTGGGCGCGGGTATCGGTGCATTGAGCGGGCTTGTCCTTCATCCCAATTTCCCCAACGATTTTCTTTTTAGTTGGACGCAGATCGTGACGATTGGGCTCGGAACACCGTTTGAGCATGTGCAGCTTGGGAATGAGTGGTTGCCCGTCGGATTCGGGCCACTCGCCGCGTCATTTGCGACGTGGCTCATGCTTGCGCTGCTAGGTTTGTTGGGATTATTTTTAGCGCCACGCCGTCCAATCCAACATGCGCACGCTCGTTTGTTGACCGCGCTTGGTTGGATTCTTGCCGTGTTGCTCGCTCTGACCCTCAAGAGTCGACGTAACGTGGAATATCTTGCGCCAGTTGTCGTGCTTTGGACGGCGACCCTGTGGTCGCTCGTTGATGTGTCGAGATTCATTCAAGAAGTGAAAATTCAATTTTCCTCCGTCCATCGTGTTTGGGGCGTTTCGGCATTGGTCGTGGTGTCGGCGCTCTTTTTTGTGTCTGTTGGGCGTGGGCCATGGGAAGCATGGAAAGCATTTCGTGTGCCGGGCTACACGGCGACGATGTATCAAGATGCAATGCAACCGATTTCGGCGCGGGCTGCTCCGGGCGATCGTGTGTTTCATTCGAGTTGGGATGAGTTCCCGGTACTCTTCGCCCTTGATGATCGTCTGCGATATATCTCTGGGCTCGATCCCACGTTTTTGTACGTCGCTTCTTCAACCTTGTCCGATCAGGTCCGCGATGTGACGTGGGGCGTCACGACCTCAACGCAGGAAGCAACGTGGAGTCTGATCCACGATCAACTCGACTCTAAATTCGTGTTTGTCACCAAAAAGTCGCATCCCAAGTTTTATGATCTGATTGCCTCAGACCCGCGGTATATCGTGTTGTTTGATGCGACCGATACAGCCTCTTTTGAGGTTTCGGCAGGGAAATCAGAATAATCGCTAGTTTTAGCCAAAAAAGTTTTTAGATATTTGGCTAACGTCAGCCAATATTTTGTTCAGTCATACCTTGACAAAATGCCTATTTTGTGCTATTTTAGTGTGTTCTCGAGCTGAAACCGGCTTGGGAGACGACTTCGGCAACTCAACCCCGCAGCAAATGCGGAGAAAGTGAAAGACAATGACGGACGATACCAGGAGTAGCAGGAGCGACAGGGACAGCAAGAAGGGCGGAGGCGGCTCGCGAGAGCCGGACCTTGCGTCCGACCCCAGTTTCTTCTGGAGGTTCATCAAGACCTCGCTGTCCGCGTTCGGCAACGACGTGGGCAAGCGCGGGTACGACATCGGACCCGTGCACGACATCCTCGAGAGCCTCGAGAAGCTCGTGGGCCCCGAGGCGACCGGCATCGCGATCAACGCCCTCGCGGCGACGATCCAGGAGCCGGCAATCGTCAAGAAGTGGGTCCGTAGGATCGGTTGGCCCGAGCAGATCAACGGCCTCGCGGACGAGTTCATCGACGACGTCTTCGAGGGGTTGCGTATGGCCTACCGCGAGCGCGGCAAGGTCAGCCAGACCGACGCCAACAGGGCGTTGGCCGGCGCGCAAGACAAGCAGGAAGCGCGACTCGGCAAGGGCATCACCTACGCCGAGGCGCTGCAGCTGCTCGATCCCGCTCAGCAGGCCGCGTACCAGGCCAAGGTCACCGCCTTGGGTGTCGATCGTCTCGCGACGTTCGACAAGCTCAGGGGGAAGATCAACAGCCCGCGTGACCTGAAGACGCTGATCCTGCTCCCCGTCGACCAGTGGATCCCGCATCTCGAGCAGAAGTTCGGTGCGGTCAAGCCGCCCGAGAAGAAGAGCGCCATCGCTGGCCTCTTCGACACGATCACGGGAGTTGCGACGGGCGCCATCAAGCGCCTGACGGATCCCGTGAGCGACACGGAGAAGGCCGAGATGCAGTCGCGCCAGGCCAAGATCAAGCAGGACACCCAGGACATCAAGGACCGCCGCAAGAACCGCGGTTGGTAAGGAGGTTTCCACATGCCGCTTCCCATCATTGTTGTCATTGCAGTGGTCGCCCTCATTGGGTGGTCGTTCATGCACGGGACCGCGACGCAGCAGCGCATCGATGCGACGCTGCACACGGCTCTCGCGCGTGGTGAGCAGGTCTGGGAGTGGCTCCTCGACAAGTACGAGGAGCACATCCAGCCCACCATTCGTCGTGCAGGCTACGTCGCCATCGGCCTCATGCTGTTGGGCATCATCGGCCTGCTCTTCCTCGCGAAGGGCTGGATCATCGGCATCGGCCTCGGCGCAGCTGTGGTCGCGGTCGCCCTGATCGGCTTCCAGATGGCGCGCCCGCCCCAGCGGTTCTCGGCCCTGAATCTCGCTTCGGCGATCTTCGTGGGCTTCAACCTGCTGGGCTGGGTGCTCGTCCTCTGCGGCGTCTATGCGCAGGACCGTTCGGTCGTCGTCATCGGCGTGATGTACATCGTCATGGCTCGCATGCTGCTCGCGTTCGTCGTCAAGACGATCACGGCAGCGGCAGCCTACGGCGTGTACAGCGCCGAGGGCGGCACGAACTTCCTGTTCCGGACCGCCGTGGCGTTCATGCCCAAGAGCGTCCGGGACGGCCTCCAGACCGTCATCCCCCAGGCTGGCGTCGTCTACGCCGTCGAGGAAACGTGGATGCCGGCCGTGGACTTCGCGCTGCGCCGCTTCGACGCGACGCAGTATCCGGTACTCATCGTCGCGATGCTCTTGCCGCGCATGCCGCTCTTCGGCCTCGGCGTCCTGTTCGGCCTCGCGGTGTACATGCTGTACGCGACGCTCGAGGGCACGGGCATCGGCACGCACTCGCGCCGCGAGCGCGCCGTGCTGCTCTTCGAGAAGCTCGTCTACGTCCTCATGGCCGTGGCCGCGCTCACCATCCTCATCCCGGGCGCCGACAGCAAGATCGACGGCATCTGGGAAGCGTCCATCGCGATCGCCGGTGCGTTCCTCGATCGCCTCAAGGAGATCCTGACCGACCGCGTGGCGATGGGCTACCTCGTCACGGCGCTCATCGCCCTCGGCGTGAGCTTCCTGCACGTCTTCTGGTTCCGCAAGCGCGAGATCGTGAATGGCGTCCAGGTCCGCTCCAACCAGCATCACGCTCCCGTGATCCGCTGGATCAGCATGGCGGCGTTCGGCGTGTTCGCCCTGTGGAACCTCGGCAAGCTCCTCACGCACTTCGCGCACGAGGAGGTCGCCGACGCCACCGACGTCATCGCCGACGGCGCCTTCCAGCGCTTCATCCCCACGGCGCGCGCCACGGTCTTCGAAGGGAAGCCGGCGGTGCGCCTCGGGTGGAAGAACATGCCGGAGGTCGAGAAGTACAACCTCGAGCGGCGCGAGCTGCACGAGACGAAGTTCGCGCCCATCATGGACGGTCAGTCCGCGATGGATTTTTCCGAGGGCGTGACGCAGTACGAGGACATCGCCTCGCTCGTTCCCGGCAAGACGTACTTCTACCGGGTCATGGCGGTCGGCAAGGATGGCAAGCTGCGTTTCAGCAAGCCGACGCAAGTCATCATCCCGGCCGCAGCACCTGCCCCGAACGCCGCCACCTCGGCCACGCCGAGCGCGACGCAGAAGCCCGCGAGCGCCCCGCGCCCGCGATCCGGCCACGCACCGAACCGCATGGCGTGCAGCACCTGCACCAACGATGGTCGCGAGCAGTTCTGCGCGCGCCATCCCGAGAGTCCGGCCTGCCAGTAAGCGGGCCACGAACCTTCAACCTCCAACCCGCCTCGACGTTCCAGTCGAGGCGGTTTTCTTTTTGCGGCAAGGATTGACGAAATCGTCATTTTGAGGTACAAGGGGAGCACGAAAAGGAGAATCCGCATGCGCACGTTCCTCGTTCTTGCCGCGATGTGTCTCATGGGCTGCATGGCCCACCACACCACCATCGAGTCGTCGACCCACGCCACGACGTCCCACGGCGTCTCGATCCCGTTCCTCTACAGCGGCGGCACGGTTTCGTCCGAAAGCAGGGTTGTCGAGCGGCCGATCCCGGAGCCGCGCGCCATGCCGGCCTACGCCGCCTGCCTGCCCGGCAGCTGGTGCGAGTACTACCGGTTCAGCTACACGCCCTCTGCCTACGCCGCGACGCCTCCCATCGTCCAGACCAAGTGAACCTGCCCCACCTGCGGCAGACGACCCCCGGCCTTGAAAAACCGGGGGTTTCTTTTTGGCTAATCTTAGCCAAGGTGTATAGAAATAATTTCTCTTATTTTAGCCAAAAAGTATGCCTTTGAGGGGTTGACAAAAACCCATTTTTGTGATATCTTACGTTGTTAAATCCTGACATGGGATTCGCCCATCTCACGGATGCGTTCGTCGACAATTCAAGGAGAAAAAGAACATGAAGAGCCTGATTTCGCTCGCCTTTGTTGCCGTCCTCTCGTTCGTCACTGGCTGCATCGCGCCGTCGTACACCTCGACGTCGCGGACGCCGGACAGCGAGTCGAGCGTGATCCACACGCCCGGCTCGACGACCGTCGAGAACACGACGCTCGAGCCGTTCGAGAAGTGCCTGCAGCGACTGCAGGGCTACATCCCGAAGGCGCCCAACGATCCGCTCTACAGCGCCTACCTCTTCCAGATCGAGGAGAAGTGCCACGGGCGTTCGCAGGGCTTCGGCTCGGACATGCTCGGCGGCGCGTACAACCCGAACTACGGTCCGGGCATGCTCGCCGATCCGCGCATGATCGCGGTGCTCGGCGGCAAGACCGAAGGGCAGATCGCCTACGAGCAGTTCGGCGGCCAGCCGACGATCGTCATGGGCCCCAAGGGCCAGGCGGCGTCCAAGCAAGAGCTCGACGACCTGGCGGTGTGGGTGTCGAAGCTCGATTGCAAGGTCAACAAACGGCCCTGCAAGAAGTAGTTCACGGCTCACTACATCTCAAACCGAAACTCCGGAGGATCCAGAACATGAAGAAGATCATCTCGCTCGTGTCCGTCATCGTCTCGCTCGCGTCTCTCACCGGCTGCGCCACGTCCCCGGACGCGATCACGGTCGCGACCGTGCAGAGCGGACCGTGCGCCGGCAAGGGAGGCAACGCCTACGTGGCGTGCCTCGAGCGGATCGCGAGCAATCGCGAGATGCCCCCGCCTGCGGCGTTCCCCGCCGCGGCGCCCGGCCAGCCTCCGTTCGGCGCGCTCGGGCCCTTCGGCCCGTTTGCCCAGGCCTCGGTCGCGCCGGCGAACGTCGGTCCGCTGCCCGTCAGGGACGGCGCGACGGTCGGCGTCGTCGACTGCAACAACCCCGCGACGACCTTCGTGGTCAACAACACGTCATCCGCCGACTTCTACGAGGTTCGCGGGCTCAACGTGAAGGTCGCGGCCTGCGACGCGCGTCAGCTCGTGCCCGCCACGGTGATGCGTCACGACAAGACGGTGGAGCGCGTGCTCCTCGTCCCGCCGCACAGGCAGTACTCGGAGGTGAAGATGGCCTTCGTGATGCCGGCGGGTGCGCCCGTCGATCGCGTCAAGGTCACGTTCGAGGCCTACCGCAACCAAGGCGGTGGTCTGCCGGCGCTCGCGATCGGCAACATCACCAACGACTTCTCCGTGCCCGCGCCGGTCAACGCCATGCGCGGCAACTTCAAGGACCTTCCCGACGGCGCCTACTACCCCTACAAGCGGTAGTCGGTGTCCGCCACTCATGCAGGCGCAAGCCTGTCCGACGGCCCGTGTCATCCTGACACTGGGCCGTTTTCTTTTATACGAAAATCCCCCGAACGAATCGGGGGATCTCCTCCTGATGCTGCGTCGCCGCCAAGCATGGGAACGGTGACACGCGCATCTCTCGGCCGCGATTCCGTCAGAGACGGATCAGGCGTCGTCCACAGAGGATCGAGCGCGCTCGCAGGACCGCTCCGCATCGCGAAACGCGAAGCCGTCCGACAAACGAAAATCCCGACGTGAGCCGGGACGCGATTAACGTGCAGCGTGTACGTCCTTCGTTGCGACGAGGAATGTCCGCGAGAGGGAAGTGACGTGCGCGTGAATCATGCCTAGTTCTTCTCATGTCGCACGACGTGCGTCAAGCGCTCTACTGTGGATTATTTTTTTCTGTCTGCTCTTCATCGTCCCAATCAAACTTCGGTACGGGCCAAAAGCCGGACGTATTCAGTGTCTTGTCAGCCAAATCTTCCG
>Ga0068863_100004733_pt1 | contig 13409 bp, 14 predicted proteins | sample KBSSwiS62_FD_66596 | JGI IMG/M metagenome (GOLD analysis project Ga0068863, IMG submission 66596) | Switchgrass rhizosphere microbial communities from Kellogg Biological Station, Michigan, USA - KBS Switchgrass S6-2 | ecosystem: Host-associated > Plants > Roots > Rhizosphere > Soil ...
GCGTGCGACTCCCGCACAACGGATCGCCCTCACGAGTTTCGCCAAGAAGATGGCCGGCGACCTTCTGCAAGATGTAGTTCGCGTGGACGTACAGCCGATTGAATTCACCATGGAAGGCGACAGCGTCCACAGCGCGAAGGCGAAGTTGACCGCTGGAACGCTCGCAGCCATTGAGACACGCGCCATGCGCGAGGGCGATCACCTCTGCCATAACGAAGAGACTTGGTATGAACCGCTGACCAAATTGGATCACTCCATGGCGGCCTACACGCTGGCTCACCGGTTCACTGGAAACGAGCTTGGCACCACGTGGAGCTATCCCGAAAAGCGCAGCTCTTTCGTTGGATCGTTTCACTACAACGACTAATTACAACAACGTGCTTACAGCGGCCGCCTCGATCCCGGATGGGCTCCTGGCGGCCTTTTTATTGCCCTTATGAATATTCTCGTGATTGACGTCGGCGGTACCCATGTGAAGGTATTGGCTCCAGGCCTGAAGGAGCCTGTCAAGATTCCGTCCGGAGCCGAGATGACGCCGATTCTGATGGTGTCTGAGGTGAAGAATGCCATTGGTGCCGCGAAATATTCCGGCGTCTCCATCGGATACCCGGGACCGGTAATCAACAATAAGCCGATGCTGGAACCGCACAATCTCGCCCCGGGATGGGTAAGTTTCGACTATGCGCAGGCGTTTCCCTGCCCTGTCAAGATCGTCAATGATGCGGCGATGCAGGCGCTCGGCAGCTATGAAGGGGGGCGCATGCTGTTCTTGGGCTTGGGCACCGGACTGGGCTCCGCTCTGATCATAGACGGAGTGTTAGCCCCGCTGGAACTGGCCCATTTGCCATATAGGAAGAACCGGACGTTTGAAGACTACGCGGGCCTTCGAGGTCTGGCTCGAATCGGTAAGAAGCGCTGGCGCGAAGTAGTCTTCGACATTGTCGCAAGACTCAAAGCAGCCCTGGTGGTGGATTACGTAGTGTTGGGCGGAGGCAACGCGAAGTTCCTGAAGGAACTGCCGCGCGATGCGCGTCTAGGAGCGAACACCAATGCGTTCAAAGGCGGTCTTCGTTTGTGGGACAAGAAGGTCAAGTAGGGCCGTGTGACGATGAAGCCGCGCTTGAGTGAGCAGAGATGACCCGCGCCCTGGAGTTCAGGGCGCGTCGCAGTTTGGGATTCTAATAGATGACGTGAAGCGTTAGACGCCCCCAATCTGACGGAGTACATACGGTAGAATTCCACCCGAGCGGTAGTATTCCACTTCCTGGGGAGTATCGATCCGGATCTGCACCTCAAACGTCTTCACGCTGCCGTCGTCCGCAATCGCTCGAACAGTCGCCCGGCCGTTCCCTGCCAGCCCCGCCGCTACTCCGCCAACCGTGAAATATTCCGTACCCGTCAAACCCAGCGACTCACGATTTTCACCCGACAGATACTGCAAAGGCAGAACACCCATCCCAACCAGATTCGACCGGTGGATGCGCTCGAAGCTTTCGGCGATCGCCGCCTTCACACCAAGCAGCAGCACGCCCTTTGCGGCCCAGTCGCGCGATGACCCCGATCCATATTCCTTGCCAGCCAGAATCATCAGCGGCACGCCTTCTTTCTGGTACTTCACCGACGCATCGTAGATGAACATTTTGTCGCCGCTGGGCATGTGCGTCGTCCAACCACCTTCCGTTCCCGGAGCCAGTTGATTGCGCAACCGGATGTTCGCCAGCGTGCCACGCACCATCACCTCATGATTGCCGCGGCGCGCTCCATAGGAATTGAAATCGCCCGGTTTCACGCCGAGGCTGATCAGATACTTCCCGGCCGGACTGTCCACCGGAATCGAACCAGCCGGTGAAATGTGATCCGTAGTCACCGAATCGGCCAGCATCGCCAGCACTCGCATCCCGGCGATGTCCTGAATCGGCGCCGTCGGATCCACCATGTTGTCGAAATAAGGCGGGCGTTGGATGTAAGTAGAATCGTGCTCCCACTCGTATATGTCGCCCAGCGGAACACGAATGCCGTTCCACTGTGCGTCGCCCTCAAACACTTCCGAATACTGCTTCTCGAACATCTCGCTGCGGACCGACTGCTTCACTGCGGCATTCACTTCATCCGTCGTCGGCCAGATTTCCTTCAGATAAACTTTCTTGCCTTTGCCGTCCAGTCCGATGGGTTCGTTTTGTAAATCGATGTCTACGCGTCCAGCAAGCGCGTAGGCCACAACCAACGGCGGCGATGCGAGGTAGTTCGCACGGACCAGCGGATTGATGCGGCCTTCGAAATTGCGGTTGCCGCTGAGTACGGCCGCCACCACGAGCTTTTCGCTCTGTACGGCATGCGAGACGTCTTCGGGCAGTGGACCGCTGTTACCGATGCAGGTCGTGCAGCCGTAACCTACCAGGTTGAACTTTAGCTCTTCCAGGAACGGAACCAGACCGGCGTCGTTCAGATAGTCCATCACTACCTTCGATCCCGGCGCCAAACTCGACTTCACCCAAGGCTGCGTCTTCAGCCCTCGCTCGACCGCCTTCTTAGCGAGCAACCCAGCCGCAAGCATCACAGACGGGTTGGAGGTGTTGGTGCAACTTGTGATTGCCGCGATCACCACAGCGCCATCCTGAATTTCTACCGCCGCCCCATTTGATCCCATCTTCACCTTGCGAGGAGCTTCGCCGAGACCTGTGAGGAAATTTTTCTTTACATCCTTCAAGTCGATCCGATCCTGTGGACGCTTCGGGCCTGCCAGAGACGGCGTGACCGTCGATAGATCGAGTTCCAGTGTCGCCGAGTAGACAGGGTCAGGAGCATCGGGCGTCAGGAATAGGCCCTGCTCTTTGCAGTAGGCCTCCACCAAGGAGACCAATTCGGACGGACGGTTTGAGAGCCGCAGATAGTCCAACGTCTGCTCATCCACCGGGAAGAAGCCGATGGTTGCGCCGTATTCCGGCGCCATGTTCGCGATGGTGGCGCGGTCGGCCAGGCTCAACGCACTGACTCCTGCGCCATGGAACTCCACAAATTTTCCCACCACCCCCTTGGCCCGCAGCATCTGCGTGACAGTCAACACCAGATCGGTAGCAGTTGCGCCTTCCGCCAATTTTCCGAACAGTTTGAACCCAACTACTTGCGGCAGCAGCATGGAAATCGGCTGACCTAACATGCAAGCCTCCGCTTCAATACCGCCAACACCCCAGCCCACTACGCCGAGGCCATTGATCATCGTCGTATGGGAATCAGTGCCCATCAGGGTATCCGGATACGCCTGCACCGCATCGCCCTGGCGCTTCGTAAAGACTACTGAAGCGAGGTATTCGAGATTAATCTGGTGCACGATCCCGGTGTCCGGTGGAACTACGCGGAAGTTACTGAAGGCGGTTTGCCCCCAACGCAGAAAGGAGTAGCGCTCCTGGTTGCGCTGCATCTCGAGAATCGCGTTGTTGGCAAAGGCCTGTTTCGTGCCGAATTCATCTACCTGCACGGAGTGGTCAATCACCAGGTCCACGGGAATCAGCGGATTTGCGCGGCGCGGATCGGCATTCATTTGTTTCAGCGCATCACGCATGGCAGCCAAGTCCACCACGCAGGGAACACCGGTGAAATCCTGTAACAAAACGCGAGCCGGACGGAAGTTGATCTCGGCTGCTTTTTTCGCCGCTTCCCAGCGCGCGACATATTCGATGTCAGTATGGCGGACTGTCCGTCCGTCCTCGAATCGCAACATGTTCTCGAGAAGAATGCGGATGGAATAAGGGATGCGCGAAAGCGTTCCCACGCCCTGCTTTTCCAGTGACTCTAACCGGAAGATTTCGTACTCCCGGTCGCGGACACGCAGAGTGGCCGATGCTCCAAAACTATTCATATTTCCCATGGATACTTTCAGTCTAGCGCGGGGCGGTGGATTCGCGCACCACCAGCCGGCATGGAAACGAAATTTCCTGTCCCGGCCGTGGAGTCTCACTCTCCACGCGATCAATGAGCAGGCGGACCGCTACTTTGCCCTGCTCCACCACAAACTGGTCCACGGTCGTCAGTGCCGGAAAGACGCAAGCCGAAGCAGGAACATTGTCGAACCCAACGATGGAGATATCGCGCGGGACTTGCAGACCGGTGTCCCGAGCGACGAACAGAGCGCCAATCGCCGTCGTGTCGTTGCGCGCAAATAGAGCCGTTGGCTTCTCTTTCAGCAGCGTCAATTTTTGCATGGCGACGATCCAATCGGATTCGACGCGATTCCTTCCTCCTGCAAAGCATCGAGATAACCCTGAATCGATTCGAGCGCCACCAAGACCCCGCAATTTAACAATCCGGCCTTTACCCTTGGAAACGCCAGCTTCGGCTACGTCACGGGTGCTACTGGCGGACGAAACCTGCAACTCGGTCTGAAGCTCAACTTTTAGCCGACGCCACTTAAGTGCCATACTGAATCCGTGAAAATTCCCCGGCGCTCATTTCTATTGGCAGGCTCCGTAGCATCGCTAGCCGCTGCGGAGTCCCGCCGCCTGTTTGACGGTTCTACCAGGGGTTGGCGCGCCGTGGGTGGCCCGGACTTTCCGCGGCGATCCTGGACTATAGAGGACGGATGCCTCAAAGCCCTTGTAGCCAAGCCTGCGTTTCAAGATCTGCGCACCGTGGACGAATTTTCCGATTTTGAATTGGACTTCGAGTGGAAGATCGCACCCGGCGGGAATTCCGGTGTGAAGTACCTGATCTATCGGGAAGACGTTTGGAAACAGGAAGGATCGGAAGAGTTTCATGCGCGAGGACGTGGTTTCGAATTCCAGGTCGCCGATGACGACGCCGAACCCGACGCCATTGCGCATCCCGAATCCCGCGCTGGAGCACTCTACGGCTTCTTAGCTCCGGCACAACATGTGAACAAGGCGGTCGGGGAATTCAACACCGCGAGAATCGTCCGCCGCGGAATGCGCATCGAGCATTGGCTGAATGGAGAGCGAGTGGTGAAAGCGGAATTGGATTCTCCAGAAATCCGTGACATGATGCGCACACGGAGGATACCAGTAGCACTCCCACTCCGCAGCCCGATTGTTCTCCAGAATCACTCTTCGGAGGCGTGGCTCCGCAATCTTCAGATTCGAGACCTTTAGCGCTTGTTCGACGGCAGCGCCAGATTGACCAATTCATCAATCGCCGACAGCGGCCAGTTGATATCCACCATAACAGCCTTCTCCTTCTGAACGACCTTCGCTCCATCTATCAACCGCAATAGTTGCGGATTGTTATTCCCCGTGCTCAGCCGGGCCAGGCCAAGCCCCGCCCGCAAGGCGTCATTCAGCCGCCTCGCATCGTTCTCCGCCACTGACTGTCCTTCCAAGTGGGCCTTCACACCCGTTTGCAGGTCGATATGGGCCGTAAGCAACTGAAGAGCGTCCAGGAACTGGCTAGGATCAATACCCATGCTCGAAGCGGGCCCGCGCCCTCCTTGACTGAACTTGTTAAACTGCCCGGCGACGCTGCCCACAAACCAAATCTGGCTGCTGGACGGAAGCGCCATCGCCCGTTCGGTCAGCCACTTCGGCGCTCCTGCATCTGGCTGCGTCCGGTGGTCGATCAGTCTCCGAAGAGACGGCGTAGGGCCCGCAACGGCCGTGCTGGAATTGGTAAAGACGACCGCTCCCACGTCATCTCCCAGCAGCGTGAAGCCTTTATAGGTGAACCGCTTCGCGCCCTCGATATTGAGCTTGGGTTCCAGGCCCATTTCGGAGAAATGCCCGCGCGCCATCACCATCGTGTCCTTGCCATTGCCAGCAACCAGAAATTCCCACAGGTCCGCCCTCGGGTCGAGGCCGGTCTTCTTCGTAAACTCGTCCAGTATGTCGATCTTCTGGTTCAGTATGTACTTCTTGTAGACCTCGGTCGAGCGTATAGGATCCATCCGCGCGCCGGCCAGAAAAATGGTATCCGCGGGAACCAGTGTAATCAAGGCCGGGTCGATCAGAATGGTTGGTGAAGGCTTCGGGCGGCAGGCCGACAGGAACAGACACAGCGCCAGGAACAGCGTTTTTTTGCGGATCAAAGTGAGATTTGCCTCGCTTTCAGTCTACAGGTAGACGACGGGATGACGGCGAAAGTGCATAAGACATTAACAGCCGTCCCGCCCCTGATATCGTGGTGAGTTCGGCATGCGTATCGATTCACATCAGCATTTCTGGGATCTCGATCAGTTGTCCTATCCGTGGATGCCGCCCGCGCCGTCTCCGTTGAGTCGGAATTTTCTGCCACAGGATTTGCAGCCCAAGCTGGAGCGGAACCGATTCGATGGATCAGTCACCGTCCAGGCGACCACGCAAGCAGAAGAGGCAGAATGGTTGCTCCATTTGGCTGGCCAGAACGGTTTCATTAAGGGCGTCGTCGCTTGGGCGGACCTGACATCGTCCGGTCTGGGCCACGTCCTTGACCGGCTGCAGGCCCATCCAAAGTTCAAGGGTGTGCGCCATCCGGTGCACGATGAGCCCGACGACCGATGGCTGCTGCGCCCCGATGTGTTAGACGGTCTTCGAGAGTTGGAGCGCCGGCGTATTCCGTACGATTTGCTGTTAAGACCGCAGCATCTTGCTCTCGTCCCCGAACTGGCGGAGAAACTGCCGGGCCTGCCCCTGGTAATCGATCACATTGCCAAACCCAAGATCGCACAGCAATTGATGGACGGTTGGGCCAGTGACATGGAACGAATCGCGAAAATTCCCCACATCCACGTGAAGCTCTCCGGAATGATCACCGAAGCGGATCCAGAGAAATGGACAGCAGGTGATTTGCGGCCTTACGTGCAGCTTGTGCTAAGCCTATTCGGCGCGGACCGGCTCATGTTCGGGAGCGATTGGCCAGTCTGCCTATTAGCCGGATCGTGGAAAGAAGTACTTGCCGCCTTCACACAAGCATTAGGGGCGCAACCCATGGAGCTGCGCGAGAAAATACTCGGCGAGACCGCACAACGGTTTTACGTTTTGTAGGTCTTAGGCCGCGCGTTTCCGCTTGGTCTTTTTCTTCTCAACCACGGCTACCGGGGCGGCCGTCGCTTGATCAGACTGCTTGTAACGTGCCGTCAAACCCATCTTCGGGCACTTGACATCCACTTCACCCCAACCGAGGAGCATGCTTCTCTGAGGGGCGTTAAGCTCGTGCTTTTCAGAGCAGATTTTGCAGTAGATCATAATTGAGTGTATCAGTTAGATCATGCCGCCGTCAAATGCGGGCTCCCGTTTGACGCAGTGTTTGCAGGGGTAATAGCGGGGCGTACCGATATCGGGCCCCGCTCAGAAAAGGCGAAGTCCGGGGCCCGCCTTTAGGAACCGGCTGCGGTGAGCGCGCTGCTGACTTTGGAAAAAATCACGCTGATCTCGGACGCGACCCCGGGCATGATCGCACCAGCGGCAACGGCCACAAAGCCGGCCATGAGAGCGTACTCAATAAGATCTTGACCCCGCGTATCTTTCCACATTTTATGGATCAATTGCTCAATTACATTCTTCATTCTCTTTTCCCTTGGACCATTCAAAGGTCTTAACCAAAATATGGCCTCTGTGACTTTTGAACAATGGGTAGATGGTACCCTTCGTACCATGAGTTGTACTATGCGCAATACGGGGGCACCCGTACCTTATTGCAGGCCGATATACTTTCTTGTTCTGATGGCACAGGTTTATGCTGAATACCAGAAAATGCAATATGTGAAGAAATGACCTAGGAAGGGCGTTGCTTCTTAACCCGGAGGGCTCTGACTTGTTCTTCCGTCTCGGCACACAGACGGCGGCACGGATCGCAGAGCAGCAGGTGAACCTCCACTACATCTTTATCAGCCTGGCGCATTTGGCCGGTGAGATAAGACTCAATCAATTCCTCACCAGGATGGAGCGTAAAAATTGTGGGTAACTCCAACTATTCCTCCGGATCTCAATTCAAGAGCCGACGAAAGCCCGGCCCTATTCCGCCCGTTCCGCCGACGCGAACAGACACCATTAGCATGCGGCCAACCACAGCTTCGGGCAATGGCTCTACAGTACCTTTTTCAGGTTAGTTCGGTACTGTGGGCCGATGCCCCTTCTTTACCCGAGCCTCCTAGTACACGTCATGCCGGCCTTGACGCCGCCACATGGATGGCGGCTTAAGAAGTGTTGGCGTGGATGTGGTCTGTGTCTGCAAGGCAACAAGCATGGCCACCTGTGCAGGCCCCGTTTCGGCTTGAACCACTTCGGATTCCCTGCCAAGAAACTCCGGGATGAAACCGGTGTGCAGGTTCCCGGCCTGGAACTCCGCGTCTCGCAGAATTCGCCGGAAGAAGGCGATGTTTGTCTTAATGCCGAAGACGGACAGCTCATCGAGCGCCCGCAGCATGCGGGCAATCGCTTCGGCGCGGGTATTAGCCCATACCGCCAGCTTGGCCAGCAGCGGATCGTAATCAATGGGCACCGTCCAACCCGGATACACACCCGAATCGAGGCGGATGCCAGGGCCCGAGGGTAATCGTAGCGACGTGATTCTGCCCGGAGATGGAAAGAACTGGTTGTCCGGATCCTCGGCGTAAATACGGCACTCAAGCGCGGCGCCGCGCCACTGCACCTGCTGCTGGGCCACGGTGAGCCTCTCCCCGGCGGCGATGCGCAACTGCCACTGCACCAGATCCATTGCCGTTACCAACTCAGTGACCGGGTGCTCCACTTGAAGCCGGGTATTCATCTCCAGAAAGTAGAAATTCCGCTCGGCGTCCACCAGAAACTCCACGGTTCCGGCATTGTAGTATCCAGCCGCCTGCGCCACGCGGACGGCCGCCTCGCCCATCCGCTGCCGCAACTCCGGATCGATGGCCATCACCGGTGACGGGCATTCCTCAATCACCTTCTGATGCCTCCGCTGGATGCTGCATTCGCGCTCGCCCAGGTGGATCATGTGGCCGTGCCGGTCTCCCAGCACCTGGATTTCAATGTGCCGCGGAGAGGCAACGAATTTCTCGAGGTACACCTCGGTGCTGTTGAACGCTCGCTGCGCCTCGCTCGCGGCGTCGCGCAAGCCGGCTTCGAGCGAAGCCTCCTCCTCCACGAGCCGCATCCCCTTACCGCCGCCGCCCGCTGCCGCCTTGATGATCACGGGATAGCCGATCTCGCCGGCAATCTTTCGCGCGACCGACGGATCGGAGACTCCCTCGCTGGTCCCGGGCACGGTAGGAACGCCGGCATCACGGGCGATCTTCCGTGCGCCGGTCTTTGAACCCAACTGCGCGATGCTTGTGGCGGAGGGGCCGATGAACACGATGCCGGCATCCTCACACGCTTGCGCGAAATCGGCGTTCTCACTGAGGAAGCCGTAGCCTGGGTGAATCGCATCCGCGGCGTGCCGCTTGGCGGCCGCCAGAATCTTGTCGATGCGCAGATAACTCTCAGAGGATGGCGCAGGACCTACGTGCGCCGCCTCATCCGCCATCTGCACGTGCAGGGCGGCGCGGTCGGCATCCGAGTAGACAGCAACGCTGGGAATGGAGGCCTCCCGCAGCGCACGAATCACGCGAACCGCAATTTCGCCGCGATTGGCTACCAGGACTTTCTTGAACAGACCCATGAGCGAATCCCAATTCTACTGGGTATCCTCGGCGGAAATCATCTTCACCTGCGCGGTCTCAACGCCGCCTTCTTCCACTTTCACTTTGATGCCCTTAGATTCGTACTTGGCCAGCACCGCAGGGTCCTGCCAGGCACCGTCTTCCAAGTTCTCCCAGCAGAGGACTGTGTATTCGCCGGGCGCAATCCCTTTCAGTGTGAACGACCCGTTCTGGTCGGTCATGATCTGCTTGAACAGGTGCAGTTGGTCGCGCCGCGACGAATCGGGCGCAACGATCACATTCACGTTTGGAGCCAGTTCCTGCCTGGCATCCTTCACAGTGCCGCTGATCTGCCCGGGTTTTGCGCCGATCACGATTTCCAGGGGACCGGCGACACCTCCCGAGAGATCCACTACGGCGCCAGCCAACTCCTTTGTGCCCATTCGCACCGATTTGAGATATGCGTTGTCAGGCAGTTCCAACACCTGAAGGCGCAACTTTGTCGCGCTCACATTGGGTTGGTCAAAGGTGCCGTCGGGTTTCGGCTGGATGTGAACCATGCCACTATTCCGGCCCATCACTGGCTCGAGCAAGAACCTCATGGAACGGAAATCCACTGTCTCGTTGCCGTCCACGGTAACCGATCCCGAAAGCTGAAGGGCGGGTTTAACCAGAGCTATAAGGTCATCAACGCTCTCGCCAGGCACGTCTACCAATTGCTGCGTAGCAGTATTCTGGCTGTTGATCATCAGGATGTAGGAACCTGCCGGTACTCCGCCGATATCGAAAGTGCCTGCGGCATTCCGCACTGCGTTGCCATTCGGAGGGCCTTCGAACCCACCTCCCTCCGCTGGTAGAAGATTGAGAAACGCATCGCGTACCGGCAGATTGGTCACCGCGTCCATCACCTTTCCGCGCACATGATAAGTGCGCATCTTTTGAAGGCGAATGTCCATTCCGCGAAGGTTGCTGCCGGCGGTGACAACAATCGGCGTCGCCTGCGCGGCATCTGTTCCACCCGGATAGTAAGTTGGCGTGTAATTTTCTTCCGGCGCCCCTTTCGGTGCACCCGCGCGAATCAGCCCCGGGGTTCTGGTTTGACTCATGGCACTCATCAGGTACGGCCCGGGCGCCAGGTTCGCCAATCGAAATTCCCCAAGATCGTTCACCGCGGTTCCCATCACAGCCTGATACTGCCGTTTGCCGCGGAAATAGCGCGGCGTGAGGACTTGCACCATCGCCGGATACACCGGATCGCCGTCCGCGTCCGTGACCTTTCCGCTGATTACCCCTTGGGGAAGCATTTTAATAACAACGCCCGTCAGTTCCTGTCCGGAAATAAGGGTAAAAGTAGAACCTCGGAATTGCTTCGAAACGTATCCGGCTTTCCGTCCGAAAATACCGTACCTGCCGGGATCCACATCGGTGAAACGGAACACACCGGCAGCGTCCGTGGAAGCGATGTACCCGGCTTCGCCTTGTACGTCGGTGCGGCGCAGCGTCACCTGGGCCTTCTTCAACATTTCGCCCGAGGAACTGACAACAGTGCCGGAAACGGAAGGCCTCTTCTCCTGCGGCGCTTGCGCCGGCAAGATTTGAGCGAACAAAACGGTGAAAAAAGCCAGTCTATTCCCGTGCACCATCCGTTCCATTTTATCGATATTTCCCAAACCTGGAATCCAGCTTGCAAAAGGTCATCGCACTTCAAACGCGTGACGACGTCCCGATTGGGACACTGGAGGAGATTCTACATTCCGCGGCTCTGGAGGAGCAGAATGAGCGTTAAGTATGCTGTCATATTTGAGCGCGCCCCAAACAATTGGGCCGCGTACGTACCAGATCTTCCGGGCTGCATGACCACTGGACAGACTTTGGACGAGACAAAGATCAACATTCACGAAGCGATTCTGGGACACCTGGAGACGCTGCGCGCGTTTGGAGATGCTGTCCCCGAACCCGCTAGCGTTGCTGGCGAGGTCGAAATCGTGACCGCAGCGTAGAACCCGGAAGAAGTAGGTGTCGACTCTAGGTTCTGACCTTGCGTGACAATCGAAGGGAGGGGCCCACTCCATGGCTCAAATCCCTTTGGCATCCATCACTGTCCCCGGCACGCCAGCGGCATTGCTGGACGCTATGCGCCAATTTGAATTGGACGCCGTTGAAGGCCGGCTCACCTGCCAGCGCGGCGCGACGTTCAAGGGTAAATTGCGTGCTCACCGGATGGCCAAGGACTGCACCCCTCGCGATTCTGCGTCTATTCGATTATTGCCGCGGAGTGGACCGCCGTAAAGCGTCATCTCACGCGGTATTTCCCGGACCCTAGTGCCGCAACATGGTAAAATTCGATCATGAGATATACGTTTTGCTGGGCGTGTACCGTCCTCGGTACGGTAGCGGCGTTATCCGCTGTGGCGCTTTTCCTGGCGTCCGCTGCCGTGGTAACGGCATAGCCTCATGGCCTTGGAAGGTATCAAAGATTCGCTCAAGCAGAGAGGCGTCCGGCTCACGCGGCAACGCCAGATTCTGCTGGAACTGATCGACAAGTCAGGACAGCATCTCGATGCCGAGCGGCTATATCTTCTGGCAAAGGAACAAGACCCCAAGCTGAATCGAGTAACCGTGTACCGCACGCTGAAAATGCTGAAGGAAGGCGGGCTCGTGGATGAGCTTGACTTAATGCACATAGGTGGCGACCAGCACTTCTATGAAACCCGTATGAAGCAGGAGCACGCGCATATTATCTGTCTGCGCTGCGGGAAGGTGGAAGAGTTTTTCGGAGAGCCCCTGCAGAAATTGCGGCGACAGGTGGAATCGCATTTCGGTTTTCAAATTGTGCTTGCCCGCACGGAGGTGGGAGGTTACTGCTCGCATTGCCAGGTGTTGCGAGCCAAAGAAGTGAAGGAAGCGGCAGCCGGTCAGGTTCAAACAGTCCCGGGCGAGGAACCGCGTCCGCGCAGTCACCAGCGGAGCGCTTAAATGCCCCTTCCGGGTCAAGTGGCCACGCCGGCCAAGACGGCATCGCTCATTGTGATCAATCCGTCTGGAAATCAGACCAGAATCCGGCTTCATCCTGTGCCGTTTTCCATCGGCCGGCAAGCCGATAACAACCTTGTCCTTCGAGACAACCGGGCCTCGCGCAATCATGCGCGAATCGTCACCGAGCAAGGCGACTACTTCATCGAAGATCTGAACAGCAGTAACGGCGTCCACGTCAATGGGACGGTAGTCTCCAGGCACAAACTGGCGAGTTCAGATCGAATTGAGTTCGGCGTGCAGGACTCTTACGCCCTGATTTTCGTCTTCGAAGACGAAGAAATTCACAAACTTGTCGACCGTTTCTCCGACGCCAAGAAGACGGGGGGACCAGGAGAACTCTCCAAGCTTCGCGCGTTAGGCGAAGTGGCACGCACACTCCGCAACTCGCTTTCCACCGACGATGTGCTGGCTGCGGTAGTTGACGCCGCCCTCTCGGTCACCGCATCTGAACGTGGCGTTCTGCTGCTACGGCGTGATGAAGATCTGGATATCCGCGTGGCCCGGGATCGTTCTGGCTCGAATCTTCCCAGCGAGAATCTGGACGTCCCGCTGACCGCTATTCAAAAGGCAATGCGAACGCGCAGAAACCTGTTGACTATGACGCTCGATCCGGAAAGCGGCAGGCGCAGCGGAGTCTGTGTGCCGTTGATCCGCGTCAGACCCCGCGACTCTCAGGAAACATTGGCAGTCTCGGCGATAGACGAGACGGTTGGATTAATCTACCTGGACTCGGAACAAACGGCGGTCGACCTTTCGTCGGGCAACAGTGAGCTCTTGCAGACGCTGGCTCTCGAGGCTTCCACGGTTCTGGAAAATGCCCGCCTGTTAC
>Ga0068863_100004737_pt1 | contig 13406 bp, 7 predicted proteins | sample KBSSwiS62_FD_66596 | JGI IMG/M metagenome (GOLD analysis project Ga0068863, IMG submission 66596) | Switchgrass rhizosphere microbial communities from Kellogg Biological Station, Michigan, USA - KBS Switchgrass S6-2 | ecosystem: Host-associated > Plants > Roots > Rhizosphere > Soil ...
AATCCCGGCCCCGCACCTCGATCGAGATGCGGGCGCACAGCCCCATCCACGACGAGTGCGGAGCCAGCAACGGAGGCTCCATGCAGACGCTCGATATTTCCAGTCCCGCCAGCAACAGCGGCATTGCGCAAGCCGCGCGGACGGCGCAAATCGTCGCACACAAGTTCGGCGGATCGTCGCTCGCCGATGCCGCGCGCATCCGCCACGTCGCTGCCCTGCTGCGCAGCCGTGGCGAAAACGTACAGATCACGGTCGTCTCCGCACTGCAGGGCGTTACCGATGCGCTGATCGCGCTCACGCACACCGCGGCAAAACGCGACGAATGGCAGCCGCACTGGGAACGCCTGCGCGATCGGCATCTGCGGGTGGCCGGCGAACTGCTCGACGCGCAGGCCGCCGACATGCAGGACTGGCTGATGCAGCGTTTCGCCGAACTGGCCGAGATGCTGCATGCAATCAGCGTGCTCGGCGGCGCCGGACGCGAAATCGCCGATGCAATCAGCGGCCTGGGCGAAGTGTGGTCGGCGAACCTGATCCACGCGCATCTGCGCGCGGGCGGGGCCGAGTATGCCCTGCTCGACGCGCGCGATGTGCTCGTCGTGCGCCACGAGGAACTCGGCGTGGCCGTGGACTGGGATCGAACGGAATCCCTGCTCGCGCACTGGCGCGCCGCGAATGCGCAGCCCCGCGTGATCGTCACCGGCTACGTCGCGCGCGACGCGAATGCGCGTGCGACCGTGCTCGGCCGCAATGGCAGCGACTATTCGGGCGCGATTTTCGCCGCGTTGTGGCATGCGCAGGAGCTGCACATCTGGACCGACGTGGACGGTGTGCTCAGCGCCGATCCACGCGTCGAGCCCGAGGCGGTGACGCTGGCTGCGATGAGCTACGAAGAAGCCTGCGAACTGGCCTATTTCGGCGCGAAGGTGATCCATCCGCAGACGATGGCCCCGGCGATCGCGCGCGGCCTGCCGATCTACATTCGTAATACGTTCCACGCCGAACACCCCGGCACGCGCATCGACGCGCACGGCGATGAAGCCGGCCCCGTCAAGGGGCTTACGCTCGCGCACGACTTGGCCCTGGTCAACATCGAAGGCACCGGCATGATCGGCGTGCCGGGCACGGCCGAGCATGTATTCGCCGCATTGCGCGCGGCTGCGGTTTCGGTGGTGATGATCTCGCAAGGCTCGTCCGAACATTCGATCTGCTGCGTCGTGCGCGCCGCGCAGGCGCAAGCCGCGCAAGCCGCGCTGGAAGGCGCCTTCGCGCGCGAACTTGCCGCCGGACAGATCAGCGGCGTCGTGCTGACGCCGGACATCGCCGTGCTCGCCGCGGTCGGCGACCGCATGGCCGGCACGCGCGGTGTCGCCGCGCGCCTGTTCGATGCGCTCGCGCGATCGCACGTGAACATCCGCGCGATCGCACAGGGCGCATCCGAACGCAACATCTCGGTGGCGATAGAGCGCGCGGATGCGACGGTGGCATTGCGCGCCGCGCATGCCGCGTTCTGGCTGTCGCGCCAGACGGTCTCGCTCGGGCTGATCGGCCCCGGCAAGGTCGGCTCCGCCCTGCTCGACCAGATCTCCGCCGCCGCGCCGCGCCTGCGCCGCGAAGTGGGTCTAGACCTGCGCCTGCGCGCGATCCTGTCCACCAAATACCTGCTCGCCGATGAGCGCGACCTCGGCGCGAACTGGCGTGACCGCGACGCGGATTTCGTCGACAACGACATCGACGGCTTCATGAAGCACTTGATCGCCGCACATCTGCCGCACACGGTAATCCTCGACTGCTCGGGCAGCGACGCGGTCGCCGCACACTACCCGCAGTGGCTTGCCGCCGGCATCCACGTGATCACGCCCAACAAGCAGGCCGGCGCGGGACCGCTCGAACGTTACCGCGCGATCCGCGCGGCTGCCGCGGCCGGCGGCGCGCGCTTCCGCTATGAAGCGACCGTCGGCGCGGGCCTACCGGTGATCTCGACTCTGCGCGATCTGCTCGATACAGGCGATGAATTGCTCGGCGTGGAAGGCATCTTCTCGGGTACGCTGGCGTGGCTGTTCAACAAGTTCGACGGGAAAGTACCCTTTTCCACTTTGGTCAAAGAAGCGCATGCGCTCGGCTACACCGAGCCTGATCCGCGCGACGATCTTTCCGGAACCGACGTGGCGCGCAAGCTCGTGATCCTCGCGCGCGAGGCCGGGCGCGAGTTGTCGCTCGCCGATGTCGCGGTGGAAAACCTCGTGCCGCCGGCTTTGCAAAGCGCCGGACGCGATGAATTCATGGCGCGCCTCGCCGAACTCGACGCACCGATCGCAACACGCTACGCGCAGGCGCACGCGCGCGACCACGTGCTGCGTTACGTCGCGCGACTCGACCGCGACGGCAAGGCCTGCGTCGGCCTCGTCGAGCTGCCGCGCTCGCACGCGTTCGCCAACCTGCGCCTGACCGACAACGTGGTGCTGTTCTCGACCCGGCGCTACAACGAAAATCCGCTCGTCGTACAGGGCCCCGGAGCAGGGCCGGAAGTCACCGCCGCAGGTGTATTCGCCGATCTGTTGCGCGTGGCCGCGTCGCTGGGAGCGCGCGTATGAGGCAAGCCACCGCCTTCGCCCCGGCTTCCGTCGGCAATATCGGTGTCGGCTTCGACATCCTCGGTCATACGATCGCCGGCCCGGGCGACCGCGCGACGGTGCGGCGCATCGACGCGCACGAGGTGCGAATCGCCGAAATCCGCAACAACACCGTCGAACTGCCGCTCGAAGCCACGCGCAACACGGCTGGCGCCGCACTGATCGCGCTGCGTGCAGCGCTGAATCTGCCGTTCGGTTTCGAAATCGAGCTCGACAAGGGCATCGCGTTCGGTTCCGGCATGGGCGGATCGGCCGCATCCGCCGTCGCCGCGTTGGTCGCGGCGAATGCCCTGCTCGATCACCCGCTCGCGCACGAAGCGCTCTATCCGTTCGCGCTCGAAGGCGAAGCCGTCGCCAGCGGCGGCTACCACGGCGACAACGTCGGCGCGATGCTGCACGGCGGTATTGTGCTGGCGACGCGCGAGCGACTGGTGCGCGTACCGGCGCCGAAAGCGTGGCACTGTGTACTCGTACACCCCGACGCGGCGCTGGAAACCCGACATGCACGTCAGGTGCTCAAGGGCGCCTATGCGCTGACCGAATTCGTGGCGCAGAGCGCCAACCTTGCGCTCGTACTCAGCGGCTGCCATCTCGGTGACGCAAGCCTCGTACGCGCGGGCCTGCGCGACGTGCTCATCGAGCCGCGCCGCGCACCGCTGATCCCGGGTTTCGCGCACGTCAAGCAGGCAGCGCTCGATCATGCCGCGCTCGGCGCGAGCATTTCCGGCGCCGGCCCCAGCGTGTTCGCGTGGTTCGAAGACATTGCAGCAGCCACGGCTGCTGCGCCGTCGATGCGCGCCGCCTTCATGCACGAAGGGATTGCGAGCGAAAGTTTCATCTCGCCGGTCAATGGCCCTGCCGCGGAACTCGTGCGATGAGATTCGTCAGCACGCGCGGCCGAGCACCGGCAGTCAGGTTGAGCGAGGCGATCAATGCGGGGTTGGCGCCCGATGGCGGCTTGTACGTGCCGCAGTCGCTGCCGCGGCTTGCACCGCGCGATTTTCCCAACCCTGCGACGCTCGCGGAAACCGCGGCGCAGCTGCTCACGCCGTTCTTCGCCGATGATGCGCTGGCGTCGCAGCTACCCGAGATCTGCGCGGAAAGCTTCGTTTTCGACGCGCCTCTGCGCAAACTCGCGACTCCCGACGATCATGTGCTCGAGCTTTTCCACGGCCCCACGGCCGCGTTCAAGGATTTCGGCGCGCGGTTCCTGGCCGCCTGCATGCGGCGGATTCCACCCGAGAGTTCGCAACCGCTGACGATACTCGTCGCGACATCCGGCGACACGGGCGCCGCGGTCGGCAGCGCATTCGCGGGGATCGATAGTTTCCGCGTCGTCATCCTGTATCCCGATGGGCGTGTGTCGCCGCGTCAGGCGCATCAGCTCGGCTGCTTCGGCGACAACGTCAGCGCCCTGCGCGTTGCCGGTTCGTTCGACGATTGCCAGCGTCTGGTCAAGCAAGCATTTGCCGACGCGCAGCTGCGCGCACGCGTACCGCTGTCCTCCGCGAACAGCATCAGCCTAGGCCGCCTGCTGCCACAGATGGCCTACTACGCACACGTGGCGCTCAAGCACTGGCGTGCGCAACATGTCTTGTTGAACTTCGTCGTGCCGACCGGAAACCTCGGCAATGCCTTCGCCTGCATGCTCGCGCGTGCATGCGGGTTGCCGATCGGCCGCATCGCCCTGGCGACCAATGCCAACCCGACTCTGCACGAATTCTTTGCCGGTGCCGACTACACCCCGCGCGATAGCATCGCCACGCTCGCCAACGCCATGGACGTCGGTGCGCCGAGCAATTTCGAACGCCTACGCTGGCTGTACCCGGATGCGACGCAGCTGCGCCGGGAATTCGCGCTCGATGCGATCGGCGACGCGGCGATCACGGCAACGCTTCGCTCGCGCCATGCGACTCACGGCGAATTGTTCTGCCCGCATACGGCGACCGCGATCCGCACCCTGGAAGCGTTGCGCCAGGAAGGCGCCGATGGCGCCTGGGCGGCCGTTGCCACCGCGCATCCTGCCAAATTCGACAGTGTGATCGAGCCGTTGATCGACGCCCCAATCACCGTTCCGCCGGCCCTTGCCGAGCTGCTGGCGCGGCCAACACGCGCGGAGCCATTGGCGGCGGATTACACGGCGCTACGCGGTTATCTCACGAAAGCCTGACCGGCGGGCTTGGCGCAATGCAGCTCCCCGATGTATCATGCGCGCCCTCGCGCCGCAGCAGAATCGGCGCTGTTTATCGTGTGGGGCGGTAGCTCAGCTGGGAGAGCGCTGCGTTCGCAATGCAGAGGTCGGGAGTTCGATCCTCCTCCGCTCCACCACTTTCCTTCTTGTTTCGATACATCGCCTCGTCCGCGGCGCGCAATGCCGCCTCGGCGTCGCCGCCCGGCGGCAGCAGCGCAACGCCGACCGAGAAATCGACTCGCGGGATCTCGTTCGGCACCGCGCGCATGCAGTCGCGTACGGCCGCGATGCGCGCATCGATGTCCATCGGGTCGGTGCCCGAGGCGATCACGAGGAACTCGTCGCCCGCGTAGCGCATGACGCGATCACCCGCCCGGAAACGCTCCTGCAGCGCCTGGGCAAAACGGCACAGGCAGGCATCGCCGGCGTGATGCCCCAGCGTGTCGTTGATCTTCTTGAAGCCGTCCAGATCGAAAAACAGGATTGCCGCTCCCGTGGTCTGCGCGTCGCGCAACATTGCCGGCAGCGAGCGCCGGTTGAGCGCGCCGGTGAGCTGGTCGTGGTCGAGCATCGTCTGCAGTTCGCGCTGCGCCGCGTGCAGATCGCTGTTGGACCGGATCAGCTCCTGCTGGATCGTCCGGTACAGGGTCAGCACGCAACCCAGGGCGATCATCCACTCCGCGCCTGTGTCAAAAGAGGAATGCGACGCCAGGAACGTGGCGAACAGCGGCGAACCGGAAGTCCCACCACTGGAAGCGTGTTCGGCATAGGCGAAGGCCTCCGCTGCCGCGAGCGCCGCGCGCACCACAAACCCCGTGGCCAGCCATGCGTATCCGGGCGGTTTCTCGATGCAGACGAAGACCGCGCCGGCCGCCAGGCATAGGCAGATCGTCGTCGCCTCGAGCATACCGAGCTGATCGATGACTTGGGCGAACATTCCGCCGAGCACGGCAAACACCGCCACGACAATGGCCAGCCCGGCATAAGGGACGCGCGTCCGCCGCCGTGCCGTGAACGCGATCGACCCAATGGCCAGTAATGCTATGAACATCGTCTTGGCGAAGACATAAAGCGCGCAGACGACCGCGAAGACCAGAGGTGCGCGCGGCTGCAGCAGCCAGAACACGATCGTGACTGCCAGCGCGACCAAGTTGGCCAGCCAGGCACCGACCCAGGCGCGCAACTCGGAACGGCCGACCGAACGCGCGAGTACCACGAAGAACACGGCGATGATCAGATCGGAGGTGATCTGCACCGACGTGCTCCAGCGCCACAGCAGCAATTCCACCGATTCCATCTCCCGCGCGCAACGCCATGCGGCGCACTGTATCGCCCCGCGCCGATTTTCTCCATTGCGCCGATTTGGGTTAGGCTAGCAGCGAAGCGCGCTTGGGGTACATGAAGATGCAGCTTTCCGGCTTGTCGGTCATGGTGGTCGAGGATCACAGCTTCCAGCGGCGGGTGGCGCTGCGCCTGCTCGAAGAACTGGGGTTGACCACGCTGAGCGAAGCCGGCGACGGCAAGGCGGCGCTGGCCGCGCTCGAAAAAGCCGCCGTGCCGCCTGACGTGGTGCTCGTGGACCTGGACCTGCCCGAGATGGACGGCATCGAGTTCATCGGCCACGTCGCGTCGCGCAAGCTCGCACGCGCGGTGGCGCTGACCAGTGCGTTGGACCCGGCACTCCTCAATACCGTCCAGGGCATGACGCGCGCCTATGGTTTGCGCGTGCTCGGCGTGATCGAAAAACCGTTGACCACGAGCAAGCTCGCCGAGGTGCTTGGCGCTTTCCACAACATCGAGGACGCCCTTGTCGCGGAGCCGGATATCGAAGTGCGGCCGGACATGTTGCGGCACGGCCTGGATGTCGACGAATTCGAGCCATTCTTCCAGCCCAAAGTCGAGCTGAGCACGGGCCATGTCGTTGGCGTGGAAGCGCTGGCGCGCTGGCATCACGGCGGACGCATCATCGGCCCGACACGATTCGTGTCGATCTTCGAACGTGAAGGCCTGATCGATGCATTTACCGAACGCATGCTCTCGCGCGCGTGCCGTTGGCGCAAACGCTGGGCGCAGCAAGGCGTCGAGCTGAAGGTGGCCGTCAATATCTCGATGCTGAACTTGACCAAGGTCGACGCGGCCGATCGCTATCAGCAGATCGTCATCGACAACGGAGTCAAGCCGCGCGACATCGTGCTCGAGATCACCGAGAGTTCGGTCATGAGCGAAGCGGCGCACGCGCTCAACGTGCTCGCGCGCCTGCGCCTGAAGGGTTTTGGTTTGTCGATCGACGACTTCGGCACGGGCTATTCCTCGCTCTCGCAGTTGTCGCAGATTCCGTTCACCGAGTTGAAGATCGATCAAGGCTTCGTCACCGGCGCGGTGCGCCAGCAGCGCAAGCGCGCAGTTGTCGAAGCGAGCCTGGATCTGGCGCGCAAGCTGCAATTGACGGCAGTCGCCGAAGGCGTGGAAACGGTCGACGAATGGCAAATGCTGGCGGAGCTGGGCTGCCAGCTCGCACAGGGGTTCCTGATTGCTCCGGCCCTGCCCGGCGACGAGCTGCTGCATGCGATCCGTGAATGGCGGGCGCCGGAATTCGCGACGAAGAAAAACCCGGTGTAAGCCCGTTCGATGAAACTGTTGCAGCGCCGCCTGAGCATCCGCACGCAGTTGCTGGCGCTGTTCGGCCTGTTGCTCGGCACTGGCTTCTGCGTGCTCGTGATGGACGAATTGGCGCTACAGGACGAGATCAGTTCGTTCGACACCCTGCTGCACGACTCGCTGAGTGGCCTGCGCCTGGCCAAGTCGATCTCCGATTCCTACCGGCTCGAGATCGTCGACACCACATTCCGCGTGCGCAATGCCCTGATGGGCTGGGAGCAGGGCGAGCGCGTCATCGAAGTCGCTCGATCCGACATCCAGCGCGACTGGAAAGCGCTGATCGAGACGAATCTTTCGCCCGAACAGCGCGTGCTTGCGGACGAGATCGCCAAGGTGCGCACCATTGCGGACGCGGCGACGGACAAGCTGATCGCGATCCTCAAGACGCAGGACATCAAGGAACTCGGCAAATTCGCCGACACCGAGCTGTTTCCGGCGATGGACCCGATGACGACGCGCCTGCAGTTCCTCGCCGACGTGAAGATGCTCGACGCCGAACGCGCCGTGAAGGAACACCTCGCGCACGCGCGCACGATCGGCTGGTGGCGCATCGCCCTCAGCATCGCCGCACTGCTCTTTGTAATCGTCGTCGGTCGTGGCGTACTGCGCAATGTGTACAAAGGCATCAGCCAGCTCGTGCACCTGGCGCGACATGTGCGCGATCCGGCTTTCGTGCTGCCGGCGGAATTCGAGGCCGAAGGCAGCGAACTCGGCCAAATCAACGACGCACTGATCGCAATGCGCAGCGACCTGCTCACCTACGAGAAAGACCTCATCGAAAGCGAAGCACGCGCCACCAATGCCAGTAAAGCAAAGTCCACGTTCCTGGCCTCGATGAGCCACGAGATCCGCACGCCGATGGTCGGCGTGGCCGGCATGCTCGAACTGCTCGCACACACCAAACTGGATGCCGATCAGCAGCAGCAGGTCGAGATCGCGCAAAGTTCCGCGCAAAACCTACTGCAGATCATCGGCGACATCCTGGATTTCTCCAAGATCGAAGCCGGCCGGCTGGAGTTAAATCCCGCGCCGCTGGACCTGCGCGCGCTCGTGCGCGCCTCCGCGAACAACTTTCTCGGCACGGCGTCGGCGAAGGGGCTCAAGCTCGAGTGCCGCATAGACCAGCGCCTGGCTCCGGCGCATTTCGGTGACGCGCTGCGGCTGCGCCAGATACTGAGCAATTTCCTTTCGAATGCCTTGAAGTTCACCGAACGCGGCGAAGTGCAGGTTCTCCTCGAACGCCTGGCGTCGGAGGATCAGCGCGAGCTGATCGCCTTGCGCGTGAAGGACACCGGCGTCGGCATCAGCGCTGAGGATCAGGAACGTCTGTTCCAACCTTTTACCCAAGCGGACAGTGGCGCACAACGTGCCGACAGCACCGGTCTTGGCCTGACGATCTGCCGGCGTCTGGCGGAAATGATGGGCGGCGAAATCGTGATGGAAAGCCGCGTCGGCATCGGTACAACAATGAATCTGATCGTGCGCCTGCCGCAGGCGGATCCGGCAATGCTCGTCCGCCCGGAAGTGGCAGCGGCCGCGCCGACGCGTGCGGCGCCGAGCGTCGCCGAAGCCGAGCGCGAGGGCAGCCTGATCCTGTTCGCCGACGATCATCCGACCAATCGCGCGGTGATCGCACGCCAGCTCAACCAGCTCGGTTATGCGTGCGAAACGGCGCATGACGGCGAGTCCGCACTGCAGATGTGGAAGAGCGGACGCTATGCGTTGCTGCTAACCGACCTGCATATGCCCAAGCGTGACGGCTACAGCCTGGCCGAAGTGATCCGCATCGATGAGCGCGTGCGCCAACTCCGCCGCGCGCCGGTAATAGCGTTGAGCGCGAACGTCAGCACCGAGGAAATCGAACGCAGCCGCATCGCCGGCATCGACGATTTCATTGCCAAGCCGACGCCTCTGGCGCTGTTGGCGAGCACGCTGCAGCGCTATCTGCCGCTGCGCAAATTCGTCGCTGGCGCGCAGACGCACCCTGCATCTGCGCGGCAGACGCCCAGCATGGCGACCACGGCCGCACAAGCCGGCCTGGACCGCGAACTGATCAAGGACTTTCTCGCGACGACACGTGATGACCTGGCAGCGTTGCGCCGCGCCTTGCACGACGGCGATGCGCCGGCGGTCGCGCGCGAAGCACATCGCATCAAGGGCGCGAGCGGCCTCGTCGGTGCGTCTGCGCTCGCCGCAGTTGCAACGCGCATCGAAACTGCAGGCCGTGCGGAGGAACTGCAGCCGGCACAAGACGCCGTGAGCGAACTGGAGGCGGAAGTAGTACGCTTTGCCGAACTGAACGGGGTGGACTGAGAGCAGGCATTTCCCATCTACCGGAGCAGGCGTCATGCTCGAACGAAGAATCTTGCAGGTGATTGCCGTCATTCTGATGATGTTGTTGCGCAGCGGCGCAGCGGCAACGAAGACCAAATGCATACACAATGTGACGGAGCTTCAGAATGCACTGAGCGCCGCGTCGTCCGTCACGAATACCGACGACTACGTCTTGCAGCTTCGCGATGGCTTGTACCTGGCGCCGAGCGGTGGGTTCATCTTCTATCAATTCACCAACCACAGCCTCGACATGGAAGGCGGGTTCTTCGGACTCAATGGCGGCAGCGGCTGCGATCTACGCATTCTCTCGCCGACAGGCACCAAACTGGACGGGCGCGGCAACCAGCAGATATTCCACGTCATCTCGAACAGCGCCACATCCGGCAATATCACGCTGCGCTACCTGACGTTCCAGAATTCCGGCGGCGGCGCGGACGCCTTGAGGATCACCTTGGCGTCCAATCTCGGGACGCTACGTGTCACCGATTCGCTTTTCGCTGGAAATAGCGACAACGTATCTACGGTATCGCTGGAATCCGAAGCTGGGACTATGCATTTCACCAACAATGCCGTCGTGGGCAACGCGGCGATCCAAAGCGTCGTTGACCTGCACAGCGGCAACAGCCCGAGCATCCGTGTTTATGCGAACAACAACACGCTAGCCGGAAATGCCGGCAACGGCACGTCTTCACCTTACAGCCTGTCCCTGCATGGTTCGACCGGATTCGACCTCGCCAACAACATCATCGTCGACAGCGGCTGCGCGACGGCGTACGGGGACCCGGGCAATCCAGCGCCGGCCGTGAATTTTGAAAATAACGACATCGATTTTTTTTGCAGCATTACCCCGCCGACAGGCTCCGGCAACATCAACCAGGATCCGCGATTCGTCGATCCGGACAACGGCAACTATCGCCTGCTGCCTTCTTCTCCGGCGGTCGAGGCCGGCGACAGCACGCCGCCCGGCGGCACGCGCTCGACCGACCTCGACGGCCAGCCGCGGGTCGTCGGAACCATCGACATGGGCGCCTACGAGGTTTCCAACTTCATTTTTGCCAACGGGTTTGAGCTCTGAACAAAATACGCCGGTGCGTCGGCCCGCCCGCTTTTTCCCGTTTTTCACGTTAGATCTCTCATTAGTTCTGCCGGAGCAGTGCAATGCCCCTATTCGACCGAGCACGTCGTGTTCTTGCCCTTGGCCTGACCCTGCTGTTCGCCTGCGCGCACGGCCAGAACGTCAATGACGGCTTCGATCCCAATCCCGACGGACCCATTGCCGCCATGGCGCTGCAGGCCGACGGCAAGATCCTGATCGGCGGGAATTTCAGCCACGTCGGCGGCGTGAGCCGCACGTACCTGGCCCGCCTGAACGCGGACGGCAGCCTCGACGGCACCTTCAACCCGGTGATCGTCGGCAATTACATCAACGCGATTGCCGTGCAGGGTGACGGCAAGATCGTCATTGGCGGCCAGCTGAGTCAGGTCGGCACGACCGCCATACTTGGCCTCGCCCGCCTGAACACCAACGGCAGTACCGACACCGGCTTCAATCCAATGGCCGCCGGCACAGTGTATTCGCTCGTCGTGCAAGGCGACGGCAAGATCCTCGTCGGCGGGTTCTTCTCCCAGATCAATGGGCAACCTTGCCAGTCGATCGCGCGCCTCAACGTGGATGGCAGCACCGACTCGGGCTTCACGCCATCAAATGCTCATTCCTGGATAGTTGGGGCGATACTCCAGCAACCCGACGGACGCATTCTTGTCGGTGGCTATCTGCATCCAAATAGTCCGAGCGTTTCGGTCGCAATGATGCGTTTGCTCGGCAACGGCGCCACGGATGCGGCCTTCCAGCCAGTCATCAAGAACGGAGCGAACGATGCGTCGGTCGACGCGATGGCCTTGCAACCGGACGGTCGCATCGTGTTCAGCGGCAACTTCACGTCGGTCGACGGTTACGCCGTAAAGATGCTGGCCCGCGTGGACAGCAGCGGTAATGCCGATGCGTTGTTCAACAGCACGAATTCGCATGCGCTCGACAACACGGCTGTTTCGATCGTACTGCAGCCATCGGGCGATATTCTGATCGGCGGCAATTTCCTTCATGTCAACACCGCTTCGCGCCCTCACGTTGCGCGACTCACCCGTGATGGCGTGCTCGGCACGTACAACCCCAATACCACCGCTCCTGTCTACGCGATGCTGCTGCAATCGGACAGCGAATTGCTGATCGGCGGAATATTTTCCCAAATCGGCACGACGATTCGTCATTACGTGGGCCGCATCGATGTCAACGGCAATATCGACGTCACTCTGAGCCTCGCCGCGGACCAGGGGGTTGCCGCGTTCGCCGCCCAGCCCAACGGCGGCCTGCTCGTTGGCGGAGATTTCGCCCTGATTGGCACCACCACACGCAAGCATCTCGCACGCATTCTTGCCAACGGCAGCGTCGATGCGAGTTACAATCCAGCTCCCGACGACCGCGTGGACGCGCTCGCCCAGTTGAGCGACGGCAGCGCGTTGGTGGGCGGCTTTTTCAAACACATCGGCGGCACGTCACAGGCTTACCTTGCGCATCTGAACGCCAACGGCAGTGTCGATACGAGTTTCGCCCCGATTTTCGACGACGCCGTGGAGGGCATCCTGCCGCAGCCGGATGGCAAGATCATCGTTTTCAGCACGTACTTCACTCACATCTTTGGCGCCGCACGCGCGGGTATCGGCCGGCTGAACGCGAACGGGAGCCTAGACGCACTCTTCAACGTACCGCTTGACGCCAACAGCTACATTCACGGCGCAGCACTGCTGCCGAACGGGCAGATCCTGGTCGGCGGCACCTTCAGCCAAGTCGCCGGCGGCCACGACATACGCGATGTGGCGAGATTGAACAGCGACGGCAGTTTCGACGGCACGTTTGCTCCGGTAATAGGCTCCACTTTCTTTGAGCCCAATATCAGGACGATCGTCGTCGAGCCCGACGGCAAGATACTGATTGGCGGCCAGTTCCCGAGCGTCGATGGTCAGTCGTCAGCGTCGCTGGCACGGCTCAACGCCGACGGCACTCTCAACAAGAGCATGACAGTGCTGAACATGCCCGACCCGAGTGTTCCTACGGTGAACGCGTTGCTGGAAACGGCAAATGGCAAGATCCTCGTTGGCGGTCATTTTGCTATTGGTGGGGCCTATCCCAATCTGGCCCGGCTCAACCATGATGGAACACTCGATGCGGGATTCGCCGATCTCGGCGTCGACGGCGGCGTGCCTGGGCTGCTGGGACTCGCCATCGAACGCGACGGCAAGATCGCGCTCGGCGGGTATTTCCAGCATGTCGGCGGCATCGCACGCAACCACCTCGCGCGCCTGTCCGTGCCCGAGGCCGTCCAACAGTCGTTGGTTGTGAACGGCTCTACCGTCACCTGGCTGCGTTCCGGCGCGGCCGCCGAAGTGGCGCTGCCGCCAACTCTGTTCTATTCCAACGACAACAACACGTACGCGCCGCTCGGCGCGATGGCGCGCATCAGCGGCGGCTGGCAATACAGCGGCCTGACGCCGCCGGTCGGACAGTATTACTGGCTACGTACACAGGCGCCGAC
>Ga0068863_100004739_pt1 | contig 13403 bp, 11 predicted proteins | sample KBSSwiS62_FD_66596 | JGI IMG/M metagenome (GOLD analysis project Ga0068863, IMG submission 66596) | Switchgrass rhizosphere microbial communities from Kellogg Biological Station, Michigan, USA - KBS Switchgrass S6-2 | ecosystem: Host-associated > Plants > Roots > Rhizosphere > Soil ...
GGCATTCAACACGCCCTCGCGGCCGAGACGATGCGGCCCAGGTTCTCCTCCGACATGAAATCAGCGAGTGGGATGGCGCCGGTGATGGCGGACAGGAACGCATTCGTCGCCTCCTGGTTGCCGCGAAGGGCGCCAAACAGCGCCTGCAGGTGCGGCGGCGGCGGTTCAAGCGCGGCGAGTTCGTTGGTGAATTCGTACATCGGCCTGACCCGTTCGTTTCGCGCCAGTTCGTGCGCCGGCAGCAGTTCGTCAAGAGGCCCGCGGCCGGACAGGCCGGCATCGAGCGCCTCGGCGAGCATCTGCGCCTCGATGAACGCGTCGCTGATGCCCTGCGCCGTCATCGGATCTTTGCTGTAGCCGGCATCCCCGACGAGCACCCATCCGCCGCCGAACGGTTTGCGGAAGTAGTTGGGAACGCCTGCGGTGCCGTACCACTTCTCCTCGCGGCGTCCCTGACGCACCCGTGCCGCAAAGCCGGACGACAACTCGAGGGCCCGCCAGACACGGTTTTCGAGATCGGCTCGCACCTCGGGAAATTCCCTGGCGGGCCAATTCACCATCACGAGATGAAGACCGTCGTTGGTCGGGGCGCCGCCAAACGCACAATGGTCACGCACGAACAGCTCGATGTCGTCCTGCGGGACGCCGCTGAAGTACGAGTAGTAGGCGCACGCCGCCACCGGCCGGGTGTCGTACTCTGCAGCCCGTACGGCGCGTGCCACGAAGGAGTTCACGCCGTCGGCGCCGATCACGATTCGACCGCGCTCTTCGACCGGCCGGCCGTTCTCGCGATGGCCGCGAATGCCGACGACCGTGTCGCCCGCAAACAGCAAGTCGTCAACGGTGAACGTCTCACGAACCTCGACGCCGCTTTCGGCAGCCGCGTTCAGTAGCAGGCTGTCCAGGACGTGACGGCGGGGACAGAAGCCTCCCTTTCCGTCGTTTGCGTCGGGAATGGTGCCGCGCAGGGCGAACGGACCGACATCGAACGACATCTGCCGGCAGATCGGCGGCAAGCCTGTCGCCGCCAGTCTCGTCAGGAGTCCCCACCGCGCGAGGAGTTCGGCGCCGTGGGGCCACAGGATATGTGTCGAGATGGTGTCGCTCGGAAACGCCGCTCTGTCGACAAGCAGGACCTTGTAGCCGCGTCGCGCCAGGAGCATGGCCGTTGGAGATCCCGCACACCGCGCGCCGACGACGATCGCATCGAACATGGTGACCTCCGTTACAAGACCACCTTACCGGTACGGCGCGGCATTGCGCGTCGGACGAAATCCCCAAAATCGAGGTCAGCATGAGAATGGGTCGTTCTATGTAGTGCTCAGATGAGGTGGCGCTGGTACGCGAGTGCGGTGGCGCCCGCCCGGCTGGAGACGCCGAGCTTGTTGAAGATGTTGCTGACGTGCCGGGCGACCGTTTTTTCGCTGATGTACAGCTCGTCGGCGATGGCGCGGTTCGTCTTGCCGGCTGCGACAAGGCGAAGCACCTGGACTTCGCGCTCGCTGAGCCCGCCGGCGGGTCTCGAGGTGGGTTGCTCGAGAAGTTCCGAGGTCCGCGTGATGGCTGGGGCTGCGCCCAGATGCTTGAACAGCTGGCGCGCCGCATCGAGCTCGATGTTGCGGCTGTCACTATCGCCGATCTGTTGCAGCGCCGTGGCGATGAGCACGCGCGCCTGCGCTTCCTCGAACGGCATTTCGAGCTCGTGCCAGGATTCCCAGGCGCGGCGCAGAGGAACCATCGCTTCGACAGGATGGGCGGAGGCGAGCAGCACCGCACCGGTGACGTGAGCGGACGCGGCGGCCAGAAAAGGTGTCCCACACGTGCGCGCGATCTCGGACAGCTCCGTCTCGGCGGTCCGTGCGGTTTCGAGGTCTTCGGCCGCCACCATGATCTCGACGGCGACCGGAAGCAGTCTGGCGCGCGTCCGGCGCTGTTCGGTCTCTGCCAGCGCACTGCGGATCGATGACGCCGCGATGTCGACGCGGCCCTGCGCCAGCCGCAGCAACGCGAGCCCGGGTTGCGGCTTCCGGCCGTACTGGTTGGCTTGCCGATACGCGTCCTCTGCCTTCCGGAACTCGCCGCGGAGCCGATGGATCTCACCGAGACGATAGAACGCGGCACCCACGGCGGGCCGGGGCTCCGGCGAAGACAGCAGCGCGCACGCCTCCTGCGCGTCGCGTTCGGCCTCCGTCCATGCGCCTCGCATCTGCTCGATTTCGGCACGGTAGATCAGGCATTCGCCGCGATAGCGCACGAGATCAGGTTGAGTCGCACACCATTGACTGAGGCACGTGGTCCACTCGTGCGCGCGGCGCACGTCGAGGATTTCGTGACACGCCTCGAGGACGCTGCAATAGATGTCTCCGGCGAGAACGGGGGACACATCGCCGGCGACGACTGCCGCCATGGCTTCATCCAACAGCGCGACACCTTCGGGAATGCGCCCCATCCGTACCAGCGCCCGCCCGCGGCCGTGACAGGCGAGCGCGGCGAGGTCGCGGTCGGCAAAACGACTGGCGATCCCGGCGGCCTCGCTGAACACGTCGTGCGCCGCAGGCGCATCGCCCTGGCCGATGCGTTGGATCGCGAGCGGAATCAGGAGATAGCCTCGCACCACGCAGTCGAGCCGTGCCTCGTCGAGCAGACGTTCCGCTCTGACGAGCCAGCCCGAGGCGGGAGCGAACGCGCCGCGTTGGAGGAGCCCAAATGCCAGCCAGAACGCGGACCGGGCGGCGCCCTCCCGGTCACCGCGGTTGAGGAGCTCCGAATGCGCGCGACCCCTGACCGCCTCGCTCTCGGCGTCTTTTCCAAGCAGATAGGCCGCCGTCGCCAGCCGCTCGAGATCTTCCGGGTCGAGCGGCGATTCGCGATCGGCCGCCTCGAGCAGTCGATATGTCTCGGCCCATACCCGTCGCGCAAACGACTCCCGGCCAGCTCTCAGCGTGTCGGCCACTGTCATGACACACTATCCTGGACTTCCTCCAACGTACTGCCAGACGGCGGCGATCATGAAGCCAACGCCAAGAGTCACTCGCAGCCGATGACCGTGCGGCGCAACCTGCTCCATGACGGCGATGGCGGCGAGCACCGCCATCCACCATACATTCATGATGCCCACGGCGAACGCCGTCGCCATCAGCGCCCAGCAGCAGCCGACGCAAAACAGACCGTGATTGACGCCGAGGCGAAAACCGCTGGCGGGGCCGTCGTGCCAGCGGCTCAGAAAGGACCCGAGCGGTGTGCGGCAGTGCGTCAAGCAGTTCCGCTTGATGGGTGCGAACTGATAGAGACCGGCGAACAGGAAGACCGCGGCTCCCAGTCCCGATGTCACCGAGGCGGCGGGATGACCGAGGATGCCGGCACGCTGCAGGACGAGCTGCAGGAAAGCGGCGCCGATCGAGTACACGAGCCACGCGAGGAGGTAGCCGGCCACGAATTCCGCCGTGGCCCTGATGCTCCGCCCCGATTCTCGACCGCTGAGCCGATGGAACGACCGCACCCACGGCCAGACGGTTGGCGCCATCATGACCGTCATCATCCCGAACCACATGGCGGTCAGCGGCCAGAAGCCGCCCTCGCCCGCCGCACCGGCGTGCCCGTGCATCACATGGCGGTCGACAGCGGGGTCGCGCTGACCGTCCACTCGAAGTGCGAAAACAGACCATGCGTCCCCGTCGTCCGGAACGAGACGACGCCGTCGTCGTACTCCGACTCGCCGAGCGCGATGACTTGTGTCGGCGCGTGGATCTGGTTGAAGCAGTTTTCGAAGAGCACCGGCTTCGACTTGTCTCGTCCGCGGATTCGCCGGACGACAGTCTTCAGCCGGCCGGCGATGGTCGCGCGTTTTGTGGCGCCTTCGTCAACGAAGTCGATGGCGCGGAACTCGGTCGGCTGGCGCGTCGCCACGAACGCCGCCAGCTTCTCCCACGGTCCGCCGGCTCGTCCGGTGAGGATCGTTTCGAGCGCGCGGCGCTGCTCGGGCGACGCCGAGTCGTCAATGATGATCGTTTGCAACCAGCCGCCGTCAATCATGCGCCGCGGTGTGTCGAAGGCGACGACGGCACGGGTACCTGCCAGCGCCGTGCGATCGAACAGACCGTCGTCGACGCGAATCGCCCAGTAGCCCTTGCAGCGCTCGTGCGTGCAGCTCTGGCTGAAGTGTATGTGACCGGGGCACACGAGGGTACACGAGCAGTTTTCGACTAACAGTCCGCGAGCCCACCACGGAGAGATGGTTATCGAGTCTCCCACCGCTCGTGTCTCGTGGACGCCGATCAGGGCTGGAGCGACTTCGTCGCCGGCTGGGCCAGCGCCGCGTAGACCAACCTCGCCGAATCGATGCGGAAATTGAGACCGCCCGGACGGTTCCCGCCCTGGTTCTGAATCATGCCGATGAAAGCCAGATCGTTGACCGGATCGATCCAGAACCAGGTGCCGGCCGCACCACCCCAATAGAACGTGCCGTTGCCGTACGGAAGGCCCGCGCTCTTCGGCTCGACGTACACCGCGAAGTCGAGACCGAAGCGAACCGCCTCGGCTCCCGGCTGCGGCCGCGTGCCGTCGACAGCCACCTGTAGTGGGCCGATGTGGTTCTGCGTCATCAGCTTGACCGTCTCGGGCTTGAGGATGCGCGTGCCGGCGATTTCGCCTTTGTTCAGGAACATCTGGCAGAAGCGCGCGTAGTCGTGCGTCGAGCCGACGAGGCCGCCGCCACCCGACTCGAGCCGCGCCGGATCTTCGAAGCCGCCGCGATCGGTCCGCGCCACGTTCATCACCAGCTTGTTCTGCTGCGGGTCCCAGCGATAGACCTCGGTGAAACGCGGCTTGCGATCCGGCGTGACGTAGAACGCGGTATCGGTCATCCCCATCGGGCCGGTGACGTGCTGCTTGAGGTAGTCGCCGAATTTCTGACCGGAAAGCTTTTGTACCAGGTAGCCCTGAATATCGACGGCCACCGAGTACGACCACTTCGTTCCCGGCTCGTAGAGCAGCGGGATGGCGGCGAGCTTCTTCATCATCTCGTCGAGATCCGCGGACGCCAGCACGCGCTGATCGCGGAAGGCCTTGTTGACCGGATCGTCGCCACCGAGGCCGTAGCCGAAACCCGCCGTATGGCTCATCAACTGGCGCATCGTCGCCGGCTTTTTCGGCGCGGCGAGCACCGCCGCGCCGTCGGCGCCGGTCACGACCTTGCCGTCCTTGTCCCACGTCAGCTCTTTCAGGCCCGCGAGCTCCGGCGCGTACTTCGTGATCGGATCGTCGAGCTGCCACTTGCCCTGTTCGTAGAGCTGCATCATCGCGACGCCGGTGATCGGCTTCGACATCGAGTAGATGCGGAAGAGCGAATCGAGCGCCATCGGTTTGTCGGGCGTCTGCTGCCCAATGCTCCGGAAGTCCGCGACCTGGCCGTGACGGATCAGGATGTAGGTCATGCCGGCGGTGTCGCCGTCAGCGACCGATTGCTTCATGCGTGCGTCGAGCGCGTCGAGGCCGGCCTTTGTGAAGCCGAGTGCGGCCGGATCGGCGACCGCGCTGCCAGGCCAGGCCGGATCGGCTGCGGGCGATTTCGACGACTGACCGTGCAGATGAGCGGTGAGGGCCAGGCAGAGGGCGGCCAGCCCGAGCTGAGCGCGATAGTGAATCGTCTTCACGGCATTCCTCCCAGGTCGTTGACGGTGCCTCAGTGTAAATGATTCTTCGGTTCGAATCACACGCTGAAGGAATCAGCGCCTGAGATCGTCAGCAGCGCCTGGATCCGGATTTGATTATTTGCTGGTGCCATTCAGATGCGCCTGGAGGAACTCGTAGGCGAGATCGCCGATCGGCTTACACATGTTTTGCCCAGCGGAGATGGATGACAGAAAGTGCACGCCACCCCAGAAGCGGCTCAACCCGCAGACCGTCTCGAAGTCGGTGAACGTCGCAAACGGACCGATCACGATGTCGCTCGCTGGTGTGATTCCAGGCTCGATGACCGAGGAGCCTCGAGCGGTAGGCACCGACCAGCCAAAGCTGTCCGAGCCCAAGAAGCGTCGGCTCGCCTGGGCGTGAGCCGCGCAGAAGCACGCGGAGCCCGACGGATACTCCGGGTGATCCGCGACGGAGAGGTAGCTTGTCCACTCGGAGCCGCGGAGGTTGCTCACGGTGCCTCTTCCGGGCCCACCCCACGCGGTCACGTTGCTGGCTCCGTACAGAAAGTGGATTGCCGTGAAGGGCCGCACGGCGTCGTATCTGTATTTGTTGGCCCAGGTCGGAATGCCGCCGTCAAACGCGGCAAGGTTGGTGAGGAAGTCGTACTGGACGAACTGGTCGAGCGTCAACCCGCGGGACTGAGCGATGAACAGGGCGGCAAAACCGAGGCTCCTGATCTTATTGTTGAAGAGCTCGGCGGTCATTTTCTGAACGTCAGTAAGATTCGCCGACGCCGCCAGCACGTCGTTTGCCTGCTGGATATAACCGGACGGATTGGTGTCGAATTGGCTCTCCGAGGGAGGCGGCGCGACGAACGGCGCGGGGCTCTGATAGGAGTACGGCACCGTCAACCCCCATTGCGGCGTCACGAACTGCTGGATCGTGAAGAGTCCTGTGCCGGTCGTTTTGAAGCTCGGTTGCCATCGGGACGGGTCGATGATGTCGTATGCCGTGTTGACCGGCTTATAGCCGGTGTAGTCTCGGTAGGGCTCTCGGTTGTAAACGCGACCGCCTTCGTCGCCGAGCTGGTTGTCACCGTCGTGCTCGCGGAACGCGACCACGGCAGCGCCCGCAAGGTTGCCAATGCCGATGGGGCTCTGCTTGATCGTGCTGTTGTTGTCCGGATCCAGACCGATATTGACCAACATGTTCCGCCAGTTCGTCGTGAACCCTGGGAACAGGCTGTTGAGGACCCGGTAAGAGGCGTAAACGATCGCAATGTTCTTGTTGCGAATGGTCTGCTCGGCAGCCGGGCGGTGGCCGAGGCGGGAGTACACGCCCACGGCGGGCGGATCGTATGGCGCGATGGCGTCGAACCATCCGTTGGTGATGAGCGTCGTGTAACGAAGGATGAGCGACGCGTCACCCCCTCCGACAGACGCGAAGATAGCGGGGATCACGTTCGGGATGATGACTTCGATGGGAGCGTTTCCGGTATCGAAGTCGAAGCTTGCGGTGCGTGCGGCTGGGGCGTGGAGGACCAACGCTGCAGCAAGAACGCAGAGGGCGGCTTTTCTCGAGAATGGCTTGAGTGTCATTGCTCCACTCCATTTCTTGAAATCGATGATCTGCGCTGAACGACGGCACGTTTCATCGTGGCCATTGCGGTACTTTTGGCCCGATAGCCTCGGCTTGCGCTCCAGCGCTTCCGTACAGCTCCGGGTGAAGCAACCGGCCGCGCTCCGCCTCCGGCTTTTCCTCCTCGACTTTGATGCGGTGCTTCAGCGCCCATGGGTCCCTGCGGATGCCGGTGACCTGCCACGACACTTTCAAGAACGGCGCGCCGCCGGCGATGGAGAATTGGCTGGCCGCGACTTCGCTCGCGATGTGAAGATTCGGCGCCGGGGCGCCGATGGCGGTGAGCTGATAGCGGAAATGACCGTTGAGCGCCTCGAACCAATCGGGCAGGGCGATCGTCGCCTGGCCGGAGGCGTCGAGCTGCACGACGCCGTTGTAGATGTTCATCATGTCCGGCGATTCGACGAACGAGTGAGAGAGATATTTGTTCGCCGGATCGAGCGGGTGGTCGATCTTGAAGGCCCCGCCGCTCTTCGTCAGCGTGCCGACGACGACGACATCGCCGATGAACAAACCAGCCCTGCCTCCAGTGTTGACCCCCTGGATGGCAGTGCCCGTCGGATCGAGCGTCACGCCGGCGACGCCCACAGTATGTCCCTCGCCGACCACGCCGACATCGCCCTCACCGCGAATGCCGGGGCCGTCGCTAGAGAGATTGACGCCGGTGATTGTGGCGAGCAAGCCGCCGGATCCTGTGAGGACGAGAGGGTGGGCGACGCCAAGGGGTGCGCTGCTCGTGCCGACGCCGATCAACGTGTTGTCGTGAACGATTGAGCCGGCGGCACTCGCCGCCGTGTTCTGGACCGTGCCGTCAGGAAACTTGAAGCCGCCGTTCGTCGAATAGATCAAGCCGTCGGCGATCACCGCGTGCGCCGCGTTGCCGTGGACGATCTGCACCGGACCGAAGAAAAGACCTGCGACGCCAGTGGTCGTGGCGCCGCGAACGCCGACGCCGGTCGCGCTGAACCCGTGCGCGCCGACATCGCCGCCCAGAAAGCCGTACGTGCTATTGACCGTGTTGTAGCCTGCGACGCCGAACCCTTGCGCGGTCGTGTTGAACCCGAAGACGCCGGATCGGCCGGTGGCCCCGCTTTCGCCGACGACGGCGTCGTGGCCGGGAGCCTTGCTATACATGCCGATGTTCGTGGTGCTCTCGGAGAACAGACCGTAGCCCGTCGTGCTGTGCGCCTGAACGCCGGTGAAGCTCGCGCTTTCACCCCAGACGCCGAAACCTGTGACGCTGAAGCCGCGGACGCCAGTTCCGTTCAACGCCTGGCCGTAGATGCCGGTGCCGCCCGGCGCGTCGTTGTCGCCACGCACGCCCCAATGGGCCGCCGATGAGCTCTGGCCCAGTACGCCGGTCTCGCCGAGACTGAATCCGCGCACGCCGACAAACGAATCGCTCGTTCCGATGACACCGATGCTGGTCTGACTGGAGCCGAAGACGCCAGGGCCGCTCGCACTGGCGCCGCGCACGGCGCTGCCGCTGTCGCTTTGTCCCAGCAGCGACGCGCCCGGGCCGCTTGCATCGGCCTCGATGCGGCCCACCACCGTCAGCTTCGATCCCGGGGCGGTCGTGCCGAGGCCGATGTTTCCATTGCTCTGAACCAGAATCGAGTCGCCGACTGTGTCCGGAGCTGTCCAGAGCGTCACGGTACCCGGCGTGCCGGATCCTTTCACGCTCTTGTCTTTCGGCTCGGTGGGCGCTCCCTGCGCCGATGCCTGTCCCGGCACGACGGTCAAGGCGAGCGCGCACGCGGCAGCGAGCGCCGCGAACGTTCGTCGTGCAATCAACCCGAGTGTGCCGAGCAGGCGCCGTGTCGTATCCATGATCGTCTCCGTCGCGTGAGCCATTACTGGTTTGCCCCTGCCAGGTGCGGCTCGGGCGATTTGATGGTGTCGGTGAGGATGAACCGAGTGGCGCGCGTCACACGGTCGAACACCTCGACACTGATCCGGGCGCCGACCGCACAGCCGGGAAACTCCTGGGAGTCAGCGAGCGTGACTCGCGCCCGTAGTCGGATTCGACTGCCGACGCGGAGGCCCGGATCCCCGATGAAATCGATGAACACGCCCTCGACTCCCCGCAGGGTGAAGTCGTCCGGATCGCCTACCGATCTGCCGTCACCGTCGACGAAGGCGAGCGACACTGGACACGGCGCCGAAGGGATGTCGGCCAGGGCGACGTTCAACCGCGCGACGTCGACTCCGTTCACCACGCCGAAGACGGGCATCCAATCGACGATGAATGCCTGGGTCGTGGCCGCAACAGCGAGGAGCGCAGCCGTCAGCACGGCGATCCAACATGGCCTGTGGCTTGGAGTCATACTGTTTTGTCCTTTCGTCACGGTTGGAATCGAATCACTTCGCCGCCGATGGCGGCTAACCCGCGGGAGATGTAAACAGCGCCATCGGGTCCGACCGCGACCGACATCGGCCGGGCTAGTCCGCTCAGAACAGGCGCGCGCGTGCCGTTTCGATACTGGGCCGCGATGTCGGGCTGGTTCTTGTCCGGTGTGACGCGTATGAGCACCCCCAGGCCCGTCTGCTGCACGGCGCCGGTCGCATGCTCGAGCACATAGAGGTTCCCGTCATCGTCGAACGCCATGTCGATGATCATCTTGAAACCCGTGAGGAATGCGTCGTCGACGAGGAACAGTCGTGGAGGATCGCCCGGAACGATGCGGTACACGTTGGCCGTCCCATCGACGAACGGCACTCCGGTCAGCTCGCTCACGTAGTACGCGCCGTCCGGACCGATCACGACGGCCGTCGGTACGGCGTCGGTGACCGGACTGAGAGACGGCGGTGGGAATGCGGGACGCGGCGGATTCGTCCCGCGTGACTGAAAGAAGGCGAGCAGCGATGTGTTGCCCTGACGGTCGATCTTCAACAGAGAATTGCCACCCGCATCCGCAACGATCCATCCGTCGGGCACTGACAGGAGGCCGTACGGATTGGAGTCGAGATCGCCTTCATCGGGGTTGCCCGCGGCTTCGAAGGTCCCGAGGTCAGCGACGAGCCACTCCGTGCTGAAGGCTCGGAACGGCGTATGGTCCGAGCTCGCGAAGATCGCACTCGCCGGAACGTGAATGAGCTGTGCTAAGAGTGGCCCCAGCGGCGGGAATTGACTCCGTGCCGTCGGGTCGTACCGCAGCCCGATAGTCGCGTAGAGATTGCCCACTCCGAGCAACGACACATCCGTCGGTCCAGTCGCGTTCGAGCCGTTGCGGGCTGCAACAGACGGCAGGCCGGTTGCGACACGTTCCTGGATTCCATTCCAGAGGCGGCTGATCGAGCCGGTCAGGCCGAGGCACTGCGTCACCAGGGTCCCGTCGAACAGCAATTGAATGCAGCTCGACAGAGGTGCATTGACCTGACAGTCCGAGGTGCTGGCGCCGCAGCCAGCTTCGGCGACATACAGCGCGCCTTCGGGACCAAACGCGATGCCGCGCGGATTGTGCAGGCCGTCCATCACGCACATGAGTGCGGGGTTGGACGGGCAGGCGAACTCGGCGAAGCCCAGAGTGGACGCGACGAGTGGACGCGGCCGAGCCGCCATTAGCACGGAAGCGGCGACGGTGGAGAGTGTGAGAAGGGCGGAAACAACGAAACGCCTTGAAGGGTGCGACATGGCCGACCTCCTCTGCGCGACTTATGGCTTCGTGACACTGATTGCCGTGCCGTTGCTGTCGCAGTTCGCGTCGTGATTGGCCGCCGGCTTGTAGGTCAGCGTTGCGTGGGTCACGTTGACGACGGCAAACGTCACACGCGCTGTCTTCATGGGAATTTCGGACTGGGACATCGCGCACTGACCGCTAGCGCTCGCAGCGCACGAGCCTGGAGCGCCGAGCGCCAGCCAGACCGAGCAGCGCAGCAATCATCTTCTTCATGGCTATCTTCATCTGATCTGCGCGCGAGTCTTTCGCTTCGCAGCGTGTCCCGCACGGCGAGCGCCCCTACGGGTTGTCGACGGCGTCCTTCGCCTGTTGGATTTCCTCCATCGCGCGGCCGATGAACTCGAGCGCGCGGTCGACGTGGTGCTGGAACTTGTCGTCGATCTTGGGTGACCCGCTGCCCGACTGGGACGCCAACAACTGGGCCGCGGCTTTCTCCAGCGAAGCGAGGGCTTCGTCGAGCCGTGGATCCGCCGCGTGAGCGATCCTGGCTCCGACACCGAGGCACCCAACGAACGCAATGACCACGATGCCGCGGAAAACTGACCGTCGATGCGTCACGACAACCTGTTTCGACATCACATCCCCCTGCAGCTCGACGCGAGTTGCAAGGGAGTATGAGCATCACTCCGCACCTCCGTCACTACTCACCCGCGTAGGAATCAGTCGTCGTGCACGCTTTCGCGAGCCTGCGATTGAGATCTGTGAAATGGCTGAGGTGTCCGACAGCGATGCCGCCGGAAATAGCGTTACCATGGCCGCGCCGTGCGGAGGATCATTCTGTCCGCGCTGATTGCGGTCGCTGTTCCGCCGCACGCCGCGGCCGAACGCCTGGCGCTGAGAACGTACGGCGTCGCCGATGGTCTTCCTCAAGAAGGCGTGAAGCGTATCGTTCGCGATTCACGCGGCTTCCTCTGGTTCTGCACGTTCGATGGCTTGAGCCGATTCGACGGTACACATTTCGTGAACTATGGAGTGAGAGATGGACTGCCGCATCCCTCCATCAATGATCTTCTGGAGAGCCGCCGCGGCGTGTACTGGGTCGCCACAAACGGTGGCGGCGTCGCGCGGTTCGATCCGGCAACGACAATCGCGATCGCAGCGGCGTGGAAGGCCGCAAGCCTCTCCCGCCCGGCGATGCCCGTTGTCGATGGGCGTGGTGTGTTCAAGTCGTACCTGGTGGGTCCGACACCGGCGCAATCGCGCGTGAACGTGCTCCACGAGGATCGCGCGGGGCGCGTGTGGGCCGGCACCGACGATGGTCTCTTCGTCGTCGACGATTGGGAGGGACCGACTGCGTTTCGGCAGATCGATCTGCCGTTCCCGAGGCCGCTCCAGGTGTGGGCACTGCTCGAGGATCGCGCGGGCTGCCTGTGGATCGGGACGAGCGAAGGGCTGGCGCGGCGCCTGCCCGACCGCACCGAGTTCGACCGAGTGGACCCCGGGGAAAAAGGCGCCGTCTGGACCCTCGCCGAGGATGCCGAGGCGCGCCTCTGGGTCGGGCTCTCGACCGGACTTCGCATCGTGCGAGCCTTACCCGACTCCCGCAGCCCCGCGACTGCTGTACCTGCCGGGATCAACACATGGATCTCCTGGCTACAAGCGTCGGATCAGGGGCGGATGTGGGTAGGGACGCTTGCCGGCGATGTCTTCCTCGCGGGTGGAAACGGCGTTCGACGGGTGCTCCACGTGGGAGACGCGCTCACATCACTCGCGGAGGATCATCGAGGCAATCTCTGGGTCTCAACGATGAGAGGACGCGTCGGGGCCAGTAAGCTGGTGCGCTACGGCTTTACCAGCTATGACGAAGCGGACGGCCTGGCGGCGGGTCCCGTCGTGGGCGTCGTCGAGTCGAGCATCGGAGAGCTGTCCGTCTTGACACCGGGACGGCTTCACCGATTCGACGGCCATCACTTCAGTGAGTTGAAGCCGCAGCTTGAGGGGCCCGTCACGATCCGCTCGATGCTGCGCGATCGGCGCAACGAGACGTGGGTGTCCACGGATCGTGGGCTGTATCGCTTCGGTGCGAGCACGACGCTCGCCAACTTAGCCCACGTGCGACCCGCCGCACGCTATGCAGCACCCCAAGGCCTTCCGACCGGTGACGTCATGGTCGCATTCGAGGACTCGCGTGGCGACATCTGGATCGGCACCAAGGCACCGACGACCATCGCCGTGCTCCGGCGCGCGTCGAATCAGATTCAGGTGGTTTCCCAGGGGAGTGGTCTGCCCGCGCTGACCATCCCGTCAGCGTTCGGCGAGGACCGTGCCGGCAATATCTGGATCGGTTTTCGCGAGGGCGGTCTCATCCGATACCGAGACGGGCATCTTGAACGCTTCAGCGAGAGCCGAGGATTTCCTCGAGGCGAGGTGCTGGCGTTGTTTTTCGATCATCTGGGTCGATTGTGGATCGCCGATGGTGTCGGTGCTCTTGTGCGAGTGGATGACCCTGCGGCG
>Ga0068863_100004741_pt1 | contig 13401 bp, 11 predicted proteins | sample KBSSwiS62_FD_66596 | JGI IMG/M metagenome (GOLD analysis project Ga0068863, IMG submission 66596) | Switchgrass rhizosphere microbial communities from Kellogg Biological Station, Michigan, USA - KBS Switchgrass S6-2 | ecosystem: Host-associated > Plants > Roots > Rhizosphere > Soil ...
AACGGATTTTTCAGGGTGAGCATTTTACAGTGATAAAGCCGTTTGCAGCGCCGGAGAGCGACAGTTCCGAAGACGAGGTGGATGAAAAAGGCAAGAAGCGCAAGAAAAGCAAGGAGGAAAAAGAACGGCCCGCTACACCGCCATTTACCTACATCGTGGAACGATTTTCGTTTTCGCCGAACGGGCGAATGGTGCTGGTGCAATTGCTGACCAGCACGATTCTGGATGAATCGAGCCACGCGCAGGATGAGCGTATGACGCTGGTGTTGGACGATTCAGGCCGCGAGATCAAGCTGAGCGGGGACAATGCCGTTATACACAAGGCCCACGACGCACTGTGGCTGAGCGACGGCGCGACGATGGTGTATTTGACCGAGGCGGTGCAGCCGAATTTATTGTTTTCGTTCAAATACGCGAATGTAAGGACCGGGCCGGCGGGAGCGGCGTTTGAAGGGCGGACATTTATTGCGGCAGTGGCGATTCCGCATACGAATTCGGCGATTGCCATTGAGCGCGACAAAAACATGACGGGGCCGCCGCGGCTGCAGCGGCTGGAACTGCTGGCGCAAGACGACAAAGAACTGGCCACGCTGGATGGCTATGAGACGGGATTGTCGGTGTCGCCATCGGGAAAGCATGTGGCGTATTTCATCGACAAGGAGGTGTTGGAAGTGCGCGACCTGGAGAATCCGAACCGTGTGGCGCGGGTGCGGATCGGGCTTGGCGCGATTGACTGGTCGGCAGACGAGCAACACTTGCTGATCAAGCGGTCGCCGGAACGCAAGTCCGGAGACCTGGTGTGGATTGCGTTGCCGCGGCTGGCGGGAAGCAAAGGAACGAGCGCGGAGCAGATTCCGGTGGTGCAGCCGGATCCGGTGCCGATTTTGCACGGGTTGACGTTCCGCGATTTTGCGATTTCGCCGGACGGGCGAACGCTGGGAGTGATTCCGCCGGGCAAGCGCAACCTGTTGCTGTTTCCGCTGCCATCACCGGGGGTTGGATGAAGTTGACCTCTAGCGCGGGTCAGCCGGGGTTGGCGCTGGCGGTTGGGGCAAAGCCCTGGGTGGCCTCAGGGATCGTGGGAAAGACTTTGATGATGCGGTCAACCTTAGTGATTTGCAGGCTATGGGCGATCATCGGCTGAACGGAAGCGAGGCGCAGCTCGCCGCCGGCATTTTTGAGTTTGCTGTGGCAGCGTACGATGGCGCCGATGGCGGCGCTGTCCATATGGGTGACGCTTTTCAGATCGAAAACGACGCAGGTAAGGTGGTCCTTTACCAGCGCGTCCACTTCCCTTTCCAGACGAACACATTCGGGACCGCAGTGAACGTTGCCCTTGATCTCCAGAGCGGCGACGCCGGGGCCGATTTCATGGCGAAGAAATTGGAGAATCATGCCGCGGAGCTCCCTTCCTCTCCATCGTAGGGAAACTGGCGAATGAGGCGAACGCAATCGCCGAGCGCGGAAAAAAGAGTGGTGCCCCAGCCGCACGGGACGAATGGGCCGCACTTCTGGTTGATTTGCTTGTCGGCTTCGGCAAAAAAGCGGACGCGCTGGCCAGGGGGTGGCACGGCAAACTCCTTGACGGTGATAGAGAACTGCACATCGCCGGTTGGCTGCTTCTTGATAATGGAAAACGAGTGCAACTGCATTAACTGCTCGCCGGGTTCAGCCTGGATGTAAACCCACTCGCTCATTCGTTCACCCCGATGGTGTGCCCCGATAGGTGAAAGGGATGCTAGGACAGCGGCTGCGGCCTGTCAATGTAGGTCGGGCGGAATTTCTTGACCGCCAAGATGGTGAGGATGATGAAGAGTTGAAGCGCTGTGCGATGGCGAAGGGCGGCTCCGAGCCCTTAGGTGCGAGCGCGTGGAGAGCGGGAACTTTTCATGAAGGATTGTGCGATCGCACGAGGACGTTGAAGTAAAGGGAGATCATCGCGGTGAAGACATAGGACTTGAGCCAGCTGCCCTGCATTTTCTTGGAGCAGCGGGAGACGCAGGCGATGGCGAGAGCGATCAGCGAGAGAACGTGAGCAGGCAAGATCTTGTGCGCGGGAAGGATGAATCCGGTGACGAGTGAGGATGGTGGTGAGGAAGAAATGGGTCCAGGCATCGAGACGCTTGTTGCCGAAAAAGCCGAGCAGGTCCAGGATGCCCGAGCCGATGCCGAGCAAACTGACGACGACGTGGATGAACACAAGTGGCGGCATGCCCAAGATTATGGCTGCGATCCTCGGGGAGGGAAAGTGTAAGAGCGTTTGAAACGGACACGATACCCGAAAATGGGCGCATGCGGGGAAGAGAAAAGTGATGGGGGCGGAGATAGAAGGGTTTCTCGCGCAGAGGCGCAGAGAACGGCAGAGCCGGACTGAAGCCCGGCTGCATGCTATTGAGCGAAGCGGCGGAAGAAGCTGTCGGGCTTCCAGTTGGGACGCGAATCGGCGTCGGCTACGCGGAGGGCCAGTTTCTCCAGGATGGCGTCGAATTGTGCGGCGGCGGCCTTGTCTACCGGTTGAGACGTGTCGTCGGCGGGGCCGTGGTAGCGGTCTTTGTACCAATCGTTGAAAAGTTTTTCTTCGGGAGTGCCGGGGAGCCAGCCGAATTTGAAGGCTAGAGACGGGATGCCTTTCTTGATGAAGCTGTACTGATCGCTGCGAATGAAGCGGACGTGGTCAGGTTGTTTGTCGGCTTGCACGGTGATGCCAGATTCCTTGCAGACTTCGGTAATGTCATCGCCCAGTGTGGATTCGCCGAGACCTTGCACTTCGAGATATTTCAGCGGAAAAAGCGGAAGGTACATATCCATATTGAGGTCGGCGACGATGGGGCCTTTTACAGTGGGATGCGATGCGTAGAATTGCGAACCGAGAAGGCCTTTTTCTTCCGCGGTGACGGCCAGGAAAAGAATGGAACGCTTGGGCTTGGCGTTCGAATCGCGCATGGCGCGAGCGGCTTCGATGAGCGACGCGATGCCGGAAGCGTCGTCCATGGCACCGTTGTAGATTCTGTCGCCGTTGACTGGCTGGCCGATGCCGAGGTGATCGAGATGAGCGCTGATGACGACATATTCGTTCTTGAGTTGGGGATCGCTGCCGGGAAGGACGCCGGCCAGATTTTGCGATTGGGCAGTAGAACGCTTCACGCCGGTCTTGGCGCGGACGGTGATGTTCAGCGGGAAATGCGGTAGAGGTTTATCGGAGCCGAGGAGCGCGACGAGTTCGGAAAAGGTGTGGCCGCTGCCGGAGAAAAACTTTTCGGCGTGCTCGGGATTGACGATGAGCGTGAATTGGGGAGCGGGAGCGCCAGCGGCGTCGCGGAGCTCCATGCGCTGAGAAAAACGCGCCCCTGAGACGCGGGACCAGGGGACTTCTTCGGCCTTGGGATTGGGAATCGTGATGAGTCCGATGGCGCCGGCGGCAGCGAGATTCTTGCGGCGCTCATCGCTGGACTGGTAATGGGCCTTGACGGAGGTGGGGATGGAAGCAGGTGCGCCGGTGATGATGACGGCGATTTTGCCTTTGAGCTCGATGCCGGCGAAGTCGTCGTAATTGGCCTCGGGAATTTTGAGGCCGTAGCCGACAAAGACGGCTTGTGTATCGACAGGAGTGGCGTTGGGAGTGGTGGCGAGAAAACCGTCTTCGCCGAATTGAAATGGAACGGGTTTACCTGCTTGCCTGATTTCTAGGGAGGAATTGGGTTCGTCGAGTTGCAGGACGTTGAATTCAACCGTTTGCGAGAAACCGTGTTCACCGGCGGGCTGCAGTCCGGCTTTCTGGAATTGGTCAGTGACGTAGGCGGCAGCTTTGGCGAAGCCTTCCGTGCCAGTACCGCGGCCTTCGATTTTGTCGTCAGCGAGGTATTGGATGTGGGCCCACCAGGCGTGGCCGAGAGCGGCCCAGTCGGGTGGGGTGGCAGAGGCAGCAACGGCGGTCGAGAGAAAAATGAGGACACGGAGCGATCGGGTGGTGAGTTTCAACGTGGTCTCCAGGTCAAACGAAACTCTTACAGCGAGCACTAAGATTCGGAACGGAAAGCAATTCCTCAGGGGCTAACCCGTTGGTGCCAAGCTGCAATGTCGAAGCTAAAGCTCCGATCTCCAAAAACAAGCCCTACACAAAAAACGGCAGGTAATTCTAAGCCAAGACGATGACTGCTGCATTCGCAGAGCCCATGTAAGTTTACATAATCCGCTAATTAACATAATCTTCTGCGCCCGCAGGCGAGGCGGCGGTGGCCGTCGCAGCCGGAAAAAACCCGGGGAAAGAAGACGGCGGCTAGCAAATCGGAAAAGGCACAAGTGTGAAGGCCTGCCACAAAAAAGCGGCCAGCACGCTTCGCGGACGCGGAATTGGCCATTAGGTGCAACCGATACAGCACATGATTGGCCGTGCCACTTAGGAGGTGAGGGATTTGAGTTGGGCAACTTCGCGAATCGTTAGGGGGCGAATTTTGCCAGGAGGAATGTCGAGTTTGAGGGGGCCTAGCTGGACACGCTTGATTTTTTCCACGAGGAAGCCGACGTTTTGGAACATGCGGCGGATCTGGCGATTGCGGCCTTCGATGAGGATGACTTCGTACCAGGGATTGGCGGCGTCTTCGAGGAGGCGGATTTTTGCTGGCGAGGTCTTGACGCGCTGACCGTCTTCGAGAGTGAGGGTGATGCCACGGCGGAGGCGGTCAATTCCCTTTTCATCGGGGCGGCCGCTGATTTTGACTTGATAGGTTTTGGGCATGTGCTCGCCGGCCTTGCTCAGTTTTTGCGCGAGGTCACCATCGTTGGTCATTAGGAGAAGGCCTTCGCTTGCGTAGTCGAGCCGTCCAACGGGATAGAGACGCTCTTTGCGGTGCGCGACAAATTGCATGACGGTGGGGCGGCCTTCGGGGTCGCTGACGGTGGTGACGTAACCTTTGGGTTTGTGGAGCATGAAGTAGAGGAGCTGCTCGGCGCGCTGGAGCGGTTTGCCGTCGACGCAGATTTTGTCGGTGGAAGGATCGGCTTTGCTGCCGAGTTCGGTGACGATAGCGCCGTTTACCGTGACGCGGCCGGCGGTGATGAATTCTTCGGCTTTGCGGCGGGAGGCGATGCCGGCGGCGGCCAGGATTTTTTGGAGGCGGTCGGTAGGCATCGAAGGAAAGTTTACAGTCGACAGTTTACAGCTGAAAAGTGAAGAGAAAAGCAGATTCCTCGCTTGGCTCGGAATGACCATATGGGCGTCCTGGGCCAGCCTTAGCTGTGCGTTTTGCGTGGTTTTGACGCTGCTGCTTGCTTCAACGCGGCGACTTCTTCGGGGCGGAGGAGACGGTAGCGGCCGCGGGGGATGCCTTCTACGCTGAGATTGCCAAGGGCGATGCGTTTTACTTTTTCGATGGGGTGGCGTTCGCGGAAAAGAACGTTGCGAAGATTTTCCTTTTTGCTGGTGCGCATGCTGACTTCGTACCAATAGTTGGCGGAGTGGCCGCGCGAGGCGTCAGGCTGGCGCAGGGTTTGCAGATGCGCGCCGATTTCCTTTCCGAGGCGGACCAGCTCGGGCCGGGTGAGCATGCCCTTGATCTTGATGTGGTAGACCTGCTCGATGTTGTCCCAGTGTTTGAGGAGATAGGCGGCGAGATCACCATCGTTGGTGAGGAAAACGATGCCGGCGGCGGAGTATTCGAGATTGCCGACGGGGTAGACGCGTTGGGGAAAGCCGCGGAGGAGATTGCGAAGAGTTTTGCGGCCTTCGGGATCGGCGAGGCTGGAGACGACTTCGGGCGGCTTGTTGAGAAGGAGATAGACCTTCCGCTCCTGTTCGCCGGTGATTTTCCTTCCGGAGACCTCGATTTTGTCTGCGGAGGGATCCGCTTTGCTGCCGAGTTCGCGAACGACTTCGCCGTTTACGCGGACTTGGCCGGAGAGGATGAGTTGTTCGGCGTGGCGACGGGAGGCAATGCCGGCGCGAGCGATGATTTTTTGTAGGCGGTCCATGGGGGAAGGTCAGAGAACAGTAACAGTAAAACCCGCACCCTTAAAGGCGAAGGCTGCGGCACCCGCGGAAGAATGCGGAAAATCGCTAAGAGGCCACCTGAAGATAGCCGCAACAACGGAAAGAATGGGTAGTTTACTCACCGGAGGCAGCGGCTTCGGCCTTGGGGGGTTCTTCGTCCAGTTCGCCTGCGGGCATGCCTTCGGCCGTGGAATCGACCTCGCGTTCATGGAGGAATTCTTCGTCAGAGGGGACAAGGTGGGAAGAAGAGGAAGCCGAAGCCTCCGGTTCAGAAACCGAACCTGGGGCACCCGAAGAAGAGGATGCGAATTCAGTGGGGACTAGTTGGTCGTTTTCGGCGATGTCCGCGGTCAACGGATTCGGCTCGGCGTGCGGAGCAGCGGTTAGATTCTCTACAGTATCGGCGGCGGGTTGGGCGAGCATTTCTTCTTCGGTGGTGGGAGCTACGCCCATGTCGGAGCCGAGAGCTTCGCGGGCAAGGGCTTCGAATTCCTTGAGTGATGGAAGCTCCTGGAGATCGCTAAGGCCGAAGCGCATGAGAAATTCTTTGGAGGATTTGTAGAGGATCGGGCGGCCCATGACTTCCTTGCGGCCGGCGGTGGTGATGAGGCGCTTGTCGAGAAGCGTGGCGATGACGCCGGAAGAGTTGACGCCGCGAATTTCGGAAATTTCAGGGCCGGTGACGGGCTGCTTGTAGGCGATGACGGCGAGTGTTTCGAGTGCGGGCATGGAGAGACGGAGCGGGGGGCGAAGGCTCTTGATGAAGCGGCGAACAACGTCGTGATGCTGCGGCTTGGTGTACATCTTGTAGCCACCGGCGACGACACGGATTTCGATGCCGCGTTCTTCGACGGCGTAGCTGGCGACGAGTTCATCGAGGGAAGCTTGCACGACCATTTTCTCATCGCCGAGGGCAGAGGCCAGCTGTTCGATGGTGGCGGGCTCGTCAGCGGCGTAGATGATGGCTTCGAGGGCGGCTTTGCGTTCTTCATTCATGGGGATAGTTTACAGTCGAGAGTTCACAGTTGAAAGTCGAACCCGGAGAAAGAAAGACCCACCCTCAAAAGCCGAGGATGGGGCACCCGCAGGAGGATTTCGAGGGGCGGACGGCGATCGTGCTCGAAAGCCGGGATGTGGTTTCAACCCATGCGCAGACCGGATGGTCTGCGCACAAAAGCTATTTGTATTCTTCGTCGATTAAGCGGATTTCGCCTTTTTCGTCGAAAACGGTGTCGAAGGATTTGGATTTGCGGAGGAGGATTTCGCCGAACTGCTTTTCCTGGACGATGGCGACGGCTTGCAGCTTGACCATTTCGAGGACGGCGAGGAAGGCGACGATCATGGCGTGGCGGGAGGGGCAAGCTTCGAAGAAGCCGACGAGGTTGACGCTGGAATCGTCGCTGGCCAGGATCTGGCTGCGCAGCTGGGCGATCATTTGCGCGACAGTGAATTGTTCGTGCTGCAGCTCGATGCGGGAGATTTCTTTGCGGCGTTCGAGGACTTGCTGAAAAACCTTGACGAGATCGACCAACGAGACGACCAGTTCACCCTCGGTGCCTTCGTCGTTGTAGAGAGATTTGTCGGGCTTGGACCAAACGTTTTCTTCGATTTGCTGCTTTTGGTAAAGCATCTGGGCGGCGTTTTTGAATTTTTCGTGCTCGAGCAGGCGCTGGACGAGTTCTTCACGCGGATCGGCGGCTTGCTCTTCGGGTCCAGCGAGTGGGTCGGGCGGGAGAAGCATTTTGGATTTGATGTAGATGAGCGAAGCGGCCATGTAGATGAATTCGGAGGAGACGTCGACGTTGAGTTCTTCGAGTCTGTGAAGGTAGTCGAGGTATTGCGAGGTGATTTGGGAGATCTGGATGTCGTGGATGGACATCTCCTGCTTTTTGATTAAGTCGAGGAGAAGGTCGAGGGGACCTTCGTACATGGGGATGTTGATTTTGTAAGGGGAGGCCATGGGTTAGTCAGCAGTTCCCAATTGCTGGTTCGCCGGAACAGCAGAAAGAAGGAGAAAAGAAGGTTCTGAAGACTCGCCACAAGGCAAACCGGTGCTAATCGATCCATGGTGTCGTTTGAAGTTTTGGCAAAGCGGCGGCGAGCCGTCCGACTGCAAAAAAAGCGCGGAGGCCACCTGAAGGTGTCTGCTACACGAGACCGAAGGTTTAGTCGTGTGTGTCATGGGACGTTGGCGGAGACTGATTTGATTTCGGCGCGCTTTTTTTGCCACGCAAAGACGGCTTCGCGCACGCGGTGCATTGTACCTTGAGCGACGGTGCGGGCGCGCTTGGAACCTTCGTCGATAACTTCGAGGACGCGGGCGGGATTGCGCTCGTAATCGACGCGGCGCGCGCGGATGGGGGCGATCCACTCGATGAGATTTTCGGCCATGGCGGCTTTGCACTCGATGCAGCCGATGCCGGCGGTTGTACAGCCGGTACGGACCCATTCTAGGCGGCCGGGGTCGCGTTCGGGCGTGGAGAAAAGTTTGTGCCAGTCGTAGACGGGGCAGACGTCAGGATTGCCTGGGTCGGTGCGGCGCTGGCGGGCGGGGTCGGTGACCATGACTTTGGTTTTTTTGCGGATGTCGTCGTCGGTTTCTGAGAGGGTGATGGCGTTGCCGTAGGACTTGGACATTTTGCGACCGTCCAGGCCGGGGATGCGCGGCGTTTTGGTGAGCAGTACCTGCGGTTGAGTGAGCTTCTCGTCGTTCCAAGCAACATCGTTCAGTTCTTCCGGATAAGCGAAGTTTACGAAACCGACTTCACGAATGTTGTTCCGGATAAAGGTTCCGATCGCGTCTTTTTGCGCCGCCGCGTACTCGTGCGCCTTCGGAGGAACGAGTTGAGTAGCAAGAGGTCCCACGACCACTCGCATGCTCTTCTTCTTGTCTTCTGAAAACGCGTCCGCCTTCAAGCCTGCGCCCCAGAAAGAATTAAATCTGCGGACGATTTCGCGGCTTAATTCTACGTGGGAGACTTGGTCTTCGCCTACGGGGACGAAGAGCGGGGTGCCGGGCTCGGAGTACATGACGATGTCGGCGGTTTGCAGGCAGGGATAGCCGAGGAAGCCGTAGGTGTGGAGGTCCTTGCTGATGACGTTTTCGATTTGTTCCTTGTAGGTGGGAACGCGTTCGAGCCAGCCGAGCGGGGTGACCATGCCGAGGAGGAGATGGAGTTCGGCGTGTTCGGGGACGAGGGACTGCTGGAAGATTGTGCAGTTGTCGCGAGTCGGGTCGAGGCCGGCGGCGAGGTAGTCGGTGACGATTTCGATGGTGTTTTGCGCGACGGCGGAAGTGTCGGCGTAGTCGGAGGTGAGGGCGTGCCAGTCGGCGATGAAGTAGAAGCAGTCATAGGCGGGCTCTTGATTGGTAACTTCGTTCTGCAGGCGGACCCAGTTTTCCAGCGCGCCGAAGTAGTGGCCGATGTGGAGTTTGCCGGTGGGGCGCATGCCGCTGAGGACGCGCTTTTTGGTTGTGCTGTTCGGAATCGTCGCCAAGTTTTGTCCGTGAGATTAAGTTGTAGGTAATAAGTTATCGGTTTTTGCGAAGATGCGCCAGTTGGAGCCGGCGGCGAAAAAGCAGATTCCTCGCTCTGCTCGGAATGACAAATGGGGAAGGGGCGGGCCGACCGCGGATCATTTCAGCAAGTCACGGGCGATGATCATTCTTTGGACTTCGCTGGTGCCTTCATAGATGGGGATGACGCGGGCGTCGCGGTACATGCGCTCGACGTCGGTTTCGCGGGAGTAGCCTACGCTGCCGTGGATTTGCACGGCTTTGTAGGCGACGCGGTTGGCCATTTCGCTGGCGTAGAGTTTGGCTTTGGAGGCGGCAGAGCCCATCGGTTTTCCGGAGTCTTTTAACCAAGCGGCGTAGTAGGTGAGCTGGCGGGCGGCTTCGAGTTCGGTTTGCATGTCGGCGATCATCCACTGGATGGCCTGGAATTCACTGATGGATTTGCCGAAGGCGCGGCGTTGCTGGGCGTACTGGATAGATTCGTCGAGCGCGCCTTGTGCGAGGCCGACGGCTTGCGCAGCGATGCCGATGCGACCGCCATCGAGCGCGCTGAGAGCGATCTTGAGGCCCTGGCCTTCATCGCCGAGGCGGTTGGCGGCGGGGACTTCGCAATCGTTGAGGAGGATTTCGACGGAGGGAGAAGAGCGCTGGCCCATTTTGTCTTCGTGGCGGCCGATTTTGAAGCCGGGGAAGGTGGGTTCGACAAGGAACGCGGTAATTCCCTTGCCCTCGGCGGCCGGATCCGTTTTGGCGAACACAATGTAGAGGCCGGCGTGAGCACCGTTGGTGACCCAGGTTTTGGCGCCGTTCAAAAGATAGTGGTGCGTGGCGAGGGGCGAGGGGCGAGCAACGGCGGTGGCTTGGATGCCGGCGGCGTCGGACCCTGCAGCGGCTTCGGTGAGGCAGAAGGAGCCGAGGATTTCGCCGGAAGCGAGGCGCTTGAGATATTTTTGTTTTTGCGCTTCGCTGCCGAATTGGGCTAGCGGAGCTTGGACGGCGGAGTTAGTTACGCCTAGCGCGGTGGACAGGGCGGTGTAGACGCGAGACACCTCCTCCAGCATCAGGACGTAAGAGAGGGTATCGAGGCCGGGGCCGCCCCACTGTTCGGGAGTCAACATGCCGCAGCAGCCCATTTCGCCGAGTTTCTTCAGCAGGCCGAGGGGGAATTTTTCTTCGCGCTCAAGCTCCTTCACCAGCGGACGGACTTCCGCCTCCATGAATTGGCGGACAGTGTCGCGAATCAGTTTTTGGTGATCAGTGAAAGAGAAGTCCATCGGCTTGAGTGTACACGGGACAGCAGAACCGTTCCAAACGGCGGATGAAGAAGGGCCTGCGGCAATCAGCGGATCACGTGGATGGACACGCCGGATTTCAACTTCTTCCACGACTTATCGGCGGTATATACGGGAAGCTTTAGGGCGAGTCCCAGAGCCAAGCAAAGGCGCTGAGGCCTCGGCCAACGAGTTTGCCGGGCACTTCCGCCAGATTTACTGTGCTGGCGGCCGCGCCGCTGAGACGCGGTTTGTCACAGCTTGAAGAGTTCGCGGAGGCGTTTGGTTTGCTGGCGGCTTACGGGAATTTCGGAGTGTCTTTTGTCGTTCATTTTGAGCATGTAGCTGGATTTAAACCAGGGAACGACTTCCTTGATGTGGTGAATGTTGACGAGGTAGGAGCGGTGCGGGCGCCAGAAGGAGTCGGAGGCTAGGGCTTCTTCCATTTCTTCGAGTGTGCGGTAGTTGGAGGTGCCTTCGAGGTCGCGGGCGACAACGGTGATGGAGCCATCGGAGATGGCGGCGAAGATAAAGTCGTCGGCGTCGACGAGGAGCAGGCGCTGCTGGGAATTGACCAGGATTTTGGATGGCGCGTTCGAAGAGGGTGACTTCCCTGCGGCGAGCTGCGCGGCGCCCAGGCGAGTGACCAGTTCTTCGAGGCGGTCAGCGGGAGAAGTTTCCGATTCTATTTCGCGGCGTGCGCGCTGGATGGCTTTGGCGATGCGGGCTTTGTCGAAGGGCTTGAGGACGTAGTCCACGGCGTTCACGTCGAAAGCCTGGACTGCGTAGTGGTCGAAGGCAGTAGCGAACACCACGTGGGGAATCTTCATTTTGCGCTCGGCGAGCTTTTGCAGGACGCCGAAGCCGTCGAGGCCGGGCATCTGTACATCGAGGAAAACCAAGTCGGGCGAATGTTCCTTGATGAGGCTGACGGCCTCGAGGCCATTTTTTCCCTGGGCGATCAGATGGATTTCCGGAAACGCTTTGAGAAGGAAGGCGAGTTCCTCACGGGCGGGCTTTTCGTCGTCAACGATAAGCGTGTTGATGGTCATACGATGGTCACGGAGAAGTCGACCGTGGACAGTTTACAGGCGAAGGGCGGGAAGAGGTAGAGGAGGAAAGAAGGAGGGCGTCGAGTTGCCTTATGATGCTGTGGGTGATTCCAGCGCGGGAGAAGACATGGGCGAGAACGAGGTCAAGCAGCCGAACAAGAAGGCGAAGATTTTGAAGAGCGAGGTAATCTTTGAGGGCAAGTCGTTTGGAGTGCGGCGCGATGAACTGATTGAGCCCACCGGGGTGAGAACGATGCGGGAGGTGGTGACGCATCCGGGGTCGGTGGTGGTGTTGCCGGTCTTGCCCGATGGAAAAATCGTTTTGGTGCGGCAGTATCGCCATGCCGCCGGGCAGTACATGTGGGAATTGGTAGCGGGGAGGATGGAGAAGGGCGAAAACCCCAAAAAGGGAGCGGAGCGGGAGTTGATTGAGGAGACCGGCTACCGCGCGAAGAGGTTCACGGTGTTCCTGGATGTGTTCCCGACTCCCGGTTTTCTTCAGGAAAGAATGTATCTTTTGCTAGCGGAGGGGCTGACAAAGGGCCAAGCGCAACCTGAAGAAGACGAAAAGCTAATCGTCGCCACCTACAGCAAGAGGCAGTTGGAAGAAATGATCCGCTCCAGAAAGATGCGGGATGCCAAATCGATTGCCGGATTGCTATTTTATTTCCGGTTTCTGGAAAAACGGCGAAAGCGCAGGAACTAACGCCAGAATCGATTTAAAGAAACGGAACATCTTTACAAAAAACTAAGAAGTTTGCGGCAAGTTCTATTGACCGTTGTTTCATTCTGATACATACTCCGCGCGTTCCGGTCGTGAACGACCTGGTTGAGTGCCGCGCCATGTGAATCGCGCTACGGGACGTTTGTACCATTCGTACTTCAGGGAGGACGAACGAGGTGCAAGGAACCGTGAAGTGGTTCAACAATTCGAAAGGATACGGCTTCATCGGCCGCGAGGATGGCCCGGACGTTTTCGTGCACTACTCAGCGATCGTGGGAGACGGGTATCGCACACTGCAGGAAGGTGACGCAGTGGAATTCGAAATTGTACAAGGACCAAAAGGGCCCCAAGCGTCAAACGTACAGAAGCCAGCATAAAACAACTGCCATCATGTCTAGCTGGGGTTTGTAAGCACAAACCCTAGAACCCATAGGCCGGCGGGGGAGAACTTCCCTGCCGGCCTTTCCTTTTGAGGATCGAATAGGTTCGGCATCACGATGGAAGCCGATGGCGCTTCCCGCCTATAATCACGCCATGGACAATCAACAAATTGCCCGCATCCTGCGGGAGACGGCACAGCTATTGGAGCTCGACGGGGCGATCATCGGGCGCTACCGGAGTTATGAGAAGGCCGCGGAACTGATTTCGGGGCTGCCGGAGTCGGTGGAGCAGATGGCCAAGACGCCGGAGCGGTTGAAGGAGCTGCCGGGGATCGGCGACCGCATGGTGGAGCACATCGGCGAAATCCTGAAGCTCGGCGATTATTCGCTGCGGAAGAAATTATTGAAAAAATATCCGGCGACGCTGCTGGACGTACTGCAGCTGCAATCGCTGGGGCCGAAGAAAGTGGC
>Ga0068863_100004742_pt1 | contig 13400 bp, 8 predicted proteins | sample KBSSwiS62_FD_66596 | JGI IMG/M metagenome (GOLD analysis project Ga0068863, IMG submission 66596) | Switchgrass rhizosphere microbial communities from Kellogg Biological Station, Michigan, USA - KBS Switchgrass S6-2 | ecosystem: Host-associated > Plants > Roots > Rhizosphere > Soil ...
GCCCACCAGGGCACGATCTACCACGTCACCGAGGTGGAGGGCGAGCGGGCGCTGCGGCTCCTGGCGAGCTACGCCCACGGCGGTGCGGTCACCTTCGCGGAGACCATCGACCTCGGGCAGGGACTGGTGGGGCAGTGCGCGATCGAACGCAAGCGCACGCTGCTTAACGACGTTGCGTCCGATTTTATCCAGGTGTCCTCGAGTCTGGGCGCCGCGCGCGAAATCAGCATCATCGTGCTGCCGGTGCTGTTCGAGGGCGACACCAAGGCCGTCATCGAGCTGGCCTCGCTCAAGTCTTTCAACGCCGGCTCCCTGGCCTTCCTCGACCTGCTGACGCAGAGCATCGGCGCGGTGTTCAACACCATCGAGGCCACCATGCGCACCGAGGGCCTGCTGACGCAATCTCAGCAGCTCACCGTCGAGCTGCAGGCGCGCCAGCGCGAGCTCACGCAGACCAACGAGGAGCTGGGCACCAAGGCCAAGCTGCTGGCGGAACAGAACGCGGAGGTCGAGCGCAAGAACGCAGAAGTGGAGCAGGCGCGGCGCGCGCTGGAAGAGAAGGCCGCGGAGCTGGCGCTGACTTCCAAGTACAAGTCCGAGTTCCTGGCGAATATGTCGCACGAGCTGCGTACGCCCCTGAACTCAATTCTTATCCTTAGCCAGCAGCTGGGTGAGAACGCCGAGGGCAACCTTTCGGCCAAGCAGGTGGAGTTCTCGCGCAACATCAACTCCTCAGGCTCCGACCTGTTGCACCTGATCACCGACATCCTGGACCTCTCGAAGATCGAATCAGGCACGGTGACGATAGAAGTCGAGGAACTGTCCTTCGAGCACGTGCGCGAGAACATCGAGCGCAGCTTCCGGCACGTGGCCGAGGCTAAGAACCTGCCCTTCCAGGTGGATTTCGCCAGCGATCTTCCGCAGGTTCTGCAAAGCGACGCCAAGCGTCTGCAGCAGATCCTGAAGAACCTGCTCTCGAATGCCGTGAAGTTCACGACCCACGGCCACGTCGAGATTCGCGTCGCGCTCGCCGAGCAGGGCTGGAGCCCGGATCACAAGGTCTTAAGCCGCGCCCGCCAGGTCGTGGCCTTCACGGTCGAGGACACCGGAATCGGCGTCGCCCCGGAGAAGCAGCGCCTGATCTTCGAGGCCTTCCAGCAGGCCGATGCCGGCACCTCGCGCAAGTTCGGCGGCACCGGACTAGGTTTGGCCATCAGCCGCGAGCTCGCGGCGTTGCTGGGGGGCGAGATCCGCCTCTCCAGCCGGGTGGGCGAGGGCAGCACCTTTACGCTGTTCCTGCCGGTGCTTTATTCCGGGCCCGACGCCGAGGTCAGCCCTGCGCCCGTCGCCAACGGCGTCGCCTTTCGTCCGTTAGCCGCACCGACGCTGCCTGCCTACCGGGAGACCCATATCGACGACGATCGCGCCAGCATCGCCGAGGGCGATGCGGTGGTGCTGATCATCGAGGACGACCCGCATTACGCGCGGATACTCTTAGGCCTGGCGCGCGAGCGCGGCTTCAAAGGGGTGGTGGCCACCAACGGCGCGCTCGGCCTGTCGCTGGCGCGGCAGTTCCGCCCGGCCGCGATCTCGCTCGACATCTTCCTGCCCGACATGCTCGGCTGGACGGTGCTCAACCGCCTCAAGTGCGATCCGCTGACCCGGCACATACCGGTGCAGATCGTCACGCTCGATGAGGAGCGTCAGCATGGACTAGCGCACGGCGCCTTCGCCTATGTCGTTAAGGCGCCTACCGTGGACGTGTTGCAAGGCGCCTTCGATCGTATCCAGGAGTTCACCCGCAATCGCACCAAGCGGCTGCTGATCGTGGAGGACAACCTGATCGAACAGCAGTCAATAAAGGCGCTGCTCGGATACAAGGACATCGACATGGTCGCGGTCGACACCGGCGAAGCGGCCCTGGAGGCGATGCACGAGCAGAGCTTCGACTGTGTGGTTTTGGACTTGAAGCTGCCCGATATGACCGGCTTTGAGCTGCTGGAGAAGATCCACGCCGAACCGAAGCTCGCGGATATTCCAGTGGTGGTCTACACCGGCAAGGAGCTCAGCGAGGCGGAGCAGCAGCAGCTGCGTTCGCTCGCTAAGAGCATCGTGCTCAAGGACGTGCGCTCGCCCGAGCGGCTCCTGGATGAGACGGCGCTGTTCCTGCACCGGGTCGTGGCCGACCTGCCGGACAACATGCAGAAGGTGCTGCAGGGGCTGCACAGCTCCAACGAGGTGTTGCGCGGACGCAAGGTTTTGGTGGTGGACGACGACGCACGCAACATCTTTGCGCTCACCTCGCTCCTTGAGAACCAGGACGCCGAAGTCATCAGCGCGACCAATGGGCGCGACGCCATCCAAACGATCCTCAACAACTCCGAGATCAGCATCGTGCTGATGGACATCATGATGCCGGAGATGGACGGCTACGAGACCATGCGCCAGATCCGCGAGCTCCCCGCTCACCGGAGCCTGCCGATCCTGGCGCTGACGGCCAGGGCCATGAAGGGCGATCGCGAGAAGTGCCTGGTGGCGGGTGCCAGCGATTACATCGCCAAGCCGGTCAATACCGACGAGCTGTTGTCGCTCATGCGGGTGTGGCTGTTCCGATGAGAGAATCCGGCCGTGCGTCATTGAAGCGGCGCCGACCGAGCGATTCTGCGCCGCCGGCGGCCGCCGCCGCGGGCACCGTCAGGGAGGCCGCGCCCACCGATCCGATCAATATCCTGATCGTCGATGATGAGCCGATCAATCTCACAGTGCTGGAAACCGTGCTGGAGAATCCCGGCTACCGTCTGGTGCGCGCCGAGTCGGCCGATCAGGCGCTGTTGGCTCTCATGGCGCAGGAGTTTGCGCTGCTGATACTCGACATCCGTATGCCGAGCATGACCGGCTTGGAGCTCGCTCAGCTGATCAAGCAGCGCAAGAAGACCGAGCACATCCCGATCATCTTTCTGACCGCGTACTACAACGAAGACCAGCACGTGCTCGAAGGATACAGCAGCGGGGCGGTCGATTATCTGCATAAGCCTATCAATGCGCCCGTCCTGCGCTCGAAAGTGGCCATCTTCGCGAACCTCTACCGCCAGGCGCGCGAACTCGAGCGCATGAACCAGCGGCTCACGGATGAATCCACGGAACGGCTCGCTGCCCAGCGCCGTTTGCAGGAGCTCAACCGCACGCTTGAGCAGCGCGTTAAATCGCGCACCAGGGAGCTGCTGGAGCGGACCGAAGTGCTTGAGGCGGCGCAGCAGCAGTTGCGCGCCGCCGAACAGACTCTGCGGGAGGCGGACCAGCGCAAGGACCAGTTTCTCGCGACCCTGGCCCATGAGCTGCGCAATCCCTTAGCGCCGATCCGCAATGCAGTGCAGATTCTGCGCGCGCAAGCCGCGCCCGATACTCCCTCGCGGGATCTCCAGGAGATCATCGACCGGCAGATCGGCCAGATGGCGCGCCTGGTCGATGATCTGCTGGATATCAACCGCATCAGCCGTGGCAAGCTCGAACTGCGTACCGCGCCAGTGACGCTCGAACAGGTTATCCAGGGCGCGGTGGAGACCAGCCGCCCGCTGATCGACCTGCATCAGCATCGGCTCGAAGTCTCGCTGCCTGAGGAGCCGCTGGTGCTGGACGGCGATCTCACTCGCCTCTCCCAGGTGTTCGCGAACCTGCTCAATAACGCGGCCAAGTTCACCCAGGGCTCAGGCAGAATCCAGCTCAGCGCCGAGCGCATCGGCTATGAGGTGATGGTCTCCATCATCGACAGCGGCGTGGGCATTCCCACCAGCCAGATGGCTAATATCTTTGAGCTTTTTTCCCAGGGCGGAGTCGAGAAAGGGAGCACGGGCGGCGGCCTCGGCATTGGCCTTTCGCTGGTCAAGCAGCTGGTCGAACTGCATCATGGCCGGGTCACCGCGCGCAGCGAGGGCACGGGCCGTGGCAGCGAGTTCCGGGTGTACCTGCCGCTGGCGAGCGAGCAGCAATTGCCGGCGGCGAGCCAGCCTTCCGCGCGAAAGCGCGACTCAGCGGCCGCTCCGCTGCGGATCCTGGTGGTCGATGACAGCGAGGATGCCGCGCATACGCTGGCCACCCTCCTTGAAATCTCAGGCTACGAGATGCACATCGCGCACGATGGCGAACAGGCACTCGCAGTGGCCGAGAGCTGCCGGCCGGATGTCGTGCTGCTCGATATCGGCATGCCCAAGCTCAATGGTTACGAGGTATGCCGGCGTTTCCGCGAGCTCGACTGGGGCCGGCGCATGATCGTCATTGCGCTCACCGGCTGGGGACAAGATCAGGATCGGCAGCGCACTGCGGATGCCGGTTTCAACCATCACCTGGTCAAGCCGGCAGACCCGGCAGCGCTACTGCAGATGCTAAGCGGCCTGCAGGCCTGAAGCGCACGTCCTAAGGGTCAGGACGAAGCTTGCGGCTGCGCCCGGACAGATTCGCCGGCCGGTCTCTCGCGGTAGCGCCACCACACGAACAGCCACAGCAGCGCGATCATCGGGTACATCAGGAAGCTCGCCTCCGTGCCGAGCACCCCACCGGTCAGCCAGGCCGGCCCGGCAAAGCTGACATCCAGCATGCGGCCCACCGGAACGTTCGAGCCATTCGGGGTGCCGATCACGAACAGCTGCATGTAGTCGAAAGAGATGTGGAAGCCCACCGCAAACCACAGGGTCCCCGTCTTGAGCACGCTGTAGCAGATCAGGATGCTCAAGGACATCAGCGTGATCACATCCCAAATGTTCTCGCCCGTCTTGTAGAAGTAATGATCGGCCGTGAAGCCGAGTGCGATCAGGATCGAGGCGGGCCAGAACCCGATGCTCTTCCACAGGGTCTGCAGCATGTATGAGCGATACCAGAATTCCTCGGCGATGCCGATGCAGATATTGGCAATCAGCCAGGCCAGCGCCGAGGTGAGCAGCGCCGGGCCGGTGGTGGCAAAGCCCGCGATCTGCATGCCACCAAGCGCGTACATGCCCACGGCCACGGCCCCGGCCATGATGATCCCGGCCAGCATGCCTTCCCAGGTGCGCGGGCCGAAGGCGCGCTTGAGTGGCAGGCCGTAGCTGTCGATGCGCCGGCCTTCGTAACGCGCCATGAATCCGGTGCAGATGAGGGCCGCGAGGAACAGTTCGATCTCGCCTGTCAGGATGTTGCCGGGCGAGAGCCCGTCGCCGGCATGCAGCAGGCGGGCGAGGTAGGGGTAGCCCCGATCGAGCAAGGGCAGCACCACCTGGGTGCCGGCGAGGTAGAAGAACGCAGCCCGCCAGAACGCGCGCAGCTTCCGGTCGGGACCGATCAGCCAGTGAAGGATGCTATTCGATTCGGCCATGACGGTACCCCCAACCGGGCGCACCATTGGCTGCGGCACGCCGCGGGGGGACTATAGCGCATCACTCCGCCGCGTTCGCGCGCGGCGGTCAATCGAGATCAAGACCGGCGGCAGCATTGCCGCCACCGCCGGTCGTTCGTCAGCAGATCAGGAACCGCTTACGGCGCGGATCACGCCGTACACGCCATCCTTCTCATCGTTCGGCCCAGCCGCGTAGAACAACGCGTTGGTGGCCTGCCCGGCGACTCCGTTGCCGAAGGCAATGCCCCATAGGCCGTCAAGATGCAGCGCTTTGCCCGTCGAATCGCTCAGGGCGCCCAACCACTGGCCGTTGTACGGATCATAAGCATTGATCACACCGTTCCCGAAGTTGCCGATCAGCAGGGCTCCGCCGAAGCGCCCGAAGCTTGAGGGCGCCTGGGCGATGCCCCAGGGAGCATTCAGCGCGCCGCGCGTGACGAGCCGCCGAACCATCATGCCCTTGGCATCGAATACGTCCACGAAACCCAAGCCCGGGCCGGCCACATCGTCCTCAGCGTCACTGTCCTGCTTGGCGTAGGTGACGACGATGTCGCCGTTGACGTTCTGGATGCCGAAGGGCGCAAAGTTCGCTGGTATTGAGCTGTCCTGGAAGGCGCCAGGCCGGTTGATGCGCATCCAGTGCGCGTCATAGACCTCGACGCGGCGGTTGTGGAAATCGGTCACGTATATCAGATGAGTGGTGCCATCGCCGCCGATCGCCAAACCCTTATATATGGAGCCCGCCGAGGAATGATCGAGCGCCTTCACCGCGTGGGTGAGATCGACGTCCGGATTCCAGCCGCTGATCGATCCGTCCTCGCCCGCGAACAGGAAAACGCTCGGGCCCGAGGCGGCCCCCTTCTTGACCACGAAGTCCGTCGAGCTGTTGAACACGAGGCCGGTCGGGTGACCTAGGCCATCACCGACCGAGGCGGGCGGAATCCGGACCACGAGCGGAGCGATGGCGCCCTTGCCGTCATAAAGAGTAGACACGCCCGAGCCATTGTCGGCGACCCACACCACGGCGTTGGGGTTGAAGGCCACGCCCCAGGGGTTGACGAGCTTGGCGTCGGTCACATCGGCCGGAACCGCGCCATTGGATACCAGGACATGGGATCGATAGAACTGCTGGGGAGCGGCGTCCACGCTTTGCGCCTGGATCGCAGCGGCGCAGCATAGGAACGCAACGCCCAGCAGTGCGCCGGCCGGGCGAAGTATTGGCGGAACATTTGGGTTCATGGCGGGTCTCCTTTTACGTTAGGGGCTTTTGTGTATCTTCCGGACTCCCAGCGCTCCTTGAGGTGGAGCAGTGGCCGGAGTAAGTGCCGCCACGGCATGGTGCGGTTCTGCGCCTGCGCGGGGACGTACTTGCGGGGAATTCGCAATGCGCGCTCTTAAAGAGTGCGCGCGTTGGGCCAGCTTCCTCGATTGATCCGGCGCGCGAAGCGTGGTGTTGCTGTAGTACTTCCAGAGAAATCAGCAGCTTCGATGCGCGCCGCTCTCGGCTGTGGTGAGTGCGGGCTTACGGCATTCGCACGGTTCATCGTGTTGAAGCCGCCGGGCACTCAGATTATCCTGACTACAAGTCGAGCCAATGTCTTACAACGGAGCCTGCCATGCAGATAAAGCCTTCGGTGCGAATCCTCTCAGCCGTGGTGGTGGGCGCGGTGCTGTCGTGGCCGGCGAGCGCCGCCACTATTTTCGGCACGCTGACGCAGAAGGGTAAGCCGGTCGCCAAGGCACAATTGACGCTGAGCTGTCCAGGGCTGGCGACGGCCGCAAAAACCCAGACCGACGATCGGGGCACCTACCATTTCTCGGTGCAGGCGAAGGGCAGCTGCAAGCTGACGTACCAGAATGGCAGCGTCACGGCGGATGCGGACGTGATCATCGACCCAAATCCGACCCAGTACGATTTCGACGTCGACACCAGCGCAGGAGCGGCCAAACTGGTGCGTCGCTAAGTCATGCGCCTGACCTGGCTGACCTCCGAAACCTCCAAATGGGTGCTCACGGTGCTGGGGATCCCCCTAGCGCTTGCCTACATGTCGCACCGCTACGAAGTCACCACGGCAAAGAACCAGGCAGCCGATGCGCGATTGCGCCTGTACACGGAACTTCTGACATCGAGAGAACAGGCGGACTCGGGGCTGCGCAAAGACATGTTCGGCAAGGTGCTCGACACCTTCATGACCAAGCGCGATGGCGATATCGACCAGCAGTTAGTGGAGCTGGAGCTGCTGGCCGCCAACTTCCAGGATTCGCTGAACTTGAGCCCGCTGTTTAGGCAGATCCGCCGCAAGATCGATACACAACCGCTCAAGGATCAGGGTCCACTGACCGAGCGGCTGGAAAGCGTGGCCAACGACGTTAAGGACCGTCAGATCGAGGCGCTCGAGCTGGTGGGAGCCAAGATGGACGGCACCGTAAATTTCGCCCAGCTGGAAGCGGGTACCAGCGCACCGGTGGTTGACAAGGAGCTCTCATTCTCCGATCCCGGGAGCGTTGACTCCGGGACCGGCAGTCCCGGCATCCACAAACGTCATTTCCAGGTGGAAGTGCTCGAGTGGGACAAGATGCAGCACCGATTGCTGGTGCAGGTGCACGACGGGGCCAAGCAGTGGGTCATCAGCGTCGATCCCTTTGATTTCCCGCTGGTCGACTACACCCGGATTTCCAACACCGAGCGCTTCACGGTGGCGATGACTTCCTATTCCAACGACTACGCCCAGCTGAAATTCCTGTATTTCCCAAGCTCCAGGAGCGGTGTCAGCGACAAGCCCTACATCGACCAGGTGCTCTCGAGCCTGCGGCTCGACCGCTAAATCGCAGCCGGCGGACCCGCTTTCCGCGCGACGCCAAATAAATGCACAATGCAAGCTGCCGGCGATGCCGGAGTGGGGCGGAACCCTAGAATCTCAACATGGCGGAATCCGATAAGGCGGTCTTCTTAAGCTATGCCTCCGAGGATGCGGAGGCGGCGGCACGCATATGCGCGGGACTGCGCTCAGCCGGCATCGAGGTGTGGTTCGATCAGAGCGAGCTGCGCGGCGGGGATTCCTGGGACCACAACATCCGCAAGCAGATCCGCGAGTGCGCGCTGTTCGTGCCGATCATCTCGGCGCACACCCAGTCGCGCCCGGAAGGCTATTTCCGCCTCGAGTGGGACCTGGCGGACCAGCGCAGCCACATGATCGTGCGCAGCAAAGCCTTCATCGTGCCAGTGTGCGTCGATCGCACTCCGGACAAGGGCGCCGAAGTGCCCGAGTCCTTCATCAAGGCGCAATGGACTAGACTCCCGGATGGTGCGACCACTCCGGCATTTTGCGAGCGCGTGGCGATACTCCTTAGCGGAACGGAGCCCAAAGGCCGATCGGCGCAGCTAGCGCCGGCCCATACAGCGCCACCGGCCCACCGGCGCTTGCACTGGGGCATGGTCATCCTGCTGATCGCACTTGGGCTACCCACCGTCTCTATCATCGGCTGGGTCGTCTCGCGATCGGTTTCCCCGCCGGCCACACCGAAAGTGCCCGCGGCGGCTGGCGCTCCCGCGGCCACCGGGACCGAGAAATCCATCGCGGTGCTGCCGTTTGTAGACATGAGCGAGAAGCGCGACCAGGAATATTTCTCCGACGGACTGTCCGAGGAGCTCATCGACCATCTTTCGCGCAATCCCGACCTCAAGGTCATCGCCCGCACCTCCTCTTTCGCCTTCAAGGGCAAGAATGAGGACATCCGCACCATCGCACAGACCTTAGGCGTGGCCAACCTGCTGGAAGGGAGCGTGCGCAAGGCGGGAAGCGAACTGAAAATCACCGCCGAGCTGATCCGCGCCGCCGATGGCGTGCACCTGTGGTCGGATAGCTACGAGCGGCACCTGACCGATGTGTTCAAGGTGCAAGAAGAGATCGCCGCCGCCGTGGTCAAAGGTTTGCAGGCCAAGCTCCTGCCACCTGTGGTTGACACGCACAGCTCGACGAAGAACGTTGACGCGTACGGTTTGTATTTGCGCGGCCAGTACTTCGTCCGGCGCGCCAACGACGCTGACGTCGAGCAGGGCATCGCGATACTCAAGCAGGCGATCGCGCTGGAGCCGGACTACGCGCCGGCGCATCTGGAGCTCGCGACCGCCTATTTGTATATATGGACTTTCGGGCGTGCGGATCTGAAGAGCATCGCTTCAGCGCACGAAGAACTCAACATTGCGCTCCGCCTCGATCCTCAATTGCCGGCCGCACGTTTCTTGCGCGCCAACATGGCGATCGTCGACTGGGACTGGGCGGCGGCCAAGAGTCAACTGGAGCAGATGCGCGCCGCCGGCATGCATGATGCTGGCGTGCTGATCCGCAGCGGCCAGCTCGCGCGCGCCTTCGGACAAAGCGAACAAGCGGTGGACTATTTTATCCAGGGCCTTAAGCTTGATCCGCTCGCGGTGATCTATCACGTCCAGCTGGCCATGGCCTATCAGGCGCTGGGCCGCGCCGCCGATTGCCGCGCCGCCGCGGAGACGGCGCTCAGCATCAGTCCGACCACGGTCAAGGCACACCTGATGATCGGTCTGACCGAACTGGATGCGGGACACCTTGATGCCGCGCGGGCCCAGATGGAGCAGGAAAACGGTGAGTACTACCGCCTCGAGGGATTGTCGATGGTGGCCTTTGCGCAGAAGCGCAAGGAAGAATCGGACGCGGCCCTCGCAAAACTGATCAGCAGCTATCAGGACAACGCGGGAGTGCAGATCGCGCAGGTCTACGCCTATCGTGCCGAGCGCGACAAGGCCTTCGAGTGGCTGGAGCGCTCCATCGCGCAGAAGGATCCGGGCATGGTCAACCTCAAGACTGACCCGCTGCTCGCGAATCTGCGCTCCGATCCTCGGTTCAAGGCCTTGCTGCGCAAGATGAATTTGCCCGTATAAGGGGCTCCTTTTAAGGTCAATACTGCGGCTTTGAGCCTCGAAAGCCGCGCTTTTCGCTACACTGTCGCCATGGTTCTCCGCGCTGCAATCGCAGGCATTTTCAACCTGAAGGCACTCACGATGATCCTTTGCATGGCCGTACTAGGCGCGCCGAGCCGCGCCGCCGGAAACTGGCAGTTGGCGATCCACGGCGGGGCCGGGGTCATCGAGCGCGGCTCGCTCACCCCGGAGAAGGAAGCCGCCTATCGCGCCGGGCTCAATGCAGCGCTCGAGGCGGGCGCCAAGGTGCTGCGCGCCGGAGGCAGCAGCCTCGATGCGGTGGAAGCGGCGGTGCGCGTGCTCGAGGACGATCCGCACTTCAACGCCGGCAAGGGCGCGGTCTTCACGGCCGAAGGCACCAACGAACTTGACGCCTCGATCATGGATGGGCGCACGCGTCAGGCCGGCGCCGTGGCCGGCGTCACCCGCACTAAGAATCCCGTGATGCTCGCGCGTGCAGTAATGGAGAAATCCAAGCACGTCATGCTTTCAGGTGCCGGCGCGGATGCCTTCTCGTTGCAGCAAGGACTGGAGCAGGTGGATCCTGGCTATTTTCGCACCGAGGAGCGCTGGCAGCAGCTGCTGCAGTGGCGCGAGAAGGACAAGAAGGCCGCGCTCATCGATCGCACGCACGCCTACGGCACGGTCGGGGCGGTCGCACTCGATCAGGCGGGCCACCTGGCCGCGGCCACCTCGACGGGCGGCACCACCGGCAAGCGCTGGGGGCGCGTGGGGGATTCACCGATCATCGGCGCCGGCACCTACGCGGAAGACAATGTCTGCGCGGTTTCGGCCACCGGCGATGGCGAATACTTCATCCGCGCCTCCGCCGCACGCCAGGTGCGCGATCGGATGGCCTGGCACGGTGAAAGCGCGCAGGCGGCGGCCGATAACACCATCGCGGACATCGGCAAGCTGGGCGGCGAGGGTGCCCTGATCGCCATCGACGCGCACGGAAACGTGGCATTTTCGATGAACAGCAGCGGCATGTATCGCGGCGCCATCAGTTCCTCCACTCCGGCGCACACGGCGATCTACGCGAACGAAAAATAGCGCCGCCGGACCGGCATTAAGGGCCTGAAAAACCTAAGGTTTAATGTCGATATCAGTAGATAACAAAGACTTCATAATTAGTTTACTTTACAAACCAATTCAACTGCGTATTATGTCCGCCATGGGTACCGTATGACGTCAAGTTCGTCGGTGCCCCAAAGCCGCGGAACAAGACCCCCCCGTTTCCGCGCAATACCTTAGAGCCCCGCTTGCGGGGCTCTTTTTTTTCACCGGACAATTGCAGCGAGCATCAAGAATGCCGGGCGCTGCTTGGGCCCACGCCCGCTCAAGTCCTGATTGCATCTCATGCCATACTCCTTAAACCGCCACGCGCAGATTTACTTTGAGGAGTGAGTGATGATGGGCCCGAGTACTGAATTCCAATCCGCCGTGTACCGTCAATGGCTGCTGCCGCTGGCCGGGGTGTTTGCACTTACCGGGTGCGGTGGCGGAGACGGCACGTCCAACATCGTTCCGCCGCCCACGACTTACAACTTGCAAACCGCGATGCAGGGATTGGTGACGCAAGGCCTCAAAGCCGATCTGGACTTTTCGGGCACCCTCGGAGGGGTTGCGGTCACCGGCACTGGCACCGTCACCTACGCTGCTGGTGCGGACGACATGTTCAATGGTGTGGCGGCTGTGTCGCAAAGCCAGGTGGTCAGCGCCACAATTTCCGACGGCACCCAAACGGCACCCTATGCCACTCACATCGTAGACTTCTACGATCCGGGCAACTACGCGTGGATGGGCGAGGCCAGTTCGAGTGAGTTCGATGTGGCCTCATCACCCGTCGATTATCCCACCTCGGTCGTGCCGGGCTCCTCCGGCATGCTCGGCACGTTGAGCCGCTACACCGACAACACCATGAGCGTGGCATTGGGCACCGTGGACCTAAGCTATGTGGTCAAGGCCCCGTCCACTTCGGGAGGCCTGCCGATCGTCGAGTTCACGGAGACCTTCTTCGACACAAATCATGCGGCCACCGAGACCGACGTGCTGGACTGGTCGATCACCACAGGAAATGTTCTGGCGCTGGTTTCGGGATCGGCGCAAAGCGGTAGCGACACGCTCAGTTTCACGGCGCATTAACCGGCCGCACAACCTCGGCTCTCAAAGATTTCACAAAGAGTTCACAAAGCGAGCCTGGAGCTGCGCTTAACATTCACATCGTGGGTATCGACAGACATCCATCCCAACGATGTCGTCGAGGGGCGGAACCAGCCCCCCTGTTCCGCGTCGCGCCCTAGAGCCCCGTCCCCCGGGGCTCTTTTATTTGGGCCGCCTTTGCAACCGGGGCGTGCTGCGCGCATTAGAATTGCCGGATGTCTTTGGCCGATGATCAGGCCGAGCGCGCATGGCAAGCGCTCGAAGAGCGCGCGCCCGAGTGCAGCCGGTTACTGAAGGAAGCTCCTGAGGCCTTCCAGACGGCGGCACGGCGGGTATTCGCCTGCAGTGATTTCGTAATCGATGCGCTCGCGCGCGACGAGCGGTTGCTGCCGGCCCTGCTGCAAAACTCCGCGCAGCAGCTTTCAGGTGCGCTGCCCTTGGGCATCCCTGAGGCTGCCGCGGATGAGTCGGCGTTCATGGAAGAGCTGCGCCGCTGGCGCAGGGCCGAGCTCGCGCGCATCGCCTGGCGGGACCTGGCGGGCTGGGCGAGCCTTCCTGGGACCTTGCGAGACTTAAGCGATGCGGCGGACAGCGCGATCCGGGCGGCGCAGGAGTTTGCCTGGCGGCAGCTCACCGAGCGCCACGGACCCCCATCCGGCACGGATCCCGAATCGCAGCGGCTGATCGTGATTGCCATGGGCAAACTCGGTGGCCGGGAGCTGAACTTCTCCTCGGACATCGACCTGATCTTTCTTTTCGATGCGCACGGCGAGACCACCGGCGAGCGGCCGACTTCGCACGAGGAGTTCTTCCTGCGCCTGGGCCAGCGCCTGATCCGCTACCTCGATGCCAGCACCATGGAAGGGCGCGCGTTCCGCGTCGACATGCGCCTGAGGCCCTTTGGCGCCAGCGGGCCGC